>SDBV01011309.1_pt1 | contig 11589 bp, 3 predicted proteins | sample 2277081 | NCBI WGS metagenome assembly SDBV01 (sample SAMN10402039, study PRJNA504765) | marine sediment metagenome | isolation source: marine sediment core GS10_PC15, 223 cmbsf | place: Arctic Ocean: Southern Knipovich Ridge | collected 2010
AGCTCTTCAGTTGCGAGGCGCAAATCTGCAGTCAACTTATTAGTTTCCAAAGATTTGCAACAAAGCAAGTGAAGATGATAGGACAGCATAAATGTAAAAGTTATTTTTTCTAGCTTCCTAAACCGTGCGGGGTATAAATGGTTCAGATGAATATAGGAGGAAGCTAATGGAAGCTGCGTCTACAACACAAACAGCATTTTCACCAACACTCCCAGAGGAACTTTGGGTTGGAATATTTTCATTTCTTCCTGATTTAAGAGAATTGCCCAAAGTTGCTTTGGTTTGTAGACAGTGGCATCGTATGGTCGCAGAAAGTGCTATTTGGAGGAATATTCACTGTCACACATATTCAACGGGGATGGAATGGGTTGGTCCAGCACCAAACGAATGGCGCCGGCAAGCAAGCACAGTTTTTAGTTTTACCAGAAATTATTGGAAAGGGAAAACAGAAGACGCGAATACCTGGGGAACTTTGGGAACTCGACTCTATAAAAATGGCCATATCAATGAAGCAACATCCATTCTCTTTCAAAATAAACTCTTTAAAAAGAACGATGTAGCAAATACTGGACGTTCTTGTAGCTTAGCAAACATCCTCTTAAAATTGCAGCGGTTTGAAGAAGCTCATGATGTTCTCAACCGATTATTTCTCTCTCACCAAAATGTTAAAGCTTTAGCGATCCAAGGAAACATCTATCAAGAAGAAGAGGAGTTTGAAAAAGCCAAACTATCATATAAGGCTTCTATAAACCTTGCCACAGATGATGAATCAACAATAGAAGCAAAATTAGGCCTATTACAGCTTTGGAAAAGTTTAAAGAATGAAGCAAAGTTTAAAAAAACCCAAGAAAAGTTGGGGCACCTTGGAGGAGATTTACCAAACAAAGCCCTCGAAGCTAGATATATTGCCCTTACTTTCAAGCACCTTAGTCATATATCTGCTAAACAAGCCTATGAAGCAAATTTACAACCCGATCATATGGCTTATCTCATTGCTCTTTCCATGCTACATAAGGCAAAGGAAACGGTAAATTACTATCAAGAAAAGTCACTTGATCCTCTCTTTAGATCTTACCCTACTATGAACTCCTTAAATTTAGACTCTATCCAATCTTGGTTTGATAAATCGATAAAATCCAATCCCTATCACATTAAGGTTTTGTTCTCATTTATAAAATTTTTAGAATTTACAATTCAGACTCGCTGTCAAATTGATTCTCTCTTCTCTCAAATCAAATTAAATGAAAAAAGGGAAGAAATGCGGGGAATTTTAATCCAAGTTATTCAGCTCAACCCCAAGCTTGCCAAAGCTTATTATTTGTTGGGAAAAGTTCTCTATCTATTAAAGGACCACAAAGCAAGTCAAAGTTTAGAAAAAGCCCAAGAAATGGGGTATCAAACAAAAGAACTTAATGAATATTTAATGAAAACATATTTAAGCGAAAAACAATTCAATAATGCTGAGAAAGTATATCAGAAAATGCCTCCGTCTGATATAAGTTATGAGCTTAAGTTTCTCTACTGTGAAGTCATCTTCGAAGAAGCACAAACAGCTCTTAACTTTAAATCTGATAAAGTAAATGAAGCACAAACACTTTTAAATGAGCTTTTAGCTGAGAACCCAAACGATGTGGATTGCTTACTTTTCTTAACACAGATCTTTGAAAAGCAGGACAATTTTACCCAAGCTACAGATGTTTATAAAAAAGTGTGTGAGCTCATGAAAGATAAAAAAAATGAGCCAACAAGATTACTGGAAATAACCCTAGATAAAAACTTAATTAGCTATGGAGCTTCTGATGCTTTGTGGCAAAAGCAAATAAAAAACATTCAAATTAAAAATCTTGGCCAAGCAGATATGGGAATCATTAGGTGTTTGGACCTCCAAGGAAAAAGAGATGCAAGCATAAGCCATTTACTTGAGATCATCAATCATTTCTTGTTCGAACATGAATATGGGATAGCGAAAGAAATGTTAGAATATCATGACAACCCAACCAAAGAAGTGCTCCTTAAACGAGGAGATCTCTTTAAGTACCAATGGAGAGGTGCTTGCAGTTATAAACAGAGCAATCCTGAATTTCCGGGCATTGAATCCGATCAAAACATTCAGGAACGGGCACATTTTTATTGGGGTGGCTCTTATGATCAATTTGAAGAAAAAACAAAAGAACTTGTCGACACATGTGAACAAACCATTCGGAAGGCAATCGAACTCGATCCAGCTCATATCCCCTCTTGGGCTGCCTTAGCTAGCTTTTATGATGACATGCATATTCTCGAAAAAGCTATAGAGGCTATCGACCAAGTTTTAATATTGAATCCAAATAATTTTCACGCAATACATTACTTAAGTGCCCTTATTTTAGATCATAAAAAACCAGAATTATATAAAAAAGCAATTGACTTACTTCAATCAGGGATCGAATCCTTAAAAAGGATGAACAAGGAGGAGCTCGAGGAAATTTGTTCTTCTAATCTGAACGATGCTCCTTATGTTCTTTCAGGTGAATTACTAAGGTTATTCTATCAAACAGACTCGATAGCTCAAGCTGAAATGACTTTTATAGACTACTTTTGTTTCTTAAAACTCAATACTTACGGTTTGAATGGTTGGAGAATCAAAGCTGGAGAATTAAGCCCGTGTATTGATAGGCAAGAAGCTCTAGATCGCATTGGTTATAGCACCGGGGAATATGGAGAATTTTTCCTAGTGCTTCGTGATCAAACTCTCCCCTTTCAAAAACGGGTTTGCTCTGGTGTTTTAGGGAGAGATCCAGAAAATTTTCTAATGCTTTGCTTAATGGGACAATTCCTTTATCAGGAGGGCCAAAAGGATTCTGCTGCATATCATTGGGAAAAGGCCTTAAACCTAAAACCAGGACATGACCTAGAATTCGAAAAAGATCTCCTCTCATTGTTATATGATCTTTTTCTATCTTTGGACAAACGATCAGAAGCAAAAGCTATTGCTTATAAAGCAATGGATTTAATGTTAAGATTTTCTATTGATACGACTTTTCTTAATAAGCTTGCAGATAATCATCCAGAAGATTTTCTCATCCAATATAATATAGGCGCTTACTACTTTTTTGAAAAAGAATTTCAAAAGGCAAAAGAGCTTTTAACCAAAGCTTTAGCAATCAATGAGGAGCATCTAAAGACTCATTATTTAATCTTCTTGACCTATCACTTTCTCAAGCTAAAGGAAAAGGCACAAAGGCACAAAATGCGTATAGAAGAGCTTCTTTCCAAAGACCCAGATCGCACGCTTAATCTTGTTCAAAGACTTGTTGAAACGTTCAATTCTCCTGACATGAAGGGTTCATCCATTTTTGATTATCCAGGAATAAGTATGCATAATTTTATTGAGACAAATAATGAAGAGAAATGAAAACTTCAGAGGATGAAAGATAGGAAGTTCAACGGTCTAGCTTGAGTTTCTAAGTTATTCACTAGAGTCTGATGCAACCTTTTGGCCCACAGTGAATCATAGTTTTTGATTCCTTACCGTGTGGGTAATACAATCAAAACCTATAATCCACTGTAAACCAAAATCTTACATCATCCCCTAGCAACTAACTTAGAAACTCAAGCTAGGTAAGGACGTAGTCCCATGGGTATGAGTCAAAATAAACGATCTAGCCCGGAGAGGCTGTGAAAAAACCTAAAAGTTTAAAATTTAGTTTGTCAAGATGTGCATTTTTTGTTAAAATTATTTTATAAAAACAAGCAAAACCCCCTCACAACACCATCTGGAGACCTTTTATAGCGCTAAAACTAAACAAAGCCCTCATAAGGCACTGCAAAGTTTTTTTCCTTGAGAGGGAGATTTCAGCACTGTTTTATTAGCCTGAAGGGCTAAAAGTGCAACAGCCCAGTGGCAACGCCCTGGGTGTGAATCAACAAAATATCGCAGTCTGAAGAGGCTGTCAGTAAATAGGGTCGCAGTTGAATTTTAAGTTATTTTTTTGGAGATTGGTTCTGAACATAAGTTCACATACTCCTAAGAGTAGGGAACTTGTGTTCAGGGCCAAGATCCGAAAAAAGAGCAGAAATTCAACCCGACAATATTTATTGACAGCCTCGAAGGACTGCAAGGTGCTACGCAGGATCCTGCAGTGTTTCAAGGCGAAAAGTAGACTTATGGATAGCAAGGATGTGTGTGCGTGTCCGATTAATTTGTTGATAATTCGGACACGCACACGGGAACGATACCAACTCTTCATCTACGATGTGTATAAGTACTCATAAACGTAAAAGTAAGACTGGTTCCTGTAGAGGGAGCTGAAAAATCGCCCACAGCGATAAAGACTCTCGACACATATACATTGCCTACATAACTGAAATCTGATAGCCTTTAAGATCGATTTATGAGAACTTATAAATAAAAGGTAATTATCATGTTAAAAAATCTATTCCTTCTAACTGCCACCATTTTTGTCTATACTTCAAGCTTTCTTGGTGCTGCTATGCAACAAGACCCATCTCTTCAGGAGCTAATGTTTTCTGACCTGAATGTAATTAAATACAATATGACCTTTAAATACGCCCCTAAAGAGTGGAAAAAGGAACATCTCAATTGGGATTTAGAGGAGGAATACCAGAAGGCTGTGGATAAAATTGTTGCTGAGAATGCAACTTCACCAAAAGAATATCAGAAAATAGCCAAGCAGTTCTTTAATTCTTCCCGTGACTACCATGTCAAGGTTCTCAGCTATAGCACTGAATGGTCCTGGTTTCCTATCAACATCAAAACAGTTGAAGGAAAATACCTCATTTCCGAACTCTTGTCCGGGCTGTCAATCTCTAATCTTCTAGAGCTTTTTCTAATTCAAGAAGAAATAGAAGAGCAAACCGACCCTTTCTTTGCTCAGACTCAGGAATTCTGGGACAACATCTCTTTGGGGGATGAAATCCTCGAAATTGATGGTAAACCGATTGCAAAAGTGATCGACACCCTAATCAAAGAAGACTTAGGCCATGACACCTCCCTAACGGGTCATGCACTTGCTGAGAGAATGTTGTTTATGCGAAAAGGGTTGTATGGCCATGAGGTTCCTTCAGGAAACTTTACCCTCAAGATTCGCCATCAAAACAAATCAAAAGCCAAAACCTATAACCTGTGTTGGCTTCACATTCCTGAGCACATCAAAAACAAGTCCCCTTTCCAAGAGAAAGAGCCTAAGGAGTTCAATAACTTTTTCAAAAAAGATTTCAGCGTTCACTTTGCTAAAGATCTTCTTCTCAAAAACGTCTCCAAAAAAACTGCACCAAAGGGAAAGAACTATAGCGATGAAGATGATGACGATGAAGATGAAGACTGGCGTGAGAAGGGTTTTCTCCCTGAACTTGGAGAGGTATTATGGGAAACCGATTCTGAAGAAAATGAACTTTATGCCTACCTCTACAAAAATGAAAAAGGACAAAAAATTGGGTATCTCTACATCACAGACTTCTGTGGAGACGAATCTCTAATCGAAGAGATCAAAGGGGTCCTTGAACGATTGAACCAAGAGTCCGAAGCGCTCGTTTTAGATATCACAAACAACCCCGGAGGGAGTCTATTCTACATGTACGGTATCTTATCTATGCTTACCGACAAACCGCTTCAGTGTTTCACAGACAGAGAGATCATCCTTCAGAATAACGTTTTCGAGGCACTACAAATTAAGAAACTCCTCCTTTCTGATTGGATAGAAACTGATTCCAATGGGTTTTTTAACCTTGATGGTTATTACATCCATAAGGACGAAATTGGTAAGATCATTGGCTATCTCGATGATATCACCCGTTCCTGGGATGAGGGTAAGCTATTTACAGACCCCTTACACATCTTTGGGATAGATGCCATTCAGCCAAGCCCTGAAGTTCAGTACAACAAACCGATCTTGCTCCTCATAAACGAGCTCGATTTCTCCTGTGCAGATTTCTTTCCAGCAATGTTGCAAGATAATGGAAGGGCTACATTATTTGGGCAGAGAACCGCGGGAGCCGGCGGATATGTGCTGTTCTATCCGCACGTCAGCCGTTTTGGCATCATGGGTTATAGTTTGACAGGTTCTATTGGATACCGTCTCAATGGCATGCCCTTGGAGAATCTTGGTGTTTCCCCCGATATCCCCAATAAAGTTACGACCCGGGATATACGAGAAAACTATAGCGACTATGTAAAATCGGTAAATCGTGAAGTGCAAAAACTGCTTTAGAGCAAATGCTGGTCTTGTTCATTCACCACTGAGCCCACAGAGTTCACAGAGAGGGCATGAGAAAAATAAATGAATTATTCTCATATCTTCTCTGTGAACTCTTGTGGACTGTGATTAGTTCTATGCAACAAAGCCAATAGGCATGTCTATATTTCTTTAACTTCACTCATTTAAACATCTTCTGGAGTCAACTTATATTTACTTTCCCCCTCCTCTCCTGGGGTCAACCCATAGTTTAACCCTTTTCCTGACTCCTCTTTTCCTGACCTTGCCTTCCCTCCATACTCATTACCTACATCATAGTATTGCTTCTGCTTTTCAGTGTCGTACGCTTTCTTTTTCATTTCAACCTTAGCAACAGCATCGTAATCTCTCAAGTCAACAACTTCCTCTTTCCTACCGGATTGTAATGCGAGCTTCTCCTTCTTTAGATCTTCGAAAACTTTACTTCGAAGGGTCTCATTGAGCCCTTTAAAGCATGCTGCTTGTAATGCTTCTTGGGCAGATAAACGGGTTTTTGGATTAGAATCTAAGAGTCTTTCAATCACCCACCAGATTGTCCCTTCTCCTGAAGTTTTGAGCTCCTCAATGAGTTTTAACCTACCTTCGAAGCGTGCAGTGAAGTCTCCTGTATCTTCATACAAATCTAATGGATCCACATTTTTGATCATCTGGAGCAAGGTGATCCCTACAGCCCAAACGTCGGCTTTCTCACCATCAAAGGAAGTTTCATCACGACAGGCCCGCAAACGTTCTGGAGAAAAATAGCGGTTATCCCCAACAGCTTTCCACGATATTTCAGACCCTTTATCTACTATCCTTTTTGCGCAACCAAAATCGGTCAGGTATCCGATTCCTCCTTTTACAAAGACCGTATTTTCCGGCTTGACATCAAGGTGAAAGATCCCTTTTTTATGAATGGTTCGTGTTGCTGTGAGCAGATCTTTTGCAACGAATTTTACAACTTCAATCGCAAACTTCCGATGAGTTGATACAGATATCCAACTTTGGATCTCTCTCCCATTCCCATACCCTGCTAACGGCATAAAGTGGTAAAGAACATCTTCCAGTTTAATCGTATTATAGATTGGGAGGATATTATCCCCCTCAGCCTCTTTTTGGATCCTCGCTTCATTCTCAGAAACTTTTATGTTATCGATCCCTTTTACTTTCTTCGAAACCACATACTCATTATCACTGATCCTTTGGGCAACTCGAATTGCTCCAAAATGCCCTTTGCCCACAACATGCCTCATTTTTCTTTTACCTTTAGGAATAGAAATAAAATATCCTGTAGTCATGTAGATCTCTCGGACTTCTTGTTGATTCACTTTATTCAAAAGTGAGTACTCTCCTCCAATAATAGTATGTTTCGCCTCACGTGTCGGTGTTAATTCAAAATCCTCTGCAATTTGCGATTCTCGGTCGCCAATACCCACTTCTTCAGTTGCACTGGATTCAGGAGACCCTTTCCGTTTCTTTAAGATGTAAAAACCTATTCCTCCTGTAGTCAGAAAACAGATAATAATTCCTCCTGCTATCCCTAATCCAATCAGCACGTTATTTGAACGAGAGGGTGTTTTCTCTAACATTGTGGTCGTTGCAACAAGAAATTCGCTTGATGGTGTACTAATCGTACTTGTAATGCGACTCGACAGACTCGATGAGGTTTTCGAAGAAGTCGTAGACGAAATACTTGAACTTGTACTCGTACTTGATGAACAAGGAATACTTATATCAATTATCTGCAGCCCGGTGTGATTATCTGCAACAAAGGCATAGTTTCCTAAAACGGCAACATCCCAAGCCGTTCCTGAGGTATTGTATCCACCCACATGTGTTGGATTAGACTTATTGCTCACATCAATAATATGAAGTCCCTCACTGTGGTCTGCCACGTAGGCATAATTGCCAGAAACTGCTATGCCGTGGGCATTGTGAGGTGTATCGTACCAACCTACAAGCGATGGGTTCGTAGCATTGCTTACATCAATGATCTGTAGCCCTCCTAAAACGCCATCAACCACAAAAGCAAAGTTACCTGAAAGGACAACTTCACGTGCATAACCTGGAGTGTTGAATCCTCCTATACGCCTGGGTCTTGTTTTATTGCTCACATCGATGATATGAAGACCTGAATCTGCAGCAGCAACATATGCATAGCTTCCGGAAACAGCAACACCGCGAGCTTCACTTGGGGTATTGTATCCACCTACAAGGTTTGGATTTGCAACATTGCTTATATCGATTATCTGAAGTCCTACCAAATCTGCCACGTAGGCATAGTCACCAGAAATTGCAACATTATTCGCATCACCTGGCGTATCGTACCATCCCACGAGTGTTGGATTTGCAACATTGCTTACATCAACAATTTGAAGACCTCCAGCAATTCCATCAGCAATATAAGCATAATTTCCTGATACCGCAATTTCTTTAGATTCCCCCAGAGTATCGTACGAACTAACAAATCTTGGATTCGAGGGATCTGATATGTTTACAATCTGCAAACCACCAAGACTTCTGTCCGCCACGAAGGCATAATTTCCTGAAATAGTGACGCCACTGGCACGACCTGGACTATCGTAACTTCCCACTAATTCAGGGCATAACGAATTTCCCAACCTTTGTGACCCAGTAGTTGCAATTTCAGTTGAAGAAGTAGTGGTATTATTTATGGAACAAGAAACGCTAATAATATGAAGACCCGACAGCCAATCCGCGACAAAAATATCACTGCCATCACTAGCAACAGCATACGCTTTATCAGGTGTGTCATACCAACCTGCAAGCACCGGGTTCGTTGGAATGCTCACATCAATTATTTGAAGACCTCCCTCACGATCCGCCACATAGGCATAATTACCCGAAACAAAGACGTTTCCAGCATTTCCAGGAGTATCATATCCCCCAACTTTTATAGGATTCGAAACATTACTTATATCGATGATTTGAAGACCAAAGCTGCCATCCGCCACATAGGCATAATTACCCGAAACAAAGACGTTTCCAGCAATTCCAGGTGTATCGTACGATCCAACTCGAGTTGGGTTCGATACATTGCTCACATCAATGATCTGAAGCCCTCCGTAATCAGCTACATATCCATAATTGCCAGCAATAGTGATATCAAAAGCAACACCAGGAGTATCATACCAGCCAGCAAATACCGGATTCGACTTATTGCTTATATCAATAATTTGAAGTCCACCAGCATCATCGTCCGCTACAAAGGCGTAATTGCCAGCAATCGCGACATTAAAACATCGATCTGGAGTAGTATAAGACCCAACCATTATCGGATTCGCAGGATTGCTTACATCAATGATCTGAAGAACACCGAGATCCCGAACTGTAACATAGGCATAATTGCCTGATATAGCAACGCCTTGCGCAATCCCCGAAGTATTATACCAACCGACACGAATTGGATTCGTTGTATTGCTGATATCAACGATCTGAAGACCAAAATCAAAATCGGCTATATAGGCATAGTTGCTTCGAACAACAATATCATAAGCTCTTCCAGGAGTATCATAACTTCCCATCAACGTGGGACACCGAGAACAAAATAAACTGATGATTTGAAGGCCTGATGTTCCATCTGCAACAAAAGCATAATCGCCTGATATTGCAACGTCGTAAACAAGATTTGGAGTCTGAAATGAACCGGCTAATATTGGATTTGAACTGTTGCTGACATCAATTATTTTTAGACCTCCAGTATAATCGGCTACATAAGCATAATTTCCTGAAACTGCTACTCCTGCAGCGTTTGCTGTAATAACTGAACCAAGTTTCTTAGGATTCGTTATATTGCTAATATCTACAATATGTAGACCATTCACATCAAAAGTAACATAGGCAATGCTTCCAACAACAACCACTCCTGTCGCATCTCCCGCGTCATAATTGCTCACAAACACAGGGTTTGAAACATTGCTCACATCTACAATCTGAAGACCGGGAATCCAGTCAGCCACATAGGCATAATTGCCCGATAATGCGACACCATAGGCCCATCCAACCGTATCATAAAATCCTTCCAGAATAGGGTTTGAAACGTTACTTACATTGATGATTTGAAGTCCACCTGCAGCACTATCCGCTACGTAAGCATATTGTCCAATAACGACAACATCGTGCGCTTCCCCCGGAGTAATATAAGAGCTCACAAGACGGGGATTGCTCACATTGCTGACATCAATAATATGAAGACCAGAACCATGATCTGCTACATAGGCGTAATTGCCAGAAACGAAAACATCGCGAGCTAATCCAGGAGTATCGTAGAATCCAGCCAGTTTGGGATTACTCACATCGGTTATATCGATAATCTGAAGGCCGCCCAAATCATAATCTGCAACGTAAGCATAGTTACCTGAAACAACAACTCCATCTGCTCTTCCAGGAGTATCATAACTCCCAACAATGGTAGGACAAAATTGCTGTGCTCCCACCGAAGACAATAACGGTAGTGTCGTAAGCAATAATGCTGCTGATGATTGATAAACACCCATTGCACCAATACTACCGGCGATGATCGCAGTGTTCACGAAATCTTGTGAGGGAAAAAATGGAAATTGACCTTGAAGGCTTTTGTTGTTTTCTGAACCTTGAGTTCCGCTTTTTCCTGCCGCATAGATCATCGCCAATCCAGAGACCAATGCATAAACCTTCTTCCAGGTCAATTTTGAAGCTTCTTTCCGTGAACAAATCTCCTCAGCTTGCTTTTTTGAAATCTTACGATAGTTTCGTCTCCACCAGCCCCTCTCTTCACGAATAAATTTCACCTTAACACCATTAGAGATGCCAAAAACTCCATGATCGGTTTCTGATGCAATAGCTCGATACAGTAAGTTCTTGGTTGGATAGGTCTCGACCTCATCTACGTCTATACGCTTAAAGATTGTTCTAGTCATTGCATTTGAAGTTTCAGCAATTTTCCAGATATCTACATGGGTAGAGGCAAGATACTGATTTAAGCTTCCCTCACTCTTGAAAATATGTCCCTCCCCATTTCCCTCACTGTAAGGAGTTACGAATCGTAACGTTTCATCAGATTGTTTCTCCAATGTCGCTTTTGACAAAGTCTCAACAGGTAACATATTCCCTCCATGGATTTATTATCTACTTGATGAATTACGTATACCTCATTCTATTTTTTTAAAACAATTAACTTTCTTGTAAATCTAACGGCGTACCATTAATCACTACAGAGCTCACAGAGTGGGCTGTCAAAATTCCTCTAAATCGACCACATCTTGTTGAGTCTATATTTCTGGCTCTTCACAAAACTTAGGACTCTTTCTTAGGGCCATTAATACTGACCTTGATAAAGGAATAAAATAGGCGCGGCAGCGCCAAAAGATGCAAGCCC
>SDBV01011310.1_pt1 | contig 11589 bp, 7 predicted proteins | sample 2277081 | NCBI WGS metagenome assembly SDBV01 (sample SAMN10402039, study PRJNA504765) | marine sediment metagenome | isolation source: marine sediment core GS10_PC15, 223 cmbsf | place: Arctic Ocean: Southern Knipovich Ridge | collected 2010
CTGGAAATTAACGGTCTAAACCCTGACTTTGAAGTTGACCAGTTTTATCAATTACCAGTTTATTGGTTTACTCTTGTTGGGTTTGCTGTTTTGCTCATTATTTTCTTTGTAATCTACAAAGCGATAATAGATAAAGACCAAACTGAATAAATAAAATAAAAAGCTGGAGCCGATTAGCTCCGGCTTTTGTATTTATTTTTTCAAAAGATTACGGGCAATCACCATCCGGTTGATTTCGCTTGTCCCTTCCCCAATTGTCATTAGACGCGAATCTCTGTACATCCTTTCAACAGGATATTCCCTGCTGTAACCATATCCCCCATGAATTTGAATTGCATTCCGGCATACTCGTTCAGCCATCTCAGTGGCAAAGAGTTTCGCCATGCTTCCCTCAGTCGAATAAGGGCTTCCCTTTTCTTTCAAATAGGCTGCATTGTATATCATTAAACGGGCGGCGTGGATCTCAGTTGCAGCATCTGCCAGCATCCATTGAATTGCTTGGAAGTTGGAGATAGTCTGTCCAAATGCTTCCCGTTCTTTCGAATATCTTAATGCTTCTTCATACGCTGCTCTAGCTAAACCTATCGCTAAACTGCCTATCCCTATTCTCCCCCCATCCAGTGTTGCTAGGGTGTATTGAAGCCCTCGCCCATCCTCACCAATTAGATTTTCAAGTGGCACTTGAACGTTTTCAAAAGTTACAGCATGTGTGGGTGATCCTTTCAATCCCATTTTCTTTTCTGCTGGTCCGATGTGTAAGCCTTTGGAATCAGTTGGTACAACGATTAAACTAAAAGACTTTGAGCCTCCATCTGGGTCAGTTCGTGTCAGCGTAACGATAAAATCTGCAATACTCGCATTAGTGACCCACATCTTTGAACCATTGATCACCCAGTTTTCTTCTTTGCGTTCCGCTTTTGTCTTCACTCCCCCTTTCAGGTCTGACCCTGCCCCCGGTTCAGTTAGCGCCAAAGAAGCCAGGTTCCCCTCTCCGGAAGTTACTTGTGGAAGGAATTTCTTTTTTAATTCTTCTGAGCCAAAATTGGCGACTGGATAACACCCCAAGGAATTATGTGCTTCGATTGCTAGCGCAGTGCTTCCGCAGCCCCAACCCAATTCCTCGTATGCTATTGCCGCGCTTATCTCATCGACGCCTGTGCCTCCGTATTTTTCCGGGACATATAATCCGAGCAGTCCTATTCCTCCCATCTTTCTTGTTGCTTCCCAATTGAATTCAGCTTTTTCATCTACTTCTTTTGCTTTGGGTTTTACTTCACGGGCAATAAAATCATGAACGGTGCTTTGCCACATACGCTGTTCTTCGGACAGATCAAAATTCATTATTTCTCCAATTAATATTATTTTGCATTCTTGATTTCTTCAACAGCTTCTGGGTTTACGAGGGAAGACGTGTCTCCAGGATCGATGCCTAGATAAGCTGATCGCACCATCCTTCGCATAACTTTAGCATTTCTTGTTTTAGGAAGGTCGCTCACGAAAAGGATATCCTTTGGTGCTAGTGGTTTTCCCATTTCTTCAATGACAATTTTCTTCAATTCTTCCTGGAGTTTTGAACTTGCCTTTATTCCTGAATCCAGTACACAGAAAACGATCAACTCACTCCCTTTGATTTCATGCGGGATTCCAATCGCACCTGCTTCGATTACACTTGGGTGTCCAACAAGAATCGATTCCACCTCAGCTGGTCCCAAACGTTTCCCCGCGATCTTGATAGTGTCATCCGACCGGCCCAGGATGTACCACATCCCATCAGAATCTTTTGCGGCCCAATCTCCGTGGACCCAAGTGTCTTTCCATCGAGACCAAAACGTCTCTTTATAACGTTCCGGGTCATTCCAAAATCCTCGCGTCATCCCAATCCATGGAGCTGTTATTACCAACTCGCCGACCTCGTTTATTACAGATTTCCCATCCTCGTTATAAATGTCCGCGGCTATCCCTGGGCATGCCCCTGAGAACGCTGCTGCTTTCAAAGGTTGGATCGGGTTTCCCATTACAATCCCCCCCGAGATTTCAGTTCCGCCAGAATAGTTGATGATTGGGCGTTTGCTTTCCCCAACCTTTTCAAATAGCCACATCCAAGGGTCAGGATTCCATGGCTCTCCGGTTGACGCAAAAAAACGAAGCGACCCGAGATCATGTTTTTTAAATGGCTCTTCGCCATGGGCAATTAATGCTCTGATAAGGGTAGGAGATATTCCAAGCGTTGTAATTTTATGTTTTTCAACCATATCCCATAGCCGGTCAGGTCCAGGGTAATCAGGTGCGCCATCATAAATAAAAGAGGTTGCTCCCAGGATCAATGAACCAAACACCAACCAGGGTCCCATCATCCAGCCCATATCTGTCATCCAATAAATAGTCTGTCCTGGTCTGATGTCTGTTCCGAAAGCCATATCTTGGGCGCTTTTTATCGGAAAACCGCAGTGAGTGTGTACTGCGCCTTTAGGTCTCCCGGTTGTCCCAGATGTGTAAATTATCATTAGATAATCTTCAGCATTCGTTTTCTCTGTCTCGGCTTCATCTAATTGCTGAGGGATTAATTCGTGCCACCACAGATCACGCCCCACTTTCATCTCAATCTCTATCTCTGCACGATTCAAAACGATCATATGCTTGAGACTGGGAACTTGTTTGGCGGCCTCATCTGCGATTGGTTTCATCGCAACGGGTTTTCCTCTTCGGAAAAAACCATCTGCGGCGAACAATGCTTTTGCATCAGAATCCTTTAAACGGGTGACCACCGCACTGACTCCATACCCAGAGAATAGAGGCAATATAATGCCCCCAATTTTAGCAATAGCTAAAAATGCGATAATGATTTCCGGGGTCATCGGCATATACAACCCAACTGCGTCACCTTTTCCTAATCCTAAGGAACGAAGGGCATTGGCTGTTTTATTTACTTGGCGAAATAACTCCCCATAAGTGAAGGTTTTTGATTCCCCTTCTTCCCCTTCCCAAATGAAAGCTGGTTGATGCTTGGTTGGTGTGTCCATATATTTGTCCAGACAGTTATGAACGATATTCATCTTTCCGCCAACACACCATTCTGGCCAAGCGATTCCTTTTTTGAGATCAACCACGTTGGAATATGGTTCGTAAAACTGAATATCCAAGAAATTCAAAACTGCTTCTGTGAACCAGGCGACATCTTGAGTTGAGCGCTTCATCAGTTCTTCAATAGAAGGGATTTTATGTGTTTGCATGAAGGCGGTCAAGCGAGCGTTTTCAATGTAATCTTTATTTGGTCGCCAGACGATTTCGCCCCCAAAATCAAATTTGTCGGACATGTGAATTTCTCCATTTCGGATTGTTTCAATGTACTATTCGGCTGATGCGAGTTAGGTTTCTATGCTCTATTTTTGATAATTCACACCAAGCGTACTATGTGATTTTACCCTATCCCCTAATAATCTTGAATGCGACTCCTCTCATCAGATAATAAATTTAAATGACTTCGGTCTCCAGTCCTTGTAAGATACCAGCTGCCCCGATCAGATGTGTATCCAAGCGAAACGTAGCTCGTAGTTCGAAAATGGAACAGGGGGTTGCATTGTTGGGCTTGAGGATATATCCCCAATATTGAGTACAGCAGCCAATTGAGCGTTGTGCTGTGAGAGACGATCAGGTATTTTCCCGGTGGGCGTTCCATAAGACTTTTTAAAGCTTGGCCTGATCTAAGGTATACGTCCCACCAGCTTTCTCCATTATCACTAAAGGGAAGAAAAGGGTTGTTTTGGTTATATCGCTGAACGAAGCTTTCTTTTACTCCATCAGTAGTTACCCCTCCCAGTTTACCATCATCAATTTCGTTCCATATTTCTTCTTCTGTGAGAGGCAAATTGAAAGCATTTGCAATGATCTCAGAGGTCTCTCGGGTAATTTTTTGAGGACTTGATATGATCTGGTCGAATTGAATTTCCTTGGTTTTCCAATTTTTAACCAGGCTGTTGACCTCCATTTCTCCCTCTGAGTGCAGAGAGTATTCGTTGCTCAAATTATCTTTTCCAGATGATTGCCTATCTGCTTTACCATGTCGCAATAAAGTAAAAAGATATTCCCAATCCCCTATTTGGGGATTTTTAAGATGTTCTTGGTCATTTATTGCCCAAACCCACCACTGATTGTTGCTTGGGATGTAGCTGAATTTTGCAAATCCAACATTTCCAAAGCGGTATCGGATCCCACGGAAATCAGGTTGCAATGGGATGCCTAAGACTGCATTTAGAACTTTGTTGAGCAAACCACCATGAGATACGATCAGATATTTACCTGGCGGTTTTTGTAAAATGGTTTGAACCGCTTTTCCTGCCCTTAAGTAAAGATCCCATTCGCTTTCTCCCGTCCCCCCGACTGGTTCAAATAAGGGGATGAATTTTGGGCGCGGGTGGACCTTGGGTGCATCTTCATGTTTAACCCCAGCAAGTTTTCCGGCATCTCTTTCCATCCAGATTGGATCAAATGAGATTGGGCATTTCAAATTGCTGTTAACAATTTCGGCAGTTTCTTTTGTTCGTGAGAGGGGGCTGGAAATGATTTGGTCAAATACCTTTCCTTCATCCTCCCAACGATTAGCCAAAGCTCTGGCTTGATCTTTCCCCTCTTCTGTTAGAGGGAAATCATGTTGTCCTTGATAATAACCTTCTGCATTGCCTACGGATTCAGCGTGTCTGAGGAAAATTAATTCATACATAGTTATGTTATTCGGGGGTTTTTTCTTTCCCCCAGCTCCTTGCTCCATTTAAGAATATTTTTCCTGGCATTCTTTTTTTTCCGCCAGGTTGAACCTCATCAAGGATTAAAATACCATCGGCAGTGAATATCCCTGGTTGTTTTTCCTTTATAGTTGTTTGCCCAGGCGATCCAATCCCGCCTTTTATGGAATGTGCTTTATGTACTTTTAGAATTTTATCCCCCCACTTTGTATATGCCCCAGGCCAGGGAGAATATGCCCTTACAGTTCTTGTTAATTGAACCGCTGATTTTTTGAAATCGAGCTGACCATCCTCTTTTTTCAATAAGGGAGCATATGTGGCGTCAGAATCGATTTGCGGCTTGGGAATGATTTCTCCTGAAATGATTTTTGGTAAAGTATCTAAAAGTAGTTCGCTCCCCAATTCCGCCAACTTTGTGCCTAAAACTCCTGCATCATCTGCTGGGTCAATTTGGATTGCGCGCTGACTCAAAAGTGCTCCTGTATCCAACCCCTCATCCATTTTCATGATTGTGATTCCGGTTTCCTTGTCCCCATGCAAAATGGATGCATTTATTGGAGCCGCTCCCCGCCATCGGGGAAGCAAAGAGGCATGGACATTAATGCACCCATATTTGGGCAGCTCCAGTACATTCTTTTTTAGGATTTGCCCAAAAGCTGCAACAATAATGATTTCAGCGTCCCATTTTGTTAATTGAGTAAATGCGTTTTTATCACTTAACCGAGGTGGTTGAAAAATAGGGATTTTTAATTCAGATGCTTGAATTTTTAATGGTGAGGGTTTCAGCGTTTGACCCCTGCCTGCGGGTCTATCAGGTTGAGTAACAACACCAACCACCTGATAGGTATTGGCGAGAGCAATGAGAATTGGGATTGCAAATTCAGGCGACCCCATAAAAATGATCCGCGTAGCCAGAGATAGATTTTAACATAACTCCAGCAAATTGAAACTTAACTCACACTTTAACTAAACCATAAATGCAGCAAGGGGTTACATAGTATTAGATGTAGATACCATTTTTTAGGAGATTTAAGAATATGGCTGACCAACAAATTTCTTATGATGTTAGTGACGAAGATAAGCTTTGGGGCTTGTTAGCGTACATTTTTCCGCCGTTTGTTCCGCTATTGATTTTGTTGTCAGACGACAAGAAAAATCAACCATTCCAAAAATATCACGCTGTTCTATCTTTGGGTTGGTTTGTATTTATGTGGGCAACAACCGTAATTATTATTGGTTTTTGTTTGTCCCCTGTTTATTTTTTAATATCATGTTATTTTGGATATAAAGCGTATCTAGGTGAATGTTTTGAGGTTCCTTACTTAACTGATTTTTTGAGAGGCCAAGGCTGGTTAGAATAATTCGATTTTAATTTAATCTCGTTATTGCAGGAGTTACAAATTTCTTGTCCATGGGGATATTTTTTTTCAAGATTGTTGCTCCTTTTTTTCTATCACTTGCTTGACCCAACTGATTCTAAAGACTAAAATTAGCCTCCAAATAAATCAGTAATTAGGAGAAATCATTTATGAAAGATTTCCTCATTAGAGGTTCTCTTCCTGAAATTGACCCTGATGTACATGAACTAACTAATATTGAAGCCGAAAGGCAATTTCGCCGGATAATCCTGATCCCAAGCGAATCTATCGCTCCGTTAGCAGTTCGTCAGGCGCAGGGATCCTCTTTTCATAATGTTTATGCAGAAGGATATCCCGTAGAAGCTAGTAGATGGTTGAACGAAGAAGAGATATTAGATTTTGAAAAAAGTTTGCTGGATTATCGCCGGTATTCAGACCCTCGATATTATAAGGGTGTTGAATACGCTAATATTGTTGAAGCTTTAGCCCGCAGACGGTGTGCTGAAACTTTTGCCGCGAATGGCCTTACAGCTGATGATATTTTTGTGAATGTTCAACCTCTTTCCGGTGGGCCTGCGAATAACGCAGTTTACCATGCCCTTGTCCAGCCGGGGGATACCGTCATGGGTATGGATTTACTCCATGGGGGCCATCTATCACACGGCTCTTCTGTGAACAGATCTGGAATGTTATATAACATCGTTCATTACACCATAAATGAAAAAACAGAAAAAATCGACTATGATGAAGTAGAGGCGTTAGCAATAGAACATAAACCCAAGATGATAATTGCTGGATTTTCATCGTACCCCTGGAAAGCCAACTGGGTTCGATTCAGGAAGATCGCAGATAAAGTTGGCGCGTACCTCCTGGCAGATATCTCCCATGTTGCTGGTTTGATCGCAGCAGGAATTTATCCTTCGCCTGTAGGTCATGCACATGTTATCTCCTCAACAACACATAAAACTTTGTGTGGGCCTCGGGGAGCGATAATAATGTCAACAGATAGGTCCCTGTCCAGAAAAATTGATCGGGCGGTATTTCCTGGAGAACAAGGCGGACCACACATGAATACGATTGCAGCATTGGCTACCGCATTCAAACTGGCCCAAACAAAAGAGTTTAAGAATTTACAAAAACAAATTGTTAAGAATTGTAAGACACTTTCAGAAAATCTCAAACAAAAGGGCTTCAAAATCCCATTTGGGGGCACGGAAACTCATTTTATGAACTTGGATATGAACACCATTCAAGGGCCTGACGGCGCGCCTCTTTCGGGTGACCAGGCTTCTAGAATACTTGATCTGGCTGGGATTGCCGTAAATCGCAACACGATTCCGGGTGATCGCTCAACATTAAATCCATCAGGTATCCGGATGGGTACTCCCTGGATAACTCAAAGGGGATTCAAGGAAAAAGAAGTTGATGAATTAGCAAATATTATTTCGGACTTACTTCAGTCCTGTACCCCATATCATCAAACATCTTCTCAAAGGCGAAATCTCAGGACTAAGGTTGATTTTGATGCTTTACAAGAGGCCAGAATAAAAACTCGCGATCTTGCATCGTCAGCAGGGATAGATTATGAACCTACGTCTCATGGATATCCTCATTTTTATTACATTGACGATAAACCTAACTTTGGTGAAGAGCGAACTACTTACAACATTGCGGGAGAGCAGGCTGTTGAATTCTTGAATTTCGCATTGGTCAACAATGTGGAAAACTTAGAGGATGGGGAATCCCAGGCTGCTGGTTTCTTTGCTCGTGATGAAAAGATTTTGGGAACACTTACTAAAGTGAATTCCTGTGAATATCTTTTGAGTGTTCCTTCTTCTCAATGTGGACTTGCAGCTACCTGGCTGCGGGATTTATCCGATGGATATATTTATTTTGACGAAGATATTCTCCGAAAATTGCCGGGACCCGTTTCTGTTCGGGAAGTAAAATCTCCAGAGATTGATATGAAAGACAGCGAGTCCTTTAGTGACGAAAAACCATACTTCATCGGAATCGAAGGCGCTAAGGGAAATCCTTTACCAGAATTCGTTTGGCAAGAGCATGAAGAAGGTGAACCTAAAATGACTCCTCTAAATAAAACACACCGGAAAATAGGAGCAAAAATGGTGCCCTTTGCTGGATGGGATATGCCAGTTTGGTATTCATCCGTGATTGAAGAACACTTGGCTGTGCGTCAAGCGGCCGGTCTATTTGATGTTTCCCACATGGGGATTTTCCAAGCTGAAGGCCCTGAGGCTGGGATTTTCCTGAACACAGTCTCTGGAAACGATATTGGGGGGTTGAATGTTGGGCAATCCACTTATACTCATTTCCTTGACCCTGATGCGAATGTGATCGACGATCTCTTGGTTTATCGCCGGACAAAAGAAAAATACTTGCTTGTTGTGAATGCTGCAAATGATGATAAAGATTGGGCGTGGTTGAATGCTGTTCGTGAGGGGAAGGTTTTAGTGGACAATGAAAAACCTTGGGTTAAAGGGTTTGGTCGTAAAGTAATTCTTCGGAATCTTCGTAACCGAAAGGAAGGCGAAGATATGAGGGTGGATATCGCCCTTCAAGGTCCTAAATCTAGAGATATTTTGCTTGCCCTTGGATGCGACAAGGGGACCAAGAAAAAGTTGATGAAATTACGATGGGCTGATTTGTGTGAGGCGAAGTTAGGTGAGTTTGACCTTATTGTTTCGAGAACAGGGTATACCGGCGAAAAAATGGCGTTTGAGTTGTTCGTTCATCCTGATAAATCGGTGGAATTATGGAATGCCCTTCTAAAGGTTGGCGAACCTCTCGGGTTAAAACCCTGCGGTTTGGCGGCAAGAGATTCGCTTAGAACTGAAGCGGGATTACCTTTATATGGACATGAAATGGGCGGGGAGAAAAATCTTGGAGTCGGTGAAGCTGGGTTCCGCCATTATGTAAAGACCTACAAACCCTGGTTCATTGGCCGTGATGCGTTTATCGCCCGGGAATCAGAACGGAAGGGGAAAGTGATCCGGTTTAGATTCAATGAGAAGGGAGTGCGAATGGCTCACAGCGGAGACCCCGTTGTAGATAAACGGGGCAAAACAATCGGGTTTGTGACCAGTTGCGCGGTAGATTCTGAAGGGCGGCTTACAGGTCAGGCATTTGTTGAATTTAAGTTTACCAAGAGAGGCACCCCAATATTGATCTTTTCTGGGGCGTCTAAAAAAGCTGGCAAGCCGACAGCCGACCTTGTCCCAGGAGATAAGATCAACATTCCAAATCCTGCAACAGTTATTCGTAGGTTTATGTAAAGTAATGAAGCCCTCCTTTTGGAGGGTTTCATTTTTGAAAACCAAATAAAGTAGGTTAAAATACTATTTCGAAATTCGGAAAAACATTTATTTTGATGAACAACAAACAAATATCCTAAGGAGACAATAAATGGAAACACCTTGGGCCGACAGATTTGCCCAACGAACAGACCAGATCAGCAGTTCTGCAATTCGTGAGATCCTAAAAGTTACCCAAATGCCGAATGTCATTTCATTTGCTGGAGGGTTGCCATCCCCAGACGTATTTCCAATTGAAGAATTGATCCAGGCAAGTGAAAAAATCCTTCGGGAAAATGGGCCAGAAGCTTTGCAGTACAGCCTGACAGCGGGCCATCCTCCATTGAGAGAAATGATCTGTCGTCACACAGAGAGATATGGGATAAATATTACTCTAGAAAATGTTTTGATAACAAGTGGTTCCCAGCAAGCTTTAGATTTGATCGGAAAAGTATTTATCAACCGGGGAGATAATATCTTGGTCGAGGCGCCAACTTACCTGGGAGCGATCCAGGCTTGGAAAGCTTATGGCGCTGAGTTCGTTCAGATCGAAATGGATGAGCTTGGGATGATCCCAGAATCATTGGAGGCGGGCTTGCGAACGGGTCCAAAATTCATTTACCTTCTCCCCAATTTCCAAAACCCCACCGGGCGAACCCTTCCATATGAACGTCGGGAGAAAATAATCAAGCTTGCACATGACTATGGTGTCCCGATCGTTGAGGATGACCCGTATGGTCAGCTTCGATATGAAGGGGAACATATCCCCCCGGTAATGGTATTTGACTGTAAACTTCGGGATAACTGTGAGGATCAATATAAGGGTAATGTGATTTATCTGAGCACATTTTCAAAAACCCTCGCGCCTGGACTCCGGTTAGCTTGGGTGATCGCACCCCCAGATGTGATTTCTAAATTGGTTACAGCCAAACAAGGCGTTGATCTTCACACTTCTACTTTTAACCAATTTATGGCTTATGAAGTATCTCAAGGCGGCTTCTTGGATGAGCATATCAAGAAGATCCGCGAAATCTATGGAAAACGCAGGGATCTGATGCTTGACATGGTTGAAGAATTCTTTCCGCAAGAAGCTCAGTTCATCCGTCCAGAAGGCGGGCTTTTCCTGTGGTTAACTTTACCTGAGTCGATCAACACCGTAAAGATGTTGGATACCGCGGTTGAAAGAAATGTAGCCTATGTCCCTGGATCGCCCTTCTTCCCCAATGGAGGCGGATTGAATACGCTGCGTTTGAACTTCTCTAATGCCTCGGAAGAGCAGATCGGTGAAGGTATGAAACGACTTGGCGAAGTTGCCAAAACCGTAATTTCCAAGTCATAGATATTCCTTCAATGTGAAACAGGCAATGATCCTAAAGACAATTGCCTGTTTTATTTTTTCCGCCAAAGTTTGAAATCTTTTAATATTGAACCGCCGATGAACTCCCGTAATAGGGAGTTGTCTGGAATCAAGGTGGTATCACATGGTAGAAACCACTCAAGCAGGGCTAACAACCGTTTTGCTTCGATGTGTTCTGAGGTCCCGAATGGTACCTGCCGGAGCAGCGGTTCAGCAAGCGGTTTTAGGGCGGCCAGTTCGTATGCCAGGGCGGAATTGAACATCACATCGGAATTCTCTTGATAGGGGAATATGAACCGCTTTTCTCCCCTTCGAACAGACTCCCAGCGTTGGATGGTTTCTTGAGGAGAATATCCCCGAGTGCTGGCATCCCGGACGATCCGCCGGATCAGGCGTGTGTCTGTTGTAGATACTCGATTATGGCGGTCGAGATTTAGCTGTGTCAAAGCAGAGATGTAAATTCTATAAACCTGATCGGTAGAAATATCTGGTATCAAGTCGGGGTTTAAACCGTGAATTCCTTCTAAGATCACGATCTGTCCGGGCGGTAATTTTATTGTTTCACCCTTCATGCTCGACCCAGTTTTGAAATCATAATGGGGTAATTGAACTTTCTCTCCAGCGATCAATTTCTTTAGATCGTGATTCAAGCGGGGGATATCTAAGGCTTCTATATGTTCGTAATTGTATTCCCCTTCCTTATCTTTTGGAGTCTTCTTCCGGTCTACAAAAAAGTTATCCATTTCTAAGGTGAAAGGGTGGATCCCATACGATAGCAATCGGATCAAAAGCCTTCGGGAAGATGTAGTTTTTGAAGAGGACGA
>SDBV01011311.1_pt1 | contig 11589 bp, 13 predicted proteins | sample 2277081 | NCBI WGS metagenome assembly SDBV01 (sample SAMN10402039, study PRJNA504765) | marine sediment metagenome | isolation source: marine sediment core GS10_PC15, 223 cmbsf | place: Arctic Ocean: Southern Knipovich Ridge | collected 2010
GGGCGTCGACAAACTTCTCGGATTGCACGAACATGCCGCCTGAGCCGCAGCAGGGATCCATGACGCGGCCTTCGTAGGGCGCGAGCATTTCGACTAGGAGCCGGACGATGCAGCGGGGCGTGTAGAACTGGCCGCCCTTCTTGCCTTCGGCGGCGGCGAACTCCTGCAAGAAGTACTCGTAGACCCGGCCAAAGAGATCGCGTTCGCCCTGGTCCTCGGCGTGCATGCTGATTGTGGCGATCAGGTCGATGAGTTCGCCGAGACTCTGCTTGTCCAGCGCAGGACGCGCGAACTGCTTCGGCAGGACGCCCTTCAGGTTTGGGTTGTCCCGCTCGACGGCGTCCATGGCATCGTCGAGAATCTTGCCAATTTCCGGCTGTTTTGCCACAGCCTGGATGTGGGACCAACGCGCGCCTGGGGGCACCCAGAACACGCCATCGGCGAGATACTCGTCTGGATGCTCCGGATCGGCCCCTTCGTCGACCTGTTGAGTGAGTTCGGCGTGCTTCCGCTCGAAAGCGTCCGAAATGTCCTTCAGGAAAATCAGGCCGAGCACGACGTGCTTGTACTCGGCAGCGTCCATATTCTTGCGGAGTTTGTCCGCCGCCTGCCACAACGTCGACTCAAACCCGAGGGTTGCCCCATTCCCCGCCTTCTTCTTCGGCAATCTTCTCTCCCCTACGATGTAAGGCCGTTGATTCCAGTTATTCGTCCGAATAGCCCGTTTACTGTTACGGGCAAACAGCGAGTGTACATTATTCGCACACTTGTCGCAAGACAGCTACGGGATGAGGACGTGCGCAGGCGATGGCGCAAGCGGAATCACTGGGAGAGAAGGTCGCTAGCGGTCCGATAGGAGGTCAGCTATGTCGCACCTTAGCCGGGCGCACAGAATCTCTAACGTCTCCAGCGTGACATTCTGCTCGCAGATTTCGATCCGATTCAGGGATGACGTGGAGATTCCCAGCTTCCGGGCAAACGCAACCTGTGATTGGTCGCCGCGCAACCGCCGGAGGTTTTTCGCGAGTCTGTCAGCTAGCCTACCCATTTGCGGGAAGTTAGAATAACGGCTATGCTTACCCGCATGCGGGTAGATTGGATTGATGGCGGAGAGACTATTCATGCCTGATGACATGCGCTCAAACGTGAACGAACACAAGCCCAAAGGGTCAGATTCACGGCTTAGCCTCGACGGGCTGAGCGGCGTGAAGCTGTATCTGGCGATAGGCTGGACCGTCATATTCTTTGGCGGCTTGATCACGCTCTTTGTGTACATGTCGGTTTCAGGGCGTAGGCAGAATGCGCGAGAGGCAATCGTCGCGGACGAGCGATACGCCTTGCTGAGCGAATCCGGCGAATACAGTGTTTCTCGTACATCTAAGGAACTGGCTCGGGTTCCTGAAGCTGGGGCATTGGGACGCAGCACACTCAACTTGAAAGCTGAGAATGCATCTAAGTACATGGTCATTGGCTCTTTCGAATTGCTGCTCTCAGTTGACCTTGTGAGACATGAGTTCACGCCTCTGCTCGACTTCAAGACGTACTTCATATCACTTCACAGCGACGATCCGCCTCTCATACGAAAGCTGACCGGTCTGACGCCTGAAGGCGAGTACTTCTTTGGAGTACCATTCGATGAGAACACTTCGTTGATCGAGGACGACGCCCTAAAGTATTACATGAGCCTATTCGAAAGAAACGAGTTAGTTGCCCGACTTCTCCGGGGCGAGGAAGTGCAGCTTCGACTGTACACAGACGAGGGCGACTGGAATCTGAGTATCCAATATGATGATATGAACACGATAGCGGAGTGGCAACGAATGATCGATTGGGTGCGCTCGCTGGGCTACGAATCCCGTTGGCTTAGTAAGTATGAGTCGGAAGGAGGAAGAGAAGTCGGACGACGATCGCGGAGGTCACTGCCCATAGGTAGACAGGCAATCATCTTGCTACTCTTGCTCATCTTGACGATCTTTTCGCTGGCCGTGGCGCGGGATGCGAAGAACGCAAGGGACAAAGTGTGGACGTTCGCGATCTCAATGCTGGCCGTCCCGCTTCTCATAGCAGTCGCGATCCTGGGATTCGGGATCTTATTCCTGATTCCGTTCCTTGTGACTATATGGCTGGGATGGTCCTTAGAATCCGGGGTGTTCGTCATAGCGCCGCCACTGCTCGCATTCGGCCTCTTGCTTTGGGTACTTAAACCGATCACCGAGAGGATCGATTCATGGAGAATGCAGCGCAACCGCGACAGGAGCATCAGAATCAAAGGAATCGCAGATCTTGCAGTCGCAGACGTGGCAGACAAGGCACAAGAGGGCGGCGATGACTTCGACGGCGTCTTGGACTGTGATGAGAACGAGATCGTATCTTGCTCCTGCCCGAATTGCGGAAGTAACGTCCGTGTGCCGAGGAAGCACCTGGGCAAGAGAGGGCGCTGCTCGCACTGCGACGAAATCTTCGAGGCCGTACTGCACGAGTGAAGTCTTACCAAAGCGTCCAGCACTGGACACAAGGATCCGAGAATCCGGATTGACTCCATCGACCGCGTCCTATAACCTGTTAGCATGCAAGCTGACACGAGCCAACCTCAGACACCCGAATTGACCGCCCGACAGCGTGCCATAGTCCGAGGATACTTCGCTGCGGGCTGCAAGACGCTGCGTGCCGCCCAGGCGCTTGGTGTAACATCCAGAAGGGTCCGCGAGGTCAAGGCACTGCCAGCTGCCCGCGTCTACCTCGAAGCCATGGAGCACGACCTACGCGACACCGTAGTCAAGGCCCGCGCCGCGCAACTACTCGGGCCAATGCTGACGCGCTAAGACCTGCCTGATTCTGCCGCTCGGCCCTCGCTCGGCCCTTCCGCCATCGTTCCGGCATACTTCCGTGCCGGTAGGCCCCCAGTGCCCCTTATGTTTCGCGCGTACGTGGACTGGGTGCTGCCTGCCAAGCGTTGCGGCCCGATGCCTGAGCGTGGTCCTACGACCCTGTAGCCCGGCATGGGACGAAGTAGCGGCGGGACGGCCATCCGCCATAGGGCTGATTCACCCATTCGACCCTCTTTCGAGACTTCACTTCGAGTCCGTCTCAGGGTCGGCCTCAAGGTGGTAGTCCGCTGCGAGGGCCTCTGGGCCAAGGTTGCACTTTACGATCGCCTGGCCGCGACTTCAGGATGCCGTTCGTGGCATAATTCATTCCGGGGATAGGCACGCGCAGCCGAATGCCGGGCATCCTCGCCCGGTCCTCCCCAACTTTCCTAATCGAGGTGCGCGAGAGGAGGCGCAGGATGGACGACAATCCAGGCACCGAATTGTCTTCCGAATCAGTAGACGGCTTCCCGCAATATTGTGGCTTCATGCACCTCGATAACCGGATTGAAGATCTTGTCCTCCGGAAATCACCCGACACTCCCTGTCCTGACGTGCCGAAGTCTCGCGACCCTGTCGACAGGATTCATAGAGAAATGAGTTTTGCACGGCGCTGGCTTGCTACCCTCAAATCAGTAATTGACGAACTCAAAGAATCCGAGCGCAACCTACGCGCGAGATTTCCCCTCGACCCGGAATCCGAAGCACTTCTGCTCTCTGTTAAGTTGTCGTTGGAAAACGCTGTAGCCGAGTTCACTACAGAATTCCCGAAGCGCGTCGAAAGCGTGCGCGAAAAGAGGGAAAAGGGTCTTGAATACCCTGGACCAGAACATTACTCGCGGGAGTTGTGCACCATTTGCGAGCGTGCCATCGTAAAGGTAGAGAACAAGATATCCCGCCTGTTCGACGCTGCGGTGCGATTGGAAAGCGAAGTAGCGGATGCCGATACGGCCTCTACAACGGCGCCCGATGCTGTGGGTGAAGCCCGAGAAATCCGCGAACGGCCTACGCACCAGTCGGAAACCCAGACTGTCAACAAAGAGCCCGCGGAAAACACTCGTGCTGAATGGTGGATTTCGACAGACGACGGTTCACTTTTCTTCCGTACAGTTACCAACGAAAACGAGGATGGCGTTCCCGAGTTCAAACTTGACACCAAGATTCAAATCGTCATGGCGTTGTTATGTGAACGGGGAAACGAGGGTGTCAGTATCGTACAAATCCTTGAAGCGGCCTACCCCAGCGACCTTGAGAAACTGAGAGCAATTCTGAGAGAAGCACCGCGCGAGGATGCAGGAGACGCTAGTATCGAGTCCTCGGGGAATTTGGGTGTGCTCAATATTGCCAAGAAGGCGAAGCAAGCCTGTCGGACAGTACGGGGGAAATTGGAAAGCAATGGAATACCCGGCGAAGTGCTTGAGGTTTTGCCCGGCTTGGAGGACCCAGCCGCCCCCATGGCTTTTCTCCGAGTGCAGGGGCTGCGAAAGAAATCCGTAAACGGATTCAAAGTATATCCCAAAACTGTAAAGGCATCCGGTCTGAGTGAGCACAGCGAGAACGCTTCCAGGCCCCACTTGTAATCAGTTCAATCCTCCTGCACGTTCCTGCATGGGTCGCGAAAGTCGTCTATATTCCTTCCTGCACGGCTTCCTGCACAGGTCGCAAAAGTCATAAGTCATTCCTGCGAGCCAACCTGCGGTGCGGTCCCCTTCTTATAGAAGCCAATTTCAAAAAGGGGACGATCATGGACACGGCCATATCACCGAGGCTCCTAACGGAACGTGAGGCGGCCCTCTACCTCACTGTCAGCCGGGCCTATCTCAGCGCCGCCCGTGTCCGAAATCCGGGCGGCCCACCTTTCGTAAAATTCGGCAGGACGGTCCGTTATCTCATATCGGACCTGGACGAATGGATCGCCGAGAATCGGGTGAACTGCAATCAGCCGAGGGAAGACGGACAACGCGCCGAGTCGGAGCGGGGGGCTTTCTAATGCCGCTAAAGCCGGACCTCGATGCTGAGGACGCAACGGTTGGCTCCATACTGTTGTCTCCTAATTGCATCCAGATTGTGCGCGAGCACGTCAGCGCTGACTCGTTCACCCAAGAACCGCACAGGCTGATTTTTCGTGCCGCATGCTCTATGCACGACGCGGGCAAAGTGATAGATTCCCTGACTCTCAAGGACGAACTCAAACAACGTGGCGATCTCGATCGCGTTGGTGGCGTAACGTTTCTCGGTGACCTGTCAAGTCACATACCGACAGCCGCAAATGTTCAGCATTATGCAGCCATCGTCGCAGAGTATGAGCATAAGCACAACTTGAGAACTCTACTCAGAGCCAGCGTCGTCGCCACCAGCAATGGCGAGACTACTGCCAGCATCATTTCAAATCTACTCAGTGGCATCGAGGAATTGGGTGTGCGCCAAAATGATGCACCACAACGCACAGACGTTGCCGAATTATTGAGCAAGCCGCCGCCTGATATGGAATACCTTATCGAGGGCGTCTTGCCCCGCGGCGTCCTTTGCGGTTGTGATGCGCAAGGTGGCGCTGGTAAGTCTATGCTCGCGCAAATACTGGTGACTTCGATTTGCACAGGCCGCACGCTCCTCCAATCTTTCAAACCCACAGGGACGATGCGTGTCCTTTGGATTGAAAGCGAAGACCCGCCCGATGAAATTGCCCGTCGGTTCGGCCGCATTATCAGAGCATTCGACCTGACGCCCAAAGACTGTGAGCGCATTGCAGAAAATCTCACGTTGTATGCGAGCCAGGCATTTGCGCTTAATCGTGTCGAGCACGGCGTGGTTGTGCCGACTGAGCGCTATCGTTGGCTCGTGCGTGAGGTCGAGCGAGTGCAACCTGACCTAATCATACTCGATCCCCGCTCACACTTCTTTGCTGGTGATGAAAACTCAAACGCCGATGTGGCCGCGTTCATGAACTTGATGAAGGCGCTCACGCCGATCACCCATACCCCGTGCTCGGTATGGACAAATCATCACGTAGCAAAGATGCGCGAGACTGAGGCGACGAGTGCGTCTGGTAGGGGCGCATCCGCAGCAAGGGACGCCACGCGCGCCCTATGGTCTTTAACGCCTCTCAGTGCGTCCGAGTGCGCAGCGGCGGGCATAGAGACAGCATCGGGCTTTGTGAAGTTGGAACAGACCAAGAGCAATTGGTCACCCCTTGGCGATGGCCCGATCTACTTGCGGAGGCTCCAGGGCGAGTGTGGCGGTGTGCTCGTGGAGACAGACATGCGCAAGATGCGCGCGGAGGCGGATAACGCACGTCTCGATGCAATTGCGAAAGAGTTCGCGACGATGATTGGCGAGAACCGCGAGAACCTAACGATCCGCGACATCAGCCGGACGCCCGGCGTAGACATCCGCCATGGCCTGAAAGTAAAACTTGGAAACCACGTAACCATCCCCGCTGTTGAGCAGGCGATCGAACATGGCGCGAGGGCTGGCTACCTTACCATCGACACCGACCCCTCGAAACCCCTCGGCGCGAAAATTCCGAGGCAGATACGGGAGGCAAATTCACATGAATAAGGTGTCAAGCGCGAGATTGCGAGATTCCGCGAGATTGGGGCCTCGCGCTTCACAACTCACTGAAAATAAAGAACTTAGTTTGGCGCGAGATTTACCTGGGGAGAACGCATTCTCGCGCAGTCGTAAGTTGTTTGTTACCAACGAGTGCGAGACCGCGAGATTCTGCCCCCTAAAGGGGGGAGAACAACCCCCGCGCTTTGGGGCGGAGGGTTCTCCCCCACCGGGTCATTTGGGCCGACACCTGGCGCGCAATCGAGAGCAAATGGCCCGCGGACCATGGCGGACCACGGAGCACGGCATTGAAAGCATCGATTCTGCCCTGCCCAGGGCTTTGCTTGGCCTGGAGAGGCTTATCTTCCAAGGAGCGAAGAAAGGCCCCCGAAGGGAAGCAGCGCCGCAGGATATGGCCGGGGATGAGGAATCGTTCGCACTTGATGCGGTTATCCGCGGAAGCCACCGGGCGCTCAAAGTTACAGTGAATGGAAGAGCAGCCCCAGGGATCGCGGTTCCAGGATCGTAGATAGGATTTGACCGTGGAGCCGCCGAGGCGTTGGGCCCCGGCGGCAACTCCCCGCACAACTGGCTTGGAAGGGCGAAGGAGTCGAAAGGAGTATACGAATGGAAGAGGCGAAGAGTCCATTGCTCACTCGTGAGGAGGCTGCTCAATACCTACGCCTGAGCGTGAGCCAACTGGATAAGATTGCCAGATCGGGCCTTCTCAAACGCATAAAGTTTGGGGAGGGGCCACGGGCGCGAGTCCTATATTGTGCCGATGATTTGAATCACTTCATTGATGCGCATAGGAGCGCTGATGTGTCAGCTTAATCTTGCTGCTGGCCCAGGTTTCGTTCCAGCGTCTTCTCTTCTCCGAAGCGACTCCTATAGGTTATTTGGAAGCCAATGTGCTCCTTGATGCGATTGAATTCGGCGACCGCCTCATCTGGATCAACGCGCTCACTCACCTTGAAGAGAATCATCGATTGGCCCGATCTGATCCAGCTCCCTACGCCGGGCGCACCCACTTCAGCAAAGTCCGCCTTGACCTTGAGTTGCCTACCCGCCGAAAGCCATCCGGCATAATCACCCGAAGAGTCGACGGGTTTCCCATCGAGATAGATCGTGAACCTCACCATCTCAGCAGGTCCAAGCCCATTATTGCTTAGCTCGAAACCGACCCTTCCCAATTTGCTACTGGAATGCTCAATGTCAAGATGTGGAGTGACAGAGATCTTTTGCGCTTCAAGAAATGCTTCATTGCTGACCTCCACGGCACGCGCTTGGCGCTCTGCTATCGCTTGTGATGCACGAAATGCCTCGTTACTCCTCTCTACCGCACGCGCCTGGCGAATTGCGGCGATGGCGGTGATGATTCCAGCGATCGCGATGAGGCCAGTGAGCACGGACATGATAATCTCCTTGGGTGAAAGGTCAGGAAGCACGGCGGGAGAATGCACGCCCACCTCTCCTCGAAGTACTGTTGTCACACTTTCCGACTCTTGGCCCGGGGCGGAAAGTGACACCAGGATGACCGAAAAAACCGCAAGCACAATTGAAATCGAATGCTCACTGTGCCATATTCTGTGACACGATTTGGGTGACACCAAGCTATCTGAAGTCATACTCAAGACTCGTGTGAGATGTCGAAGGCCGGAAAGATGGCTTTGTATCACTTTGTAGTGCTGAGAGGCAAATACATTAAGGTACTGGGGGTGTAGAGGTCCCGAGTTCAAATCTCGGCGCCCCGACCATCTTTCTCTCTCTCTTGTATCAGGAGGGATGGCTTTCGGCAAGTTTGTCGAATTCTGGGGCTTCTTTCCTGGATGGGGTGGCTTGGATAAATCTTCTCGACAACGGCCTCCTAGGGAGCCATAATTGTCTTTTCTGATATCCATGCTTTCCTGCTTGGATCGACTCGTAGATTCGGGAGAACCATGATGAAGCTTGACCGAAAACACATCTATCTTCGCTCGTTGACCGTCCTGGTTGTGGTCGTCGGGATTTCGATGGGTGCTGCGACGCAGGGTTTCGAGAGGACCGCCCTGGATGAGTACGTTGCCGCGCCGGACCCAAACTACGAGTATTCGATCGTGGTGGATGAGCCCCTTGACGGCTTCCGGCATGTGGTGGTCGATATGGTGTCGCAGCAGTGGCTCACCGAGAAGGAAGTCGACAAGCCCATCTGGCGGCACTGGTTAGTACTGGCGATACCCGATGTGATCACGTCAAACCGCGGGCTGCTCTACATCAGCGGCGGCGACAACGACGATGGTGCGCCTGGCCCCAACCCGCTGACATCGTACTTGGCGACAGCCACGAAGACTGTGGTCGCGGAGTTACGCATGATCCCGAATCAGCCGCTAATCTTCACAGACGACGGCAAATCCCGTAAGGAAGACTCCATCATCGCGTATACGTGGGACAAGTATATGCGCACGGGCGATGAGAAGTGGCCCCTGCGCCTACCGATGACGAAGGCTGCGGTGCGCGCGATGGACACTATCACCCAAGTGACCGCTGGCCTAGAGGGCGGCGGACCCACGGTAGACCAATTCGTGGTGGCGGGCGGGTCGAAGCGTGGCTGGACGACCTGGACTACGGCCGCTGTCGATAACCGCGTGGTGGCGATAATCCCGCTGGTGATTGACATGCTCAACGTGTCGCCGTCGTTCCGGCACCACTTGGAGGCATACGGAAAGTACGCGCGCGCTGTAGGCGACTACGAGGCGGAAGACGTCATGAGCTGGGACGGCTCGGACGAATACGAGGCGCTTAAGAAGATCGTCGAACCCTACGAGTATCGTGAGCGACTGATGCTGCCCAAGTACATCGTGAACTCAACCGGCGACCAGTTCTTCCTTCCGGATTCGTGGCAGTTCTACTGGGACGACCTCATCGGTGAGAAGTGGCTGCGGTATATCCCGAACGCGGACCACGGAATGGGAGGGTCGGACGTCACGCAGAGCATACTGGCCTGGTACAACTCGGTTGTGCACAATGTTGCCCGGCCTCGCTTCTCCTGGAAAGTCGAGGACGACGGGACGATTCGCGTCCACGCGTTGGACAAGCCGATGACTGTGAAGCTGTGGCAGGCGACGAACCCTAGCGCACGCAATTTCATGAAGGCGGTAGTGGGAGAGGCATGGTCGAGTGAGCCGGTGGAGCCGGCCGGGCCAGGCGTCTACACGGCCAAGCTCGAAGCTCCCGAGTCGGGCTTTACGGCCTATATGGTGGAATTGACCTACGACTCGGGGCTACCGTCTGCGCCCTTCAAATTTACTACGGGCATTAAAGTCGTACCCGACGTTCTGCCCTTCAAAGGCATTGTATACAAGGGTCCTCGCTCGAATTCCGACGACTAAATGGCCGAAGATGAGGAGCGTTCGTCCCCGGTTCTCTCCACCGCATAGCGGTGCACTTTTCGGGGGGCCGTCATGGGATCGCCCCACCCTTTAACCGTCCCGCTGATATAAGGTGGGTGCGACCCTGCGTGGTTGCAGTGGACAAAGGGCCGCACCCGTGAAGCAGGCACCATGGTTACCACGGCACTTGTGTAAACGCGAGTGGGGCCGGAAAGATTCCCTGGATTTGCGCAGGCGGCAGGTCTAGCGGCCTGGCCCTCGCCGTGGGGAGGTGGTCCGCACTTTCCACTCGGCCTTCTCGGGCGCGAGCTGTTGTGGTCCGCGGAAGCCGCCCCGCTGCGCCGTGGCGTCCGTAGCGGCGAGAAATAGAGCGCCAGCCCGGCGGCCAGAGCGAGACACGTTGGCATCATCCTCGTGCAAGAGTTCCGTTTTCCCATGGCAACATCCTCCTGTACCCCGAGTTTCCCGTTTGGATCTGCCTGCGACTACCGCGAGCGCGTTCGCACCATGATATGCCCAAAGGGCCTTGGGTCAACATCTATTCTGCCGGCCTGACCGCCAGGTGGCTGGGGTCGCGGTTCGCATGGCTGGCGGCTCTCTTCCGGCCCGGCGTGCGCGCCTGCTTACTCGTATCCCGCACTTGATCTACCGGGTCGCATCTGATTGAATCGCTGGAGTTCATCTTCAGGATCATAGTCTGAAACGCGAACGACACTTGCATACGCGCCGAGTGTGCATAGGTTGAAAGGGGAGTGGAGTCTTTTTTTGGGGGGGGCAGTCGGTCTTCTCTCGACAACATGTCCATATACCGTGAAGGAGCCAGCCATGCAGAATCGTATGTTCGGAGTTCTTGCACTGTGCGTCATCGTAGGTGGGAGTCTGGCCGCCTCGGCCCATGAGAGTGCAGAGCATGTGACGCCCATTGTCACGGACATCGATTCGTCGGCGCGGCCTTGGACGAGTCTCGCGCCGAGGAACGAACCCGGCCGTTTCCGGTTTGCGATTGTGGCGGACCGCACAGGGGGCCACCGGCCCGGCGTGTTCCCTCTGGCGATGGAGAAACTGAACCTACTCCAGCCGGAATTTGTGATGAATGTGGGCGATGTGATCGAGGGGTACTCGCGCGACGTGGCGACCGTTGAGCGGGAATGGGATGAATTCGACGGGCTCGTCAAGAGTCTTGAGATGCCCTTCTTCTACGTGCCTGGCAACCACGACTACACCAATGAGGTCATGGCGGAGGTCTGGCGCGAGCGCCTGGGGCATTCGTACTACGGCTTCGTCTACCGCGATGTCCTGTTCCTATGTTTGAACTCGATGGCTGGGGGTGAGGAGGTGTTCGGGTCCGAGCAGGTGGCGTGGGTCGAGGAGACTTTGGCCAAACGCCAGGACGTGCGCTGGACCTTTGTCCTGGTGCACCACCCTCTCTGGGCCTACGAGCATGATTCGGGCTGGTCCGAGGTGTCCGATGCGCTTCAGGGCCGCGACTACACCGTGTTTGCCGGGCACTGGCACAACTACCAGCACTATGTCCGCAACGACCGCACGCACATCGTCCTCTCGACCACCGGCGGCGCGAGTGAGCTGCGAGGGCCCGTGTACGGCGAGTTCGACCACGTCATGTGGGTCACCATGACCGAGGACGGGCCGCGCCTGGCCAACCTCATGCTCGATGGCATCCACGACGAACGCATCCGAAGCGAATCCGATGCGGCAATTATGGTGTCCTTTGCCAGAGGTGGGGCCGTGCAGCCCGAACCCATCTACGTCACGACGCCGACAGTGTCGGGGGAACTCCGTACGCG
>SDBV01011312.1_pt1 | contig 11588 bp, 11 predicted proteins | sample 2277081 | NCBI WGS metagenome assembly SDBV01 (sample SAMN10402039, study PRJNA504765) | marine sediment metagenome | isolation source: marine sediment core GS10_PC15, 223 cmbsf | place: Arctic Ocean: Southern Knipovich Ridge | collected 2010
CCACGTACCAGATGGCCGTGCCGGCCGGCGCAGTCGCACCCGAGGTGCCGCAGTAGCCCTTATCCGCGAGCACCACCTTTGCTCCCCTCGCGGCAGCGCCTATCGCACCCCAGGTCCCCGCAGGACCGCCGCCGATCACCAGCACATCGACGTCGTAGCGCGCGCCCACCGACGCGTCATCCGCTTTCCTTCCCTGCTGGCTCGCGACGCTCATGAAGCGCCTCCCGTCTTGATGGACCGATCCGAAAACTTATCCTCTCCACCGGCGCCGGCAAACCAAGAATTGCAGCTATTCATATGGGCAGGCTGAATATTTGACGGCATCGAGCGCCGCTGCTCATGCCGGTTACAAGGCCGCTGCGCCAGACAATGTTCACATAATCCTGGGTCCGTAGAATCCGCATCGTCGTCGGACTTTCACCCTCCGGCTCCAGCTTTCCTTGCTTCGCGACCTCTCGTTGCACGTACCCACGTCAACGCGCGCCACCGTCTTCGCAACAACTCACACCGACAACGCGGAACAACCCATGAATGGAAATTACCGCCCCGTACAAAGGCTGATCGCTTCATCACTACTGGTGTCGCTGCTAGGCCTGAGTGCGTGCGGAAGAAAGAACGAGGACGGCGCGCAAGCTGCCGCCGACGCCTCCGCAACCAGTGCGGCGACTGCGGCATCCGCCGTCGAACCCGCCTCTGCCGCACCTGTCGCCTACACACCGCCGAGCGCGGATCAGCTCTACCAGATGGTCGCGCCGATCGCCCTTTTTCCGGACAAGCTCGTCGCACTGGTGCTGGCGGGCTCCACTTACCCGGACCAGATCACCGCGGCGAACACGTGGCTTGGGCAGAACCCGAACCTCAAGGGGCAGGCGCTCGCCGCGTCCGCCGACCAGCAGTCATGGGATCCTTCGGTCAAAGCGCTGACGGCGTTTCCGGCTGTGCTATCGCAGATGGCGACGAACCTTGCATGGACCACATCGCTCGGTCAGGCCTATTACAACGATCCCACCGATGTGCTCAACGCAATCCAGGTGATGCGCCAGCGGGCGCAGACATCCGGCAACCTGTGCACGACCAGCCAGATGCGGGTTACCCGGACGAAGCAAACCTCTGCGCCCAGAGACTACACACCCGCACCGGCTACGCCCGGCGTGTATGAAGGTCCGTCCGTCATCCCGGCGCCGGCCCAGGCGATCGTGATCGAGCCCGCGCAGCCGGATGTCGTCTATGTGCCCTCCTACAATCCCGCGCTGGTCTATGGCGCGCCGGTCGCGGCCTATCCAGGCTACCTCTACCACCCGCCGGTCTACGCGCCGGGCGCCGTGGTGGCAGCGGGCGTGATCTCGTTTGGCATCGGCATCACGGTCGGGGCCATGCTCAGCCACGTAGGATGGGGCTGGCACGCGTGGGGCATGCACTGGGGCGGGCCGCCCCCAGGCGGCCCCGGCGGTCCGCGCTGGGGTGGATGGCAGCGCCCGGCGGTGGTCTTTAACCACACGACTTATGTCTCCCGCTCGACCACGGTGATCAACCAGATCAACAACACGCGCATCACCAACAACTACAGCGGCACAGTGAGCAATGCTTTCGCGCACAACGGCGCACCGCCGGCTGCGATGGCGCAGATGCATGCGCAGATGCCCCGCCCCGGCATGCGTGCGGCGGCGCCCATGACGATGCCGCGCTTCAGCGCGAACGACGCACGGCCTGGTGCACTACCTGGCGCACGGCCTGGCGCGGGTGCTGGCGCAGGTTCCTATGCGCATCCATCCCCACGGTACGGCGCAAACCACGCGAATGTGATGGCCACGAATCACGCACAGACATCGGCCTTGCACGGCAACCCCATGGAGACGCATACGCGGCCGGAAGGACACTTCGAAGGCTCACCGCAGCTCGAACATCAGCAGGTGCCACATCCGCCGTCGCAATACGCCACGCAGCCCGGACGCGAACGCCCGGCCGAAGGACCTGTCCGCACGCCGCAACCGGAGGCGCAAGCGCAGGCCATGCAGCATCGTCAAAACACCGAGGCCCATCCACAGGCACCTCACGAGGACTTTGCCCAGGCACATCCGGCCGCACCGCGACAGGATGTGCAGCACTTCACTCAGCCACAGCCACAACTGCGCTCACAGTCACAGGCACAACCGCGTTCACAGGCACAGGCGCAACCGCAACGCATGCAGCCACGTCCACCGGAACCCAGGCCACGTCCCTCCGCGCCCAGTCCAATGGCTCATCATGCCGACACTCACCAGCACCGTTCGTGAATGACAGCGGCCGGTGTCGCGAGCGGTTGAAAAGACGAACCGTCAGCGACACGCTCTACACGGCATGTAATAGGTTGTCCTGAGCAACGCCGCTGACAGATCGGCTATACCGTGTCTTTCGCCCCTTCGGTCATGCGCCCAGCACTGCATCACCACGGGATAGTCTCGTTTTCCCAGCGCGTGAACGTCCCTGTCGGGCTATCCGGTCCAAGCAGCGCAACGCGCACCACCTCGCGAGCGCCCTCCTCGACAGTCTGCGTGCCGGCAAATCCGTTGAGGTTCGTCCTGGTGAAGCCCGGAGACACGGCGTGAACCTTGATCCCCTCGGACTCCAGTTCGATCGCCATGGCAACCGTCAAAGCGTTGAGCGCCGTCTTGGACGCCGGGTAGACCGGGCCGAAAATCGCACGGTAGGCGAACGCCGGGTCCAAGTTCGTCGTCAGCGACCCAACGCCACTTGAAACGTTGACGATGCGCGCTGCCGTTGCCTTGCGCAGGAGCGGCAGCATGGCCTGATAAACGGCGAGGACGCCGAACACGTTGGTATCCCACACCGCGCGCATTTCATCGAGGGACACGTTGCTCGGGCGAGTTGTCTTTGCGTACTCTTCGACGCTCTGGCCGGGCTGCCTGTTCGTATTGGAGATCGCCGCGTTGTTGATAAGCACGTCCAGGCGGCCAAACTCCTTGCGGATACGCTGCGCTGCGGCAGCGATCGAAGCCTGATCCGTCACGTCAAGCTGGAGGGCGTGTGCGTCCGCCCCCACCTCCCTGGCCGCCGCCTCGCCGCGCTCGAAATTGCGCGATCCGACCAGCACAGTGAAGCCGTGTGTCACGAGATCCTTCGCGATCTGAAGACCGATTCCCTGATTCGCACCGGTGACGAGAGCGATGGGTTTGTCCAGCATGGCAATCTCCTTCCTGTGTCGAGTGGTAAGACGATAGGCCGGCTCGGCCGGACTTTCTACCATCAACAGTCCAAATTTTGTTTGCAGAAGTCCTTTCGTGATTGACCTGCCTGCTGCCCGGAAATAGCACTTGACATCAGAATACGCACGACTGTATTTTCACTAAATACGCACGAGTGTATTAAGCCATGAGCAAACCATCGTTTCGCGAAGACATTCTCAATGCCGGCCTCGAGGTGATGCTCCGGGCGGGATACGAGGGCGCCAGTGTGCGCGACATCTGCGCAGCCGCAGGCGCTCCGCATGGTTCCTTCACCAATCACTTCCGTTCCAAGGAGGCGTTTGCGCAGGAAGTACTCGACCGCTATTTCGCTCACACGAAGGAGCTGGTCAAACAGGCTTTGGGCGACCAGTCTCTTACCCCACGGGCCCGCCTCAAGCGGTATCTGGACATCATCAGTGGCGTGCTGGCAGACGACAAATGGAATCGCGGGTGCCTGATCGGCGATTTCAGTCTCGAGACCGCTTCTCAAAGCGAACTTCTGCGCGAGCGGCTGGACGCCATATTCCAGGAATGGCGCAGTCCGTTTGCGTTGTGTATCGGGGAGGCCCAAGCCGCCGGTGAGATCGATTCGGCTTTCGATCCGCTGGATCTGGCCGAATTCCTCCTCGCCTCATGGGAAGGCGCAATTCTGCGCATGAAGGTCGAACGCGGGCCTGCCGCGCTCGAGCGCTTCAAGAAAATCGCTTTCCAAACCATCTTCAAGGAGCAGAAATGAGCACGCTTTTTGACGTTGAATTGCCGAAGGTGCAAGTTCTGGGTTCCACCATGGCCTACCGGGAAGCAGGAGATGCCGAAGCACCGGTCGCACTCTTTCTGCACGGGAACCCGACCTCATCGTACATATGGCGGAATATCATCCCGCGCGTCGCACCGTTGGCGCATTGCATCGCACCGGATCTGATTGGATTCGGTCAATCGGGAAAGCCGGACATCGAGTATCGGTTTGCCGATCACGTCCGGTACCTGGACGCGTTTCTCGCCCATGCTGGAATCTCGTCGGCGTTCGTCATCGCGCAGGACTGGGGAACCGCTCTCGCGTTTCACCTCGCGGCTCGCAGACCGGAGTTTATCCGTGGGCTTGCTTTCATGGAGTTCATCCGGCCGATGCCGACGTGGGACGATTTTCACGCAGAGGCACGCGAAATCTTCGCGAAGTTCAGAACACCCGGGGTGGGTGAAGAGATGATCCTGGAAGGCAATGTCTTCGTGGAGCAGGTTCTTCCCGGGGGAATGGTGCGAAGACTCACGGACGAGGAAATGTCTGTCTACCGGGCGCCATTTCCCACGCCCGAGTCGCGCCGGCCCACGTGGCGTTTCCCGAATGAACTGCCTATCGCGGGAGAACCCGCTGACGTGTACTCGACGCTGGAAGAAGCGCATCGTGCTCTGGCGCAGTCCTCTTATCCAAAGCTGCTTTTCACTGCAACCCCGGGCGCTCTGGTCACGCCGGCCGTTGCCGATAATTTTTCGAACAAACTTAAGGACTGCAAAGCTGTAGAGCTTGGCGCCGGAATTCACTACTTGCAGGAGGATCATCCCGATACCATTGGCGCCGCCGTCAGTGAATGGCTAATCGGACTGGGAATAGGTACCGGCCCAAAACAAAGGCTGAACTTATAGACACCCGTCTGCCGCCATAGCCGCAATGAAGAGTCGTGGAGCGGACAGGTGAGCGTAATCCGCGAGCGCCGGTGGGAGGATGCTGGAGTGCTCGTCGCCGCTCACCAGGGAACGACCCTTCCCAGGTAGTCCAGGTAATGCAATCCGGAGCGCCCTTCGTAAGCCTCTATCGTGCTCACCAGGTTCGGGATGCTTTCCCCGATAGTCAGACGCGCATCAGGACCGCCCATGTCCGTCTTTACCCACCCAGGCGCCATCAATAGCAGGGTTCTCGGGTCGTCGTGGTGGCGCGCGGCAAAGCTGCGCATGAACATGTTGAGCGCGGCTTTGCTGCCCCGGTAAACCTCGTAATTGCCGTTGGTGTTGTTCGTGATGCTACCCTGCCCCGACGACATGACGCCAATTGTTCCGCCCGGCTGGACGAGGTCCGGAAACGTCTCTATCACTCTCATCGGACTCAGCGAGTTCGTGACCATGACGCGCACGAATTCTTCGGTCGAGACATCGGCGATCGTTTCGCCATCGTCGTTCTTGACGCCGGCATTCACGAAGAGGATATCCAGTCGCCGATCTTTTAGACGGCCGTGTAATGCCGAGACCTGGCTGGCAATCGTAATGTCAACCGCTTCCACTTCCAGCGCGCCCCGCGCGCCTTCCGAGAGTTGGCACAGCTTTTCTGTAGAGCCCTGCCTCCCCGTGGCAATCACTCGCCAGCCGCGCTTGAGGTATTCCTCGACCATCGCGAATCCGAGGCCCCGCGATGCGCCGATAAGGAGGATGGTTTTCTGCGTGGAGATGTCTTGCATGGATAGCTCCCTGTAGTGAAATCGGTGAGACCCGGATGTGCGCCGATAGAAGGTGGCGCTGAGCTGCTGCGCATTCGGTCACGGGTCGATACATGGAATATATCGATCAGCGGGACATGGCGGAAGACGCAGCAGTTGCACTTATAACCTGCACCAGACGCCATGCCCCGACGCATCACGCTACAATCGGGCATGCCCGAAGCCGACCTGAATCTGCTCATTGCGCTTGACGTCCTGCTTGCCGATGGCAGCGTGGCCGGTGCTGCGCGTCGACTGGGATTGAGCGCCTCGGCAATGAGCCGGACCTTGACCCGGCTGCGCGAGGCGACCGGCGACCCGTTACTGGTTCGCGCGGGGCGCGGTATGGTACTGACGCCTCATGCGGAGGCACTGCGTCAACGGACCCAGAACGCGGTTCATGAGGCACGTGCGGTACTTCGTCCCTCGACAGCGGAGCCTGATTTCTCAACGTTGCAGCGCACCTTTACCATTCGCGCCAACGACGGTTTTGTGGAGGCCTTCGGCGCCTCATTGATCGCCGCGGCAACCGCAGTCGCGCCGCTCGTGTGTCTGCGTTTTGCACCCAAGCTCGAGAAAACAGCGACGTATCTGCGGGACGGCTCCGCCGATCTTGAGATCGGTGTTTTAAGCGAAATGGGACCGGAAGTGCGCGTGCAGGCACTATTCCGGGATCGCTTTCTTGGGGCTGTCAGACACGGCCATCCGCTCGCGATGGAGCGCGAGGTGAGCGCCGAACGGTACACCGCCTTCGGTCATGTGGTCGCGTCACGGCACGGTCGCGCAAACGGACCGGTTGATGAAGCACTGGCCGGATTAGGGCTGCAACGAACGATTGTCGCCGTTGTTCCGAGCTTCCCCGCCGCACTCGCTGTGGCGCGGGCCTCCGACCTGATAGCGCTCGTGCCTGCGTCTCTTCTGATCGATCTCCCCGGACAGCAGGACGCATCAGCTGCCCCCGCCCCCGCTCACGCCTTCGAGCTTCCCGTGGCGACCGGGGAGATTACGGTGTCGCAGATGTGGCATCCCCGTTTAGAGGCCGATCCGGTTCATCGCTGGCTCCGGCAACTCACGCTGGCGGTGTGCCGGGAAAGGCCGCGTGTGTAAAGCACACCGCATAACCGTCACCCCTGGCACACACCGTCCCTTGTATACGGAATCCCGGTAGCCGCCTGGCGGACCGGCCGCGCCACTACGCGCCGATAAATTCCAGCAGTTGCCGGGCGACTGCGCGCGGCGCTTCTTCCGGTATGTAGTGCCCGCAATCGGTGATGACTCCGCCCCGAACATCCTCGGCCACGAGACGCATTGTGTCGAACAGCATCGACCCGACGCCCGACTCCGCTCCGAACGCCAGCACCGGGATGTCGAGCTTGCGCTCGCCGCGCTGCCGGCTTTCCTCCAGGCCCTGCTGGCTGAGCTGGTGGCGGTAGTACGCCATCGCTGTCCGTATCGCCCCCGGAGCGGCATTGACGCGCACATACTCGTCGAGATCCGCCGCACCAATGGCCCAGGGATGAACGGCCTTGACCCGGAACAGCCAGCTCAGGAATTCCCGCTCCCGGCCCTGGAACAGTATCTCCGGCAAATCGGGCAGACGATTGAACGCGAATTGCCAGGTTTTCAGGTTCAGCTCTTCCGAAGGAAGGCCTGCGGGCAGCGGCGAAATCCCGGGCAGCGCGGAATCGAATACCGCGAGTCGCTTCACGTCTTCCCGCCACTCGGCGGCATAGGTGTAACCGATCCACGTGCCGACGTCGTGACCCACGACGTCGATGGGACCGTCGGCCGTCAGACTCAGCGCCTCGACGACTCCATGCACGTCCGCTGCCGCCGTTCGCATGTCATATCCCGAGGTGGGGTGGTCTGAGTCGCCCATGCCCCTTGGATCAAGCGCAATCACACGCCGCCCGGCCTCAACGAGCAATGGCATTACATATCGCCATGCGTACCAGCTTTGCGGCCAGCCGGGTATCAGCACAACAGGGGCGCCCTGACCGCCTTCGACGTAATGCAGACGAACGCCCTTCACTGAAGCCGTACCGTGGTGGAATGTCTTCCAGAATTCCTGCGGCTCAAAAGGCGCCACCGTCGCGTCTGCCTGCACCTGTATTGCATCGTGTTTCATGGGAAGCTCCTTGCTTCAAGAGTTAGCCTTCTATTGGGAAGTATTCACTTCCAAATTATCCAAAAAAAAATCAATCGAGCAGCTCCAGGGCACGCTCCGTAATGTCGATCAGTTCGCCGCGCGAGCGGCTCGTCTTACCCAGCACGCGCATGCCCTGGAGTATGCACAGCAGCAGACGCCCCGTGGACTCCGCATCCACGTCACTCGTGATGGAGCCGTCCTGCTGCCCCTGCAGGATGCAATCAACCAGGCGCTTCTCATGTAGCTTGAGAACGTCCGCCACGCGCTTCGCTATCTCCTTGTCGGAACTGGCCAGATCCACCGCACTCCCGACCACCAGGCACCCGCGCTTGCCCAGGCTGCCGTGACTATATTCCACGTAGAGGGCGAGAATGGCTCGCACGCGCTCCCGCCCCGTCTGCGCACCCGCCAACTCCTTACGCAGGCGTGCGCTGCGCAATTCGACATAGCGTTCAAATGCTGCGAGAAAGACGGCGCGTTTATCGCGGAACGCCTTGTAGAGGCTGCCTTCGGTAATTCCAATCGCCGCGGTGAGCTTGCCCAGCGAGGTGGCATGAAAGCCGTATTCGCTGAAGACGGCAATCGCCTTGTCCAGCACATCCTCGAGTACAAACTCCCGAGGCCGTCCAGGGCCGCGGCTTTCGGCTTCGTGAGAAACTGATTTGTTCATGTGCGAATATTAGGAAGTATTCTCTCCCAAATCAAGCTCTTTTTTGCGAGGGGAGTGTTGCAACGCCCAAACCGGACCGGCCAGAGTGTCTTCTCTTTCCACGCATACAGACTGTGCGTCGTGATATCCACTCGCTGCGCCAAATCCGCCACCGAATGACCGCGTTCGGTTACCCGTTTGACTGCCTCAATCCTGAACTCCTCCGTGTACCGCTTCCTGCTCATTCTGACCTCCTCAGTTGCCGTAAATCATGGCTCGAAGATGTCTACGAAAAGCTGGCCGGTCCACAAACCCTGAAGTGTTTATCTACCGCGCATAAGCCCCGTAAAAAAGAGGCCTGAATCTGTTAGTTATGCGCATCATTTCCTATAACAATGCCACTAAGCGAGCTAGAATCGGAAACATTAGACGATACTGATGCCATGTATGACCGGATTGATCCTGGTCTATGCGCGGAGGATTGACCAATGAAGCAGAAAATCATTTCCTGCATGCTCACCGCCGCGCTCGTGCTCGGCCCTGTCATGCCTAGAGCGCAGGGCGCGGTCTATTCCAACGGCACGTCGACCACCACATTCCTCGTCTCGCTCACGCTTCAGGCGAACTGCTCCATCGCAGCCAACCCGCTGAACTTCGGCACCAATGGCGTGCTGGCTACCGCAATCAACCAGCAGACCACGGTCTCGGTTACCTGCACGAACACCACGCCCTACAACGTCGGCCTCGACGGCGGAAACGTCACGGGCTCTACCGTAACTGCCCGGCTCATGGCGGGCACGGCCACCGGCAACACGACCACCACCGTCGGCTTCCAGCTCTACCAGGACTCAGGGCATACGACCGTGTGGGGCAACACCCAGGGCACCAACACGGTGGCGGGCACAGGAACCGGATCGGCACAATCGATTTCGGTGTACGGCCAGGTGCCTGCGCAAACCACGCCGAAGCCCGACACCTATCAGACCACCGTTACCGCAACGGTCTACTTTTGAAGGCTTGCTGCGGTGCCATGAGACAGTTGGCGAGCGGTGTTGCCCTCCTCCTCATGAGTCTTGCCCTGGTGGCGCGTGCGGCAACCCTGCAAATCTCTCCCGTGACAGTCGACCTGCCACCGGATCTGAATGCATCGGGCATCACACTGCGCAATCCCGGAGATAGTCCGCTCTATGGTCAGGTACGGGTGTTTCGCTGGGATCAGTCCAATGGCGAGGACGCGCTTACGCCCACCAGCGAACTGGTGGCCAGCCCGCCGCTGATCCAGATTCCAGCCCGCACCGACCAGTTGATCCGCCTGGTGCGGGCGATCCCCGCGCCCACCGACAGCGAGCAAAGCTACCGCTTGCTGATCGACGAGTTGCCCGGACCGGATCAGCCGGTTGCCAACGGCGTGACGATCCGGCTGCGCTATTCGGTGCCGGTTTTCGTGGAACCGGTCAAGCCGCTCGGACAACCCAGGCTTACGTGGCGCCTGACACATGACGAGCAAGGCTGGACCCTGCACGTCGTCAATGACGGCGCTAAACGCGCACAGATTGCGGCGGTCCAGATTCTCACCGCATCGGGTAAATCATACGAAATAAATAAGGGTTTGCTTGGCTATGCGCTCGCCAAACGCGGTCGCCAGTGGCAAGTGCCGCTCCCAGCCGACGCAGACCTGAGCGGCACGGCGAAGGTTCGCGCGATGATCAACTCGCTGCCGGCCGAGTCGACGGTCAACGTCGACTAAACAGCATTGCGGGGTTCTGAGCTGGACGACGGGCGTCCGCGGGAACGGACAGGATGTATCGAATCCAGATTGATGAGAATCAGACAGGGGCCGCCACCTCATTGGCATGGCTTACGTGCTGCGGCACTCGCGGTGGGACTATTTGCCTTGAACTGTTCAGGCGCGCCGGCACAGGAATCACTGGCGTTCACCGACACTGGCGCGAGGACCAGCACGCCCCATGACCTCTATCTCGCCGTGAGTCTGAATGGCCAGTCCACTTCATTGATCGCCCACTTTCGTGAGACGGACGGTCATCTGGTTGCCACCGGAAAGGATCTGAGCGACCTCGGGCTCGCGATCGAGCGCATCGGCATCGCGCCAACCGCCGAGGTCCGGCTCGATGCGATTCCTGGCCTGCGCTACAGCTATAACGCGTCGGCGCAAGCAATCGACCTGCAGGTTCCCGACAGCATCCGCACGCCCTACCGCTTCGATACGCGCCAGTTGAGCACGACGCCGCCGGCAACATCATCGCGCGGTCTGCTGATCAACTACGACGCCTTTGCGCAGAGCGAGGCGAGCGCACGCCTCGCGCTCTGGAGCGAGGAGCGTTACTTCGACCCTGAGGGTGTCTTCAGCACGACTGGCATTGCCTACCTGTACGACAACCTGAACCGGTACACGCGCTACGACACGTCATGGAACCGCTCCGATCCGGCCGCGCTCACCACCACGCAGCTCGGCGATACGATCACGTCGTCGCTCTCCTGGACACGCTCGATCCGCCTCGGAGGTTTTCAGTGGCGCAGCAATTTCGCCCTGCGGCCCGACCTCGTGACCTTCCCGCTGCCGGCTCTCGCCGGCACGGCGGTCGTGCCGTCATCGGTGGACCTGTACGTCAACAGTGTCCGGCAATACAGCGGCAATGTGCCGAGCGGCCCGTTCATCGTCAACAACGTGCCAGGCATCACCGGCGCCGGGCAGGCAACCGTCATCACGCACGACGCCCTCGGCCGCACGGTCTCGACCTCCTTGCCGCTCTATGTCGATACGCGATTGCTGACACCGGGCCTGTCGAGCTATTCGTTCGAGGCGGGGTTCCTGCGCCGCAACTACGGCCTCGAATCGTTCGACTACGACTCCCGGCCGGCGGCCAGCGGGTCCGCGCGCTACGGCGTGAACAATCTGCTGACGCTCGAAGGACACGCCGAAGCAACCAGCGGGCTCTACAACGCAGGCGCCGGCGCCTTGGTGCGACTTGGCATGGCCGGTGTCGTCAACGGTTCCGTGTCGGGCAGCACCGGGCGGCTGGCCGGCACGCAAGTGAGCCTCGGCTACGAGTACATCCAGCCGCGTTTTTCAGTGGATGCAC
>SDBV01011313.1_pt1 | contig 11584 bp, 9 predicted proteins | sample 2277081 | NCBI WGS metagenome assembly SDBV01 (sample SAMN10402039, study PRJNA504765) | marine sediment metagenome | isolation source: marine sediment core GS10_PC15, 223 cmbsf | place: Arctic Ocean: Southern Knipovich Ridge | collected 2010
ACTAATTAAAAGATACGGCTATGTTTAACGAGACTGTTTTAAGAGAGATTGATGATATAAGGGCGAAGTATCCTGACCGCAGGAGCGCTTTGCTTCCTGCTTTGTATATTGCCCAGAGGGAAATGGGATGGTTGAGCCAGGAGGCGATGACTTGTGTTGCAAAGGCACTGAACCTGCCTGAAGCGGTGGTCAGGGGTACGGCTTCCTTTTATTCAATGTTCAAACACAAACCGGTAGGGCGTCATGTTATACAGCTATGCACTAATATATCCTGCATGATTCTTGGCGCTGAAAAGCTTGTCGATTTTCTCGTGACAAAATATGGCGTAAAGCCTGGCAGTACAAGTGAGGACGGAAGGTTTTCCCTTGTGATAATGGAATGTATCGGTGCATGCGGAACTGCCCCGGCAATGCTGGTTAACGAGGACTTTCATGAAAACCTCACAGAAAAAAGTATAGAAGAGATATTGGATAAATATAAATAATCAATTAACAATTAACAATTAACTGAAGGCATGGAAAATTATTTACTGAAAAATATAGACAACCCAAACTCCAACGATATAAGTGAGTATAAAAAGGTTGGCGGTTATAAAAGCCTTGAAAAGGCACTGGGGATGGAGCCCGCGGCGATACTCGGGGAAGTCAAGGCGTCAGGACTCAGGGGCAGGGGCGGAGCAGGTTTTCCCTGTTTCATGAAATGGAATTTTGCCAAGGCTGACCCGAAGTTCCCGAAATACCTTATGTGCAATGCTGATGAGGGCGAACCCGGCACATTCAAGGACAGGCCTATTCTCGAAAAGAATCCCCATCTGTTAATAGAGGGAATGGCCATATCAGGATACACCCTCAGCGCTGAATTCGGGCACATCTATCTCAGGGGCGAGTATCCTGAGGCAAAACATATCCTGGATGCGGCAATAGAACAGGCAAAGAAAGAAAAATATCTCGGCGATAACATCCTCGGCAAAGGCGTAAAGTTTGAGCTTTCGGTCCACCAGGGAGCGGGTGCCTATATATGCGGTGAGGAAACAGCGCTGATAGAATCGATTGAAGGGAAAAGGGGGCAGCCCCGGACCAAACCTCCCTTTCCCGTGAATGTCGGGGCATGGGACATGCCTACAATTGTTAATAATGTTGAGACCCTTTCAAATCTTCCTTATATTCTTGAGATCGGCGGAGAGGCCTATTCGAAAATAGGGAGCGGTGAATGCCCCGGGCCCAAGCTCTATTGTGTCAGCGGTTTCGTGGAAAAACCCGGAGTATATGAGCTCCCGATGGGTATCAGTCTTAAAGATATTATTTTTTCGCATGCCGGAGGCATGAAGAAGGGCAGTAAATTAAAGGCGGTAATACCGGGAGGTATATCAACACCGGTCCTTCCTGCAGACAGTATAGACTGTGCCATGGACTTTGTGGCAATGCCCAAGGCAGGCAGCATGCTTGGATCAGGGGCGGTGATAGTCATGGATGAATCAGTATGCATGGTCAAGATTACCTACAGGGCTATGAAGTTTTTCGAACACGAGTCGTGCGGGAAATGCACCCCCTGCAGGGAAGGTACGGAATGGCTGAGAAAGGTCCTTGAAAGGATGGAAAACGGAATGGGGAGGGAAGGGGACATTGAACTCCTCACTGATATAGCGGGAGTAATTATGGGAAGAACATTTTGTCCTCTCGGAGACGGCGCAGCAGGTGTTGTGACAGGGATGATAAAACATTTCAGGAATGAATTTGAGGAGCACATTAAGACGAAGAAATGCAAACTGGCTGTATAGCTGACAGCCATTAGCTTTAAGATTATGATAACTTTGACGATAAACGGAAAAGAGGTCAGGCTGGATAAACCCATGTCTGTGCTTGATGCGTCAAGGCAGGCGGGCATCAAGATCCCTACCATGTGCCATCATGAAGCGCTTAAACCATACGGAGGGTGCAGGCTCTGCGTTGTTGAGGTTGAGAGGATGCCGAGACTGCAGAATGCTTGTTCGCTGATGGCTGCAGAAGGAATGGTCGTAAAAACCGAATCAGATGATATTGCCGAGGTAAGGCGCGGGATACTCGAGTTTTTACTAATAAACCATCCGCTTGACTGCCCGGTCTGCGACAAGGCAGGGGAATGTGAACTGCAGGACATGGTAAATAAATACGGTCCCTCGTCCGGCCGGTTCAAAGAAGAAAAGAGGAAGGTCCCGGAAAGCCATCATGACCAGATTTTCACAAGGAACATGGAAAGGTGTGTTGTCTGCACGAGATGTGTGAGGATGTGCAATGATGTTCAGGGCGCCTCTGCCATCGAAATGATAGGCAGAGGAGGGCGCACCAGGATGGAGCCCTTTTCGTCGGAATCGTTTAACTGTGAATACTGCGGCAACTGCCTTACTGTCTGCCCTGTAGGCGCGATACTCAGCCGTTTGTATATACACAGCTTCAGGCCGTGGCAGGTGGACAGGGAAGTTGATACTATCTGTTCTTATTGCGGTGTCGGATGTTCCCTGGTTGTCCAGATAAGAGATGATTCAATAAAACGTGTAATCCCCAGGATGGGACACGGGTTAAACAAGGGGCTTCTCTGTGCACTCGGCAGATTTGGTTATGAATATATTAACAGCGATGACAGGCTTACTGTACCGCTGGTCAGGAAAAACGGAAACCTTGAGAAGAGCACATGGAGTGAGGCGCTGAGCATTATCGCGGATAAACTCACAAAGGTCAAAAAGGAAAGCGGCGGTACCTCTATTGCGGGATTAGCATCGCCCAGATGTTCAAATGAGGACAACTATATATTCCAGAAATTTATGCGTGTGGCCTGCGGGACAAATAATATTGACTCTGTCTCTCGGATCGGTTTTGCAGGGGCGCAGAAATATTTTGAAGACCTCCTGGGGCAGGGAATAACCGCGAACATGATCGATGGACTCAAAAATTCAGAGACTATCCTGGTACTCGGGGGTGACCCGACAGCGGTCAATCCGATACTCGGACTTTCAATAAGAGAAGCTGCAAGGCGCGGCGCAAATATAATTGTCCTTGGTTATGCAAAGGGACTGGAGAAATTCAAGACCTGCCAGATAGTGCCTTCTGTCTTTAAAGAGGCTGAAGTCCTTGAGGCGCTCCTGCTCGATGTGTTTAAAGAAAAGGGTGTTCGGGGAGAAAGGCCGTTTATAGATAAGGAACTCAGGGTGCTGTCCGATAAATTCTCCGGCAGCAGGGATTTTGACGGTTACGATGGATTTATAAAAGCGCTTTCAGACAGTGCTTCCACCTCGATTGTTATGGGGATGGATGTGGTCCAGCGTACTGACGGACACAGGGCACTTTTCGGTGTGGCAGGGCTTACCTATCTGCTGGAAGCAAGGCTTTACCTCCTTTCAGAAAGGCCGAATGAACAGGGTCTGATAGATGTAGGGTGCGTCCCTGACATGCTTCCCGGAGGAAGGCCGGTCAATATACTTGACTTCAGGAGTAAATTTGAATCTGCGTGGAACGGTCCCATCCCCCAGGATGAAGGCCTGACGCTTCTGGAAATAATAGAGGGCGCAAAAAAGAAGGATATAAAGGCAATGTACGTTATGGGGGAGAACCCTGTATTCAATATCCCGGACGGGAGCTCTGTAAAGGATGCCCTGAAATCACTTGATCTGCTTGTAGTTCAGGACATATTCCTGACAGAGACCGCGGAAATGGCTGATGTAGTCCTGCCTGCCCTCGGCTGGACCGAAAAATCAGGGACCATAACGAATCTTGAAAGAAGAATACAGCTCCAGAAAAAGGCAATAGAATCATCAAAGGGCATGCAGGACTGGAGAATACTCTGCGAGCTTTCGAATAAAATGGGATACGACATGAACTATACAGGGACAAAGGATGTTATGAAAGAGCTGGCAGCCGTCTCTCCATTACACCGCGACCTCACTTTCGAAGAAGTGGAAAAGGGCAGCAGCCTCTGGCCCTATCACGGAGAACCTTTAAGGGGTGAAATGAATGAGGTGCCCGAAATAGTCGATACAGAGGAAAACTATAGTACGGATTTTTATCTTGCGGTTGAAAAGCCGCTGTTTCATTCAGGGTCGCTCTCAAGGAGGTCCCAGGCGCTTATGAAAATTTATCCTGAACCGACTTTAAAGGTAAGCCCGGAAAGCGCTGAAAAGATCGGGGTAAACGATGGGGAACGGGTGCGGTTCAGTACATCAGCCGGCAGCGGTGAGGCGCCTGTCTCGATTGATGACGCAATAAGGGACAACAGGGTTTACCTGAGCAATAATTTTGCAGGCAAAGGTGTATTCAGCCTGATGAATTTTAATATTGACAAGATCACAAAAGCACCCGGGATTGAGGGATGCGAAGTAACAATAAAAAAGCTTTAGGAATATTGAAATGACCTTAATGGATATGCTCTGGATATTTTTACAGACGTTTATAGCAGTAAACGTGCTTATGCTGCATGTGGCCTACGTGACATATTTTGAGCGCAAAGTAATCGGTCATATGCAGTCAAGACTGGGCCCCATGAGGGTAGGCTGGCACGGCCTGCTTCAGCCGATTGCAGACGGCGTGAAACTCTTTTTTAAAGAGGATATCATTCCCGCAAGCGCTGACAAGCCGATATTTTATATCGCGCCTTTAATCGGTCTGCTTGCGGCAATAGGAACGCTTGCGGTTATCCCGTTGTTTGAAGGATTTTCACTTGCCAACCTCAATATCGGTATCCTTTATATACTTGCACTTTCTTCGGTAGGGTCTTACTCTGTTATCCTTGCCGGCTGGGCATCGAATTCCAAGTATTCTTTCCTGGGCGGAATGCGGTCTGCGGCGCAGGTTATAAGTTATGAGATTGCACTGGGACTCTGTCTTGTCACCATCATGCTGCTTTCAGGCAGTGCCAATCTTACTGACATTGTTAATGCGCAGGCAGGGCGGTGGTTTATTTTTACTCCTACCGGCCCGGTGGCATTTTTCGTATTTCTTGTGGCCATATTCGCGGAGACGAACAGGGTGCCTTTTGATCTGCCCGAGGCTGAGACCGAACTTGTTGCGGGTTATGCAACCGAATACAGCGGAATCAGGTTCGGACTCTTTTTTATGGCTGAATATGCGGGCATGTTTATGATGTCGGCTTTGGGTGTTGTATGCTTTTTCGGCGGCTGGAGCGGGCCCGGCTTTCTGCCCGGAATTGTCTGGTTCATTCTGAAAATGTACGCGTTTATCTTTTTGTTTTTCTGGGTAAGGGCAACTTTCCCAAGGTATAGATATGACCAGCTTATGAGCCTTGGATGGAAATTGTTTATTCCGCTTGCACTGGGAAGTATTGTAGTTACGGGTTTAATAAAACTGTTATGAAAATAAAGGGAAGATATATTTCCCCCTTTAGCAAAGGGGGGGAAATAATGGAATTATGACTTTTATAGAATTAATTAAGAAAATATTTTTTATCGAGCTCATCCAGGGCCTCGCCCTGACGTTTAAACACGGGGTATCCCCTTCGGTTACAAGGCAGTACCCGAAAGAGAAGAGAGAGCCTTTCCCTGGTTCAAGGGGCCTCCATGCGCTTGTGAGGAACCCGGACGGTAAAGAAAGATGCGTGGGCTGCGGCCTCTGCGCTGCCATCTGCCCGTCACAGTGTATTAATATCTACACGAGTGAAGGCGATGATCATGAGAAGGTTGTTGACAGGTACGAGATAGAAGTCCTGAGGTGTGTGTACTGCGCGTTCTGTGTAGAGGCATGTCCATATGGCGCTGTTGTTCTAACTGACCACTATGAATACGCGGGCTATACAAGAGAAGAGTTCTATTATACGAAGGAAATGCTGCTGGAGAACTGGGACAAGTATATGGCGAATTCCAAAGGACTCGATTATCTTGACAGGTTCTGGGGGCCGAAGGCCAAAGACTTTGCACCGCCTAAAGGGCCGGAAGAAAATGAAGAGAGGAAGATATCATGACACTGGTCCAGATATTTTTCGGATATTTTGCAACCATGATGACGGTACTGTCACTGCTCGTGGTTACGAGAAAGAACCCCGTGCACAGTGTGCTGCTGATGCTCTTCCTGTTTGTTCATATTGCGGGACTTTATCTCTTTCTGAATGCGGAATTTCTGGCGGCGATCCAGATCATAATATATGCCGGAGCCATACTCATCCTGTTCCTGTTTGTTATCATGCTGCTCAACCTGAGAAAAGAGGAGACGGAAAACAGGTTCCAGAAGCAGTGGCTGTTCGGTCTGGGAGCAGGTGCGGTCCTTGCAATATTTTTTGTTATGATAGTCAGTAAAATAACCGTGCTTCCGCCTCTCGGGGAGTATTCAATAGAAGCGATACAGTCCGAAGGCGCAATGATGACGATTGGAACGGTTTTATATACAAGATACCTTCTGCCCTTTGAAATAGCGTCACTGGTGCTTTTAGTGGCTATTATAGGCGCAGTGGTATTGGCGAAGAGGAGAATTAGTTAGTGTCTGTGTATAAATTACCATTTTTTATTTTGTCATGCCCGAAGTCTGTAATCGGGCATCCAGAATTTATTGAAAAGACTGGATTCCCGATTAAGGACTTCGGGAATGACGGACAAAGAAGCCGAGTTGATACACAGGCTCTAGTTAGAGGAGAAATATAGTGGTCCCGTTAAGCTGGTACATTATTTTAAGCGCTGTGATGTTCAGCATTGGGGTTTTCGGCTTTCTTGCAAGGCGGAACCTGATAATTATTTTTATGTCCGTTGAGCTGATGCTGAATGCCGTTAATGTCAGCCTGGTGGCATTCAGCCATTATCTGCAGTCCATAAACGGCCAGATACTGGTATTTTTTGTAATCACTGTGGCGGCTGCAGAGGCGGCTATAGGACTGGCGATATTAATTGCGTTTTATAAAAATAATCCGACGGTCAATGCGGATGAGATTAATTTATTAAAAGGATAAAACAATTTTGTAGGGGCGGGTTTTACGCCCGCCCTTACATGAAACATTTGAAGATATGAAATATATATTAATTCCATTACTGCCGCTTTTATCGTTCATTATTAATATCCTGTTCGGGCGGAATTTTATCAAGGACAAGGCGCACTGGATAGCGGTGCCTGCGGTGGCAGGCTCTTTTGTGCTTGCCGTAAGCGCATTCATGGATGTGCTTGACGGGCAGGTCATCAATATGAATGTCTACAGCTGGATAGTGTCCGGTGATTTTAATGTTACTGTCGGGTTCCTTATAGACCAGCTTTCGGCAGTAATGATGCTCGTCGTTACGTCAATCAGTACTCTCATTTTTATTTATTCCATAGGTTATATGCATGGCGACGATGGCTACTACCGTTTCTTCGCGTATTTAAGCCTCTTTGTCTTCTCGATGCTCGTACTGGTTATGGGCAATAATTTCCTGGTCCTCTATTTCGGGTGGGAAGCTGTGGGTCTTTGTTCATATTTCCTTATTGGTTACTGGTTTAATAAGAAATCTGCGGCTGATGCAGGAAAGAAGGCCTTTATCGTCAACAGGTTCGGGGACTTTGGTTTCGGTCTTGGTGTAATACTTATATTTCTTACTTTCGGAAGCTTTGAGTATCTGGAGGTTTTCGGCCAGGCAGGCAGTATTGCCGGACAGACGATTAATATTTTGGGATATGAAGCAAGCCTGGCTACCGTTATAGCCCTGCTGCTTTTCTGCGGTGCAGTCGGCAAATCTGCACAGATACCGCTCCATGTATGGCTGCCGGATGCAATGGAAGGCCCGACGCCTGTATCTGCGCTGATCCATGCCGCCACCATGGTTACAGCCGGTGTCTATTTGGTCGCGCGCTGCAACCCGCTCTTTAACATGTCTGTAACTGCCATGAACACGGTGGCTATAGTCGGGGGCGTGACCGCAATATTCGCGGCTACCATAGCCCTTGTCCAGAATGATATTAAGCGGGTCATAGCGTATTCAACCGTAAGCCAGCTCGGCTACATGTTCCTTGCCCTGGGTGTGGGCGCTTATTCGGCCGGGATATTTCATTTATATACACATGCGTATTTCAAGGCCCTGCTCTTTCTCGCTTCAGGAAGCGTTATCCATGCCCTGCAGGATGAACAGGACATGCGGAACATGGGCGGGCTGAAAAAGTACATGCCGATAACATATGCGGTATTTGTTATTGCAACATTAAGTATTACAGGAATTCCTTTTCTTTCGGGATTCTTCAGTAAAGACGAAATATTGTGGAGGGCATACCTGCATGGCGACCTCGGGAAATTCCTCTGGTTCCTGGGAACTGTTGCAGCCCTTTTGACCGCGTTTTATTCGTGGAGGCTTATATACCTGACATTCCACGGCAAGTTCCGCGGGACACATGAGCAGGAGCACCATCTCCATGAGTCACCGCGTGTCATAACTGTTCCTTTAATGTTCCTGGCCGTTGGTGCGATAGCTGCCGGGTGGGTAGGGATACCGCCTGTCTTTATGGAGCACGGCGACAAGATCGGGGAGTTCCTTGCGCCTGCGCTCGGGCATCCCGAAGGGCATGGCTCCCATGCAGAAGAGTTCTTTGTTATAGGCGCGTCCATATTTGTGGCACTTGCCGGATGGTTTATCGGATACATAATGTATATAAAGAAAACAGACCTGCCGCAGAAGCTGGGTTCCGCGCTGTCGCCGATTCATAAGCTCCTTTACAACAAATACTGGATTGATGAGCTCTACAGCAAGACCATAGTTCAGCCGGTGCTTAAGGCTTCGGACAAGATTATTCTTGCCTTTATTGATACGACAATAATAGAAGGAATTGTCAACGGTCTGCCGAACCTGATCGGCGCTTTCAGCAGAAGTCTCAGAAAAATACAGACAGGGCTCCTTTCCAACTACGGACTTGTCATGGCAATAGGGGCGCTGTTCATAATCGGTTATATGATGTTTATAAAATAGGAGACTTAATCAATTAACAATTATTAACTATGGAAGATATAATTTTAAATCAGCTTAGCTACCCTATCCTTACATGGACGGTGTTCCTGCCTGTTGCGGGTGCATTACTACTCCTTTTAATAAGTAATGCCAATGTTATCAGGTGGACCACCCTTGGAGTGACAATTGCCACATTTGTCATATCACTGCCGATCCTGAGCAACTTTGACAAGACTACATATAAGATGCAGTTTGTTGAGAAATCCGAATGGATACCGTCCTGGGGAATAAATTATTTTATAGGGATTGACGGTATAAGCGTCCTTTTTCTCTTTTTGACCACTATCCTGAGTATTCTCTGCGTCCTTGTTTCATGGAAGGCCATAGAGAACAAGGTAAAGGAATTTAATATGGCCATCCTTACGATGGAGGCGGGAATGCTGGGCGTTTTTGTTTCCCTGGACTTCTTCCTCTTTTATCTTTTCTGGGAGGCGATGCTCATCCCCATGTTCCTTTTAATAGGTGTATGGGGTGGACAGAACAGGGTTTATGCCGCGATAAAGTTCTTCCTTTTTACATTCGTCGGCAGCGTACTGATGCTGGTCGGGATTGTGGTCCTGTACTTTGCAGGCGGCAATACCCTCGATATCCTGGCGCTGAGCAAGGTCCATTATCCACTGCAGATGCAGTACTGGCTGTTCATGGCATTTTTCGCGGCCTTTGCTGTAAAAGTGCCAATGTTTCCTGTACACACATGGCTTCCTGATGCTCATACTGAAGCGCCTACTGCGGGCAGTGTCATCCTTGCGGGCGTACTTATCAAGATGGGTGCTTATGGATTCCTGAGATTTTCGATGCCCATGCTGCCTGATGCCACTCAGTTTTTTGTCGGGCCAATAATGGTGCTTTCGATTATCGCGATTATTTACGGTGCGCTCGTCTGTTTTGCACAGAAGGATTTTAAGCGGTTAATTGCTTATTCAAGTGTGAGCCATATGGGTTTTGTTACCCTCGGACTTTTTGCGCTTAATACCCAGGGCATTGAGGGCGGGATACTCCAGATGCTGAACCATGGAATAATCACCGGCGCGATGTTCCTTATGATAGGGATAATTTATGAGAGGACGCATACAAGGGTGATTGCCGATTACGGCGGTTTTGCCAAACTTGTCCCCTGGTATGCAGGCCTGTTCATGATACTTACGTTCGCATCCGTAGGCCTGCCGGGCACTAATGGTTTCATCGGTGAGTTTTTAATAATATTTGCTGCATTCAAGGCAAATATGATTTATGGAATACTTGCAGCTACAGGGATCATACTGGGTGCCGGATATATGCTGTGGCTGTACCAGAGGGTCTTTTTCCAGACGCCGAATCCTGATTATGAAGCTTCAGGGCAGCATCCCGTGCGGGACCTGGATCTGAGGGAAGTTATTGTGTTAGTTCCATTGATCGTCTTTATATTCTGGATAGGGTTTTACCCGAATGCCTTTCTTGATTACATGCATGCATCGGTTGAACATCTGATCGATCAGGTTAACCGGACTGCTTATGCAGGACAGGAAAACATGATCGCAAAATATTTAGCGGAGATCTTTTAATGAACATAGAAGCAGGCATTAGTTTAATGGACATCAGGCCCATTATTCCGGAGCTTACCATGGTAGGTGTCGGTTTGATATTAATGATGCTCGATCTTATTGTAAAGAAAAAGGAGATTGTTGCAATCGTGGGAATTGCGGGGGTCCTTGTCGCCCTTTTCGGGACTTACAAGCTTTTTGGTGTCAGCGAATCCCAGGCAGCCTTTGCAAAAATGTTTGTTCTGGACGGATATGCAGGCTTTTTCAAGCTGATATTTTATCTGAATGTCATCCTTACGATATGTATTTCATATAAATACATGGCAATTGAGAAGGCCAATTACGGGGAATATTATGCCCTGCTGATGTTCGCTACAGCCGGGATGATGATCATGGCCTCGGCAGCTGACCTGATAATCCTTTACCTCGGCCTTGAGCTTATGGCCCTTTCCACTTACATACTTGCGGGGCTGTTGAGAAATCAGCCGCGTTCAAATGAGGCTGCGCTGAAATATTTTTTCCTCGGCGCGTTCTCTTCGGCATTTCTGCTCTATGGAATATCGCTTACCTACGGGCTTACAGGCACAACAAACCTTAAGGAAATCGCGGCCGCAGTCGAGATATTAAATATTGCCGGCAATCCGATTGCCAGTCTCGGCCTTATATTCATGATAGTGGCCTTCGGGTTCAAGGTAGCGCTTGTCCCGTTCCACATGTGGGCCCCTGATGTTTATGAGGGGGCGCCGACGTCCATTACCGCCTTTATGTCGGTCGGCCCAAAGGCCGCGGGATTTGCTGTTATGGGCAGGGTGCTGTTTGACGCATTTGGCGGCATGCAGGACCAGTGGACCACTATTTTAATACCGTTGGCTATAATTACCATGGCAGTCGGGAGTATTATCGCGCTTGCCCAGACGAACATAAAGAGAATGCTGGCATACAGTTCGATTGCCCATGCAGGATATATGCTTCTCGGGATAATCGCGGGCACGCCCGGGGGCCTTACGAGCACAGCTAATTATTTAATGATATATACGTTCATGAATATGGGGGCGTTTGCAATAGTGATAATGCTCAGAAGGGAAGGTTTTCAGGGCGAGGACCTTGAAGATTACAAGGGTCTTGCAAAGA
>SDBV01011314.1_pt1:0-10000 | contig 11583 bp, 10 predicted proteins | sample 2277081 | NCBI WGS metagenome assembly SDBV01 (sample SAMN10402039, study PRJNA504765) | marine sediment metagenome | isolation source: marine sediment core GS10_PC15, 223 cmbsf | place: Arctic Ocean: Southern Knipovich Ridge | collected 2010
AACCTTAAAGCTCTGAGTCGTATGGATGGGGCGGCACTCATAGCCATACAGATTGCTCAGGATAAAGCATACACTGCAATAAGTTTCGGCTTAACCACTGACGAGTGGTACTCGTTCATTAAGGATGACCCACCTTTACTGACAGGTATTCCTCACGTATCTCGTATGATTGTCTTTGGTGGAGGATACCCTATCAAGATTGGCGACGAGATAATAGGCGGAATAGGTGTAAGTGGAGGACAATATCCCCAAGATATGGAGTGTGCAAAGGCAGGGCTCGAGGTCCTCAAATAACTGTAGGAAGCCCACCGGGATAGCGAGAGGAAAAAAGATGGGCAAAAGAATCTCTAGGTATCGTCTGTCTTAGTGTACACCTCAAATAGGCTGCCAGCTATGGTGAGTCTCCGCTCATAGCGCTGGACTCAGTAATCCCTGATGTCCCATGGTCTCTCAGTGTCTCGCCGAAACCTTTAAGGTGAGTTATCCATTTTCGCCGAAGTTGCTTGGCCCTGGCTTCATCAGCCATAGGCACTTTCATGTTACCTTACTGCACTTTCTAGCCGCTTGTTTAATAGCAGATAAAAAGGTTCCTTTTTATAGAGTTATCTCAAGAAATGTGATCTATACCATATGCTGTTGTAGATTACGAGATTATAATATACAATATATTTTGAAAGGAGATGTAAACCATGTATGCACGATTGACATTATTCACATTAGGGCCTGGAATGCGCTCAAAAGCTGAAGAAATAGCTGGTGAAATGATTCCTAAAGTTAAGGCTCAAAAGGGATTCAAGAGTATCAACTTCCTAGGCGAGGACGAAACGGGGGAGTATGGTGCTTTTATTCTGTGGGAGACCAAGGAGGATGGTGAAGCTGGTAAAGAGGCTTTGTTCCCAATACTGCAGAGTAAATTGACTGGCATCGCCAAGGGTCCGCCCACCCTTAAGCTGTTTGAAGTTATCGAACCCAAAGGTTAGTTCTACAAGCAGGCGTAGCTTAAGCAACGAGGCACAGATGTTAGGTCTGTACCCAGTTCACATCTTAGTAGCCCAAGCTGTTCAATATCGGGAACTTTTAGGGTTGTATTTACCTTTGATTAATCATTCGTTTTTTGGACTTTTCGGAAATCGGTAAATAAGATACGCTATTTATTCATGAAAACCTTACAGTGACAACCTATTAGGCAGGACAACTTGATTTCGCCAGAAAGAAATAATTGTCACCCCGCAATATATATTGGGTAGTGTCCCGAAAGTGGTGGAAAAAGGAATCGGCATATCCTATAATCCTTAAAGATGACCATTCAAATCACTACACTCAGTGAAAATACCGCGAGCGGCCCGTCTGAATTGCTTGGCGAATGGGGCTTTAGTGTTCTGGTGGAAATAGGTGCCACTAACATCCTGTTCGATACTGGGCATGGAGTATCTGCTACCTATAATGCTGATATCCTCGGAGTCGAGCTCAGTAGAGTTGATAAGATGGTATTGAGCCACGGCCACCACGACCATACCGGTGGTTTACGTGAGGTGTTGCGGCGGATGAAGAAAGATATAGAAATAGTAGCTCACCCAGATATTTGGACAGTCAAGTATGGTCGTTTCCACGGAGAGGAAGCCAAATACTGCGGGATACCTTTTCAACGCTCTGAGTTGGAAAACCTGGGAGCTCGCTTTAATCTAACCAAGGAACCAGTAGAAATAGCTGAAAACGTGCTGACCACTGGTGAGATTCCAATGGTGACCGAGTTCGAACAGGCAGCAACTAACTTATTCGTGAAAGAAGATAATAAATTTAAACCCGACGTGCTTTTGGACGACCAAGCGCTCATTATAAAAACGGAGCCGGGACTGGTTATCATCCTCGGTTGCGCTCACCGGGGCGTCATCAACACGATCTATCACGCCCAAAAGATAACTAACGTAAAAGGTATAGCCATGGTGCTTGGGGGCTGTCATCTCATAGGCACCAATGAGGAACAAATCAATCTGACTATAGCTGCCCTTAAAGAGTTGGAAGTGCGGAAGATAGGTGTATCTCACTGTACTGGAATGGCAGCCACGGTGATGATAGCAAAGGAATTCGGTGGCACTTTTTTCTTCAATAATGCCGGCACCCAAATCAAACTACCATAAAGTAAGTTAAAATCATGTTTGATGATAAAATTGGTAAGCTTTTGAAGATCTGCAAACTAGCAATGGATTGCTACATATAATAATTTATCCGGGTTTTGTGTTAGGGCCAGACCGTGCAGGTCAAAAGGTAGAACTTTTTCGGCTTCATTCTCACTTTCTATCTAGCTACAAATCTTCCTTTTTTCACTAATGGTCTCACGCCTAGGCTTCAAGCGTGATTTTCAGCGGACCTTTTTACAGACATTGAACAAAACATCATTTTGTGAAACTCACTTCTCTTAGTATAATATTCACAGACATAGACAAGAGAAGCCATGTGAGACGGGGCATGCCTCGTAGAGAATCACAACTCGGGGGGACCTATGCCATTTCAGACACCAGTTGAGCCGCCTTCGCTCCCGGACTTGCGCGAATCCTTCCTCGCAGCAGTTGAGTACGCGTACTCACTGGGGATTAATCGGAGTAACGTCCGAATTCAAACGTATCAGGAATTCCTAGAAGCAATCTCTAGCGGCAAGGATGATTCCTTTAATCCTATTCAGGCTACACGTCTCTGGCGAGAGATCCATGAGTTGACTTTTGTCATGACAGTCTTCAAGGACAATGATATCTCGCCACCTATTGACCTGCTGAGACGATCTTTCGACGGCAAGCCACTGGAAGAATATGAAGATGAATCTGGCAGGAACTTCTTTCTCCAACTCCGAGCGGCAATTTATTTCTTGCGAACTGGATACAGAATTGAATTGAGTAGCGATTGCGACGTTGTCGCAATCCGTAAACGTAATCGCATATTCATTGAGTGCAAGAGGCTTTATTCAGAGAAGAAGGCGAGAGACCGTGTGAACATGTGTTATAAGCAACTCGAAACGCGTCTTGCTTCTGCAGATAGACACTATAAGAATCTCGGGTTGGCCTGGGTCGATCCCTCTCCGGCGATGCAGAAGAACTACTTCGTCTACACAACTTATTCTCAGGCTGGCGCGCGACATGCCGCTCGAATGGATCTTGTCTTTTTTTGGCGACAGTGGATAGCCAATGCCTATGAGGGAAATGAGAAGAGAATCTTCGCAATAATTCTGCAGATGGTGTGGCCAAGTTTGGTGGCCGGTACTACGGAATTTCTGACTGGTTTCACATCGTATGTGCTTCCTGGGCATAGGAGAACCAGCTTTTGGGGGTTGTGGAAGGCACGCAGGCTACTTGACGAGATAATGTCCATTGAAGAGGTATAACCATTAATTCCGACGTTATTATTGGATTGACAAGCAACTGGTATAGTAGCAAAATATGTTTACTGAAGTTTGGGATGGACAGACTTACCATCTTGGTTGAGATGGGGCTCTCTAATGAACTGATTTACAAGTTGCTAAGAGTGAAGTAGAAAGAGAAAGAGGTAGAAAGGGTGAAGTAGTTGAGTTAGACCCACGACGCGACTTTGCAGTTCTTTGCTCCAACTGTCATAGTATGATACACCGATTTGAGAAATCGGAGGATATCGAGGCTTTCAAGAAGATTTTACGCCAATAGAAGTTTACGCAATCCTATCTTTAGACGTGAAACCGAGTGGACCATTCTCCGATTATGATAGAAGCAAAAAATGTTATCTATTTTACCTGCTTAGCAAAATTAGCATATATAGTGGCATTCCCTTGTTTGGTTGATCCTATTAAACTTCTGAAGGTTACTGTAGCCTGCTCTACTTTTTCGCGAGCTTTAAAGCCATCAGCAAGACCTGCAGCAAGTGGATCAGTAAAAGCGCTTGCGGCTTCAACAATAGCATCCCAGTGAGTAATTGCTTTGGCAAGATCTATATTCTCTCGGAATTCTAACCTGAATAAATCCGGAATAGGCTTATTTAAGATGATTTCCAAACACTTTGATACCGCAGATGATAACATGAATGTAGATCCACGTTTTCGAAAGAATTCAAGCTGCGATTTTTCGATCTCTATTCAACTTTCTGACTTACTTTTAGTTATTAAAGAAAGTTTTTTATTCTCAACAGACTTTAATAGTGAATAGGTAAATAAAACATGCTTTGCTGTGGTGAATGGATTGAAGTATGTAGAATAAAGCTTATCTTCTTCCCACATATGAGTCTTCTCATGATACGCTATATCTGGGTCACCATGAAATGAAGCTAAAGCTTGACCGGCGGTAACTGAAGCTAATGTATCTGCTTGACGCCTAATAATATCTTCATATCCACCCCTCCTTGCCACATACTGTAAACCCGGGATATCATTAAATTCCTCAGTTAACTTTGTTTGAATTGGGTCAGTACTTCTAAAATCGGGGGCTGTTATTCTATTCTGGCTATTATTGAAGCGCACAATATTGTATACAGTCTCTATACTATTGCAAGTAATGAATCTCACTTGTACCATAGCTTTATCATTTGGCGATGAATCAAGATTCCCAATGGCTCCTATTGTTTGTGCTCCGTTAACTACGGAAATCCCTTGAATGGTAAGTAACGCTTTCCCATTTTCGAACTGTGCTTTATAATCATGCACTAATGCCGTAATTCCGTTGTTGAACACCCAGAAGTGCTCTGGGTCATGACTCGCCGTCTGTTTTATCCCGTAGTTAATATTATTATCTACGTTACGGCTACCCAGATATTCTCTTACATTCGCAGATAATAAATCTGTCTTATAAGTTGTATACAATTCGTATAACCATTTTGCCGGAACTGCTGTTGTATATGCTTTCCAATCCGCTTCACCAATTTCGTACCCCCCAGGAACAGGGATAGTGAATTCCTTATTAACTAATATCGGTGTTGATATGGATCGGTACCAATCTTCTAAGACAGAAATTCCGATTTCTAAGCTTTGGACACTCTGGATATCACAATCGGGATAATTCGCTTTTAGTATCGCAAGTGCATTGTGTTCTACGGTCTCTAGTTCCTTCTTTACATTTGTAGATTCTGGTAAATTATGTACATACCAAAACTCGATGTTAATGATCTCTTTGTCTGCCAGTGATTGTCGAAGTTCTTGCGCGTGCGGACGTAAATTTTCGGGTACGTCATCAATCGGTCGAGTCAATAACCACGCTACGGCCGTATTTAAATCACTTGCTTTATTACTAGGGGCTTCCTTTTTTATTTCACCGTCTTTACCAGTTATATTTTCTGTGACATAAGACTGAGCAATAACAGCTCGTCTCATTTCGGTATCAATATAGACTAAGTCAGCCTTTTTATCGTTTCCACCTGCAGTTAAACTCGTGCTAGCTGCAATGTCTACGTCATCTAAACCAAATCTAAGTTGCAGTGCAAATAATAGTAACGCCTCGGCTCCATATTTCTGTAAATCAGCCCTTGCCCTAAAAGCATCCCAAAAGGGAGATTCATATGTAACCATTACAATACTCCTCAGGATATTGTTAATAGTATAACCGAAGAATACATTATGTGAAACTTTAGCTAGCACAGTATTAATTGTCAAGTTCTCAAAATATTGTAGAGAGATAGGGAGAAAAACTCTTTTTTGCAGTTGAGGGTTTCGCAACAGGCTAGATAGTGACACGCTTAATTAATCGCTATAAAAAGGTCCGCTAATTATTATGCCTGGCATCTAGGCGTGGAATTGTTGATTAAAAAAGGAACCTTTTTAGTGCGGATTACTTGCTATTTTGTCCTGAAAACACTAGAATCAGGGTGTAGGTTGACCTAGTGAAGTGACACCCTGATTCTTTTCAAAACTCCCCATCAGGGAAATTCTTCCAGTCTCGTAGGCCGTACAGGTCTCGAACCTGTGACACCCTGATTAAAAGATACAAGAGGTTTGTCCCTGAGAGTAACAAAGAGTAATTAGTAGTACCTCTCAACATAAAAATTAGCTTCAGAAGGTACCAACTTGTACCTTCTAGTCATTTTCCATAGTGAAAGGTTCGTTAGCAAAAATGTTAGCAAGCTACCCTTTTAATTGAGTCGTATCTAACTCACCTAGAGCAAATCATCGTGGACTCTTTTTAGAGCTTCTTCTGGACGTAAAATTTCAAACCCATATTTTTGGGTTAATCCGAGCCCTGAAAGGGCAATTATCAATTTGTTGTCAGTAGTCGCAAACACTGTCCCACTATTAACATGAGCTAATAATCTCACAAAATCTTTGTCTTTATCGTGGAATTGACCTTCCTCTAATAAAACTGCGACTTCATCAAACGGCCAAGAAAATTTACCTTCTATAGAAACTAACTGATTCCAAAGACTCCATATATTTGGATCAAAATATTCTTTTCTGGCTTTTAAATTGCTAATAATCCTTATATAGACGTTGTAGTATCCATGAGGTACCAATATAGGATTACAGTGTTTGATAAGAGCGACGAGTAATTGTTGGGAAGAGTAATCGGTATTACCTTTTTCATCAGTTAGCGTAGCAGCAAATTGCCATGTATTCAGATCAAGAGAAAAGATACGCTTCATTACCCTCTTTCTAATGCCTTCAAACGTCTTTCGGCTTCTTCAATACTTGCATCGAAAAATCCTGGTAAACCTCCTTTTACTCTTCCGCTAGCATCAACCTTTAGCAATTTTACGCTTGAAGATTGCCCTGTTCTGTTAAAGTAATATATGGCAACATCATCAATAGATAATTGTCGGTCAGCAACGGCGGTGAGAATTGATGATAATATATGTTCACTATGAGATGTTAGAATAATCTGAGTTTTTTTGTCTTTTGACTCATTTATCAATCGTCTTGTTAGTCTGGTTTGGGCCCTTGGATGTAAATGCAGTTCAGGTTCCTCAATCATCAGTGTAGATCCTTCTCGAATTTGAGCAAGTGGAACTAAAATAAAGAGTAGCTGGTTTGAGCCAAAACCTTCAAAAGCAATCCTGATTTCCTTTGGATCCTTTATTTTACTTTTCCGTGCGAGTATATTTACTCGCCTGTTCGGTACAATCGTTGGCTTTATTCTTGTTCCTGTAATTTCATCCATCCAATTTGAAATCTTTTGTTCAAGGATATCGCGTTTGTATACAAGGGTAGTTGCCATTTCGCTCTCATATTCAGGCATATTTTGACTGGGACTAAAACTACTAGTTGCGTCATTACCAAGTGAATATTCGGGTGATGCAAATCCTCTGTTTGCCGGGACGTATTCAAAACCCTCAATGATTCTTCCTGGTGAACTAATGATATAATTAATATGTTGAGTGATATTGTTCCGTAGGGTCTCGCTCATTGAACCAGTATGCCCTGCAATTGCAAAGGGCTGGTATATGTTCAAATCAGGTTTGACCTTTATTGCACCACCTTCCTGCTCAATGGATATTTCTTGCTCAATAGGCCTCTGGTTTCTAAATTCTCCGTTAAAATGATAATCACCCATAGATATTTCACTAATAAAATCTGACATGTTTCCTTTTGAATATGTAATACTAAGAGAAAAATCAATTTTTGTAAGTTTTTTCATCTTCGAGTTAAATGGAAGGTATACATCCTCATCACCATCGATACCAAAAGATACAGGCTCACCTGTATCTTTCTGGATATCTTCAAATGAGTTATGTTTAAGGTAATTTCCATCTAATACCAAATTCCGAGCATGGCTAGTCTGTTTCAGCAACATTAGTGCTTGGATAATCGATGACTTGCCACTTCCATTTGGACCTGTAAATACTGTGATTCGCTTTGGGTGGATCTGAAGCTTTGAAAATATTTTAAAATTTTGAAGACTAATCTTTTTTATCATTTGTTCCCCCACAGATTACAACGAATTACAATTGGCAATAGATTTTATAATCAATGAAGTCTAGCAGATATTACACAAGTTACACCTTTCTAAAGCATTATACAATCTAACGGCAAATAATGCTTGACAAAAATTAGACAATATAGTACTGTGGTACTGTTAAAGATTACTGAGAGAAGAATATGGAACCTTTGAAGAAAATAGTAATAAATCCCAGTTACGACTGGGCAGAAGGGGCAAAAGAACTTGGCGTATCGCACCGTGAACTTGAAGTATTCGCACTTCTTTTTGAAGGACATAACAACAAAGAAATCGCTTCTATTTTGGGAATCCAACATCAGTCAGTCAAGAATCATTTATATAGTCTTTCGAAGAAGCTAAATGTAAAGAATGTCGCACAAGCTTTGGTAGTACTCATTTTTAAAAAAATGGTGAGAATGGAAATACCTCTTATGAAAGGGTATATGTAAAGCCTCGATTAAACGAACGCAAATTCCACTCGAAAAGTTCTCGATACTGAACAACTTGGGCTGCCGTTTATCCCGCTTACGGCTACCGCTTCCGGTGTCCGCTCAAGCTCTAAGTTACTTAGTGTATTAAGTCCACAATCGGATGTGGAAACTTTGTCTGATGTATCAGGTAGAGAACCAGTTGTGGAACTTTTGTCTACCCGGATATTAAGTGCATTAAGTTGACAACCCGGTTGACAAGCGGATGTGGAAACTTTATCTGATGTATCAGGTGTATTAAGTGGCTCTTGACTTAATCTACCTAAGTATAGTAATTCGCCATGCCCTAATGAATGAACCTAGTTTAGATCTTGACGATGCAAAATTCATGTTGGTTTCTTGCTCTGTATTTATCAATTATCTAAAAGAGAAATCATTAAAAGCAGAGATTAATTTACAAACTAAATGATTCACTATTTCGCTATCAGGGAATATAGCTTCAGGCTATCCTCAAACCTCACTGATATCCAGCATATCACCGCACTCCGCGTCTCAGTAGTAAAGATTAGCTAGGTTAGGTAGCATTTTCAAACCTGGATGATTTGTCAGAGTGAAGATAGGAAACAAATAGTCTATCTCATAAAATGGGCACCCGTGCCCCCTAAGTAAATGAATAGGAATCGCAATCATTTCCCTGAAGCTAAGAGGTTAATCTTCAGGTAGGAGTCCAGTAATTGTGTGGATACCCTCTAGCTTTAATCGTGGCACAGTCCTCTTACGAATGTTGTTACTTTAGATTGTCTACTGGTGAGGCTATCCGGTGTCTATTATAGACATCATCAAAGGATAGACTAGAGCAATATCTGCGAGTCATCTCAAGACTAGAATGTCCTAATGCATATTGAACCTCAAAAGTATTAGCACCATTTCTTAGAAATGTAATAGCAAAGCTATGCCTTAATAGATGAGGATAAAGTCTAAATCCAAGCCTCTCCCCTAGTTTATGTAGTATCTGCCCAATACCATATCTGGTAAGTCTCTCCCCTCTTTGATTAAGCCACAAGTAATTACAGGTAGTCTCCCCCCGTCTGATAATATAGTGCCACAATGCTTTCTGAGTCTTAAGACCAACCCTAACTAACCTCTCTTTCCTACCCTTACCCAGAACCTTGATGATGCCATTCTTTATGTCAACTTCTCCTAGTTTTAAACTAGTGAGTTCCGATGCTCTAAGACCTGTATCCAATAGCACCATAAAGATAGCCTTATTGCGATAATCTTCATTACCTCTACTAGTAAAACTATTTAACAGCTTATACATTTGCTCAGGGCTGAGACTTTGGATTAGCTTCTTATCCGGCTTAGCTACTTTCACCTTAGTCATTGGATTGGACTCAACGAAAGTTTCCTCTAGGAGCCAACGGTAAAAGCTTTGTAACGCTACTTTATACCTCACTACCGTAGCTAATTCAAGACGATACTTATCCTTAACATACGACAGGTAACCACGAATAACATCGATTGAAATGTCAGAGATGGGTTTATCACCTGTGAAGTCAATGAACCTGTGTAGTTTAAGATTATAGTCACTAATGGTACTGTCAGCTTTACCTTCTAAATGACAGGACAGGAGATAACCATCAATAAGTTGACGAAGACTGTGCTGTGTTAGTGTATCTGCGTAGTCGTGAGGATTAG
>SDBV01011315.1_pt1 | contig 11582 bp, 3 predicted proteins | sample 2277081 | NCBI WGS metagenome assembly SDBV01 (sample SAMN10402039, study PRJNA504765) | marine sediment metagenome | isolation source: marine sediment core GS10_PC15, 223 cmbsf | place: Arctic Ocean: Southern Knipovich Ridge | collected 2010
GATAAGCCCCTGCTCTTCACTATCGAGCCGGCCGCCGCTCTCCACAAGCTCGAGATAATGCCCCGGCGCGTCGTGCGACGATAGCCAACGCAGCAGCTTTGCCCGCTGTTTATCGTCCAAGTCGCGATAGCGGTCGTCGGTGCGGCGGGCCATTTGCATCACGGCCAGCAGGGCCATGGGCTCGTCGTGGCGGAACTCGGTGAAGCGATCGAGCCACTCGCCGGCGGTTTCCACGGGGACGACGGTGTCCAGCGGCCCGTGCATGGGCATCCGCGCGGCGATGCGGCCCAGCGACCAGGCGATTGCCGGCCGCAGAGGTTGCGACTTCTTGCGGTCGTAAATGTCCAGGAGGATGTTGCCCAGCTCGATTTTCGTGGCCACGCTCAACAGTTCCAGCGAGCCCAGCATCCGCCAGACCTCGGCCGTTTCATGCGAGCCGGCCGAAAAATCGCCGCCGCGGCCGCGCCCGGTTATGAGCTGATGGTGCATGGCGCGGATGGGGCCCAGCACGGGATCGGCCAGCGCCTGTTGCTGTCCGGCGGCCAGCCCGGGGGCTATGCGACGCCAGAGCACCCACCACTCGGCGCGGCACATCACCGACCCATGCAGCAGTTTGCCCTGCAAAATCCGCCAGGTCTCGGCCACTCGCCAGTCGTCCATGGCCATGCCGTAGCCCGGCCGCAAGGAGAAGCCCAAGAGGTTCAGCCAACGGGCTTCATGCATCTGGCTGCGTCGCCGGCCGGCTTGCGTATCCATCAGCGATTCCCATATCCGCCGCAACAGCGAGGTGGGCCACTGCCGACGGCTGATCCCCACCGCACGTCCCAGCCGTTTGGCCAGCCCCTCGGGCTTGTCACGGCCGTCGGGTGCGAACGTGGCGCGGATCATTCGCTGGCACTCTTCCCAGGTCGACTCGTCCACGAAACCCTGGCTCTCGGCGTCGCTCTCGTGCGCCGCCATGTCGGTTTGTGTGGTGCAGCGGACGTCGAACTGCAGCCGCCAATTGCGCGGTCCGTCGATCTGTCCGCACCAAAGCTCCAGCGTGCCGATCTCGCTCAGCCGCGCGTGCAGGTTGACCGAAACCACGTCGGTCTGGCTCTTCTTCCGCTTCCGCAACACGGTGCGGATGGGCGGCAGCGGCGTCATCCCTTCGCGGTCGACGGGCAGCAGATCGCCCGGCCGGTCGGTCAGTCGCGTGCTGGAAACATAAAGCGGAAACTCCACCGGGCTGGAAACCCGCAGGTCGAATCGCCGCTGGGTGAGATCGATATCGTGTCCCGGCTCGGTACCGGCCGGCAGCAGGCAAACGGCCGCCGGCCCATCGTCCCCAGACTCATCGCTCTCGATGCCGATGTAATACGTCCTTGCCAAACCGGCGGCAATCCGCACGCCTCGGCCGCGACGCACCATGCCGTAGTAGGACGCCCCGCGGGCAACCGCCAGGTCCAGGCGGTCGTTGGTTAAGACGATCGGTTGCCAGGGGGTTGCCAAGCCGGCAAGCGGCTTGTCTTTGTTTGTGTCAGCAAACCAATCGCCGATCACGTCGAGCAGTCGTTGACGAATCTGTTGCGACGCGAACAGCCCGCCGTTGAACAGTACAATATCCGGTCGGGCCGTGTCGTGGCCGCCGGGGTGTTCCACGTCGTCTTCCAGAGCAACGCCCCGATGCGCGGTCAAAAAGGCGGCCAGATATTTCGTGATCGCCGCGTCCGGCGCGTAGGGCAGCCCGAACTCCTGGAAGCCCGAGGCCAGCCTCGAGGGGCGGCTATCCAACGGCACGCGTGGGAAAAAACCCTCCAGCAGCAAATCGCGGACTTCTTCGCGGCCGACCTCGATCTGACGTCCGCCGCCGATCAGCTTCGAGCCGCCGCCCGGCAGGTGTACCGTCGTCCGCCGCGGCGCGTCGTCCCCCAGCAGCGTTTCCTTCACCTGCCGGCACTGCCGCACCAGCACGGACCACGCCCGCGGGTCCAGCTTGCCGCCGTCGGTGATGCGACTTTCCAGATGATGGGCCAGCCCCAGGTCGAGGTTGTCGCCGCCGAGTATGAGATGGTCGCCCACGGCCACGCGCTGGAATTGGACCTTATCGCCTTGCCGCCGCACGCGAATCAGCGTGAAGTCCGACGTGCCCCCGCCGCAATCGCAGACCAGGATCTTCTGGCCCGGCTCGACCAGCGTCTCCCAGTTCCGGCTGTGGTTATCGATCCAGGCATAGAAGGCCGCCTGCGGCTCTTCGATCAGCACCACCCGCGGCAGGCCGGCCGCCGCCGCCGCCTTCACGGTCAACTCGCGGGCGATCTCGTCGAACGACGCCGGTAGCGTCAGAACTATGTCCTGCTCCCCCAGCGGTTCGTCCGCATTGGCGTGGTCCCAGGCACGACGGATGTGCTGCAAGTACCGCCCGCTGGCGTCGACCGGCGAAAGACGCTCCACGTCCACCGCCCCCTGCCACGGCAACAACTCGGCCGTGCGATCCACGCCCGTATGACAAAGCCAACTCTTGGCCGAAACGATCAGCCGCCCCGGCACCATGGTGCCATGGTCGCGGGCGAAGAAGCCCACGGCGTGCGTGGGTTCGTCGTCATCCCAGGGCATCCGTAAGGCGTCGCCGGCAAACTCCTCGGCAGCCGCTTGATAGTGAAACGAAGGCAGCGTCTCCCGCGGCTCGATTTGCCCCGGCGCCACAAGCTGCGCCACGCGAAAGGTCCGCACCCGCCACGATTCTTCGGCCGTATCGACGAAGGTAACGGCCGAGTTGGTCGTGCCCAGGTCGATGCCCACCACAAAACGGCTGGGCGCGTCGGTGATTCTGTCGATTGATGTGTTGGTCAATGGTCGTGGTCCTCTCCGTCACCCCCAACAGCTTGCTCCATGCGAGCGACCTCGTCAAACTAGAAAAACAGTTACTCACCAGGAATTATAGTTATAAACGACCGTCTGCCAAGAATAATGCTTACAAAAGTCGCTGAAACACCGATTAGTCAGGAAAAACAATTATGGAAAAGTATAAATAGTTCCAAAATGCCTGACTCATGGAAATACGCTTACGAGAAAACGGCCGCTACATACATCATCAAAGCGGTGATATCTGAAGCTCTCGCTTCGGATTCTTAATCAGCGCTCCATAAATCAAGTGACGGCTGTTTATCGGCAGCTTGACTCCCGCTGTCCGCTCCATGATAATCGATGGACGGCCTCACCAGCCCAACCGTATCCAATTGCATTGAAGGCCACTATTACACCCTACCCACCCAATCGGGAGCCCAGCCATGAAATGGTCAGCGTATCTAGTTTCTTTCGCACTTTGCCCGCTCGCCGTGTACCTGCTCGCTGCCGCGACGCTTGTGCCCATTGCTGGTGCCGAAGATTCGGACTCCGTCAAAGCTCAATTCCCCAGCCCGCCACGGCAATATAGCTCCGGACCGCTTTGGGTGTGGAACGATCTCATCAGCGAAAAACAGATCACCGACACGCTCGGTGACCTGGCCGCCCAGCACGTCAAACAGGTTTGGGTGCATCCGCGTCCGGGTCTGATGACGCCGTATCTGGAGAAAGACTGGTTCCGGCTCTGGAAGTTGGCCCTCAAAGAGGCCCAGCGTCTGGACATGAACGTCTGGATCTACGACGAAAACTCCTACCCCTCGGGCTTTGCCGGCGGTCTGGTCCCCGAGGCCATGCCCCAGTCGCGCGGACAGGGAGTGCATTTCGCCGAAGTCAAAACCGTGGAAAAACCGGGTGACGATGTTCTGGCCGTCTATCAAATGAGCGACAACGCCTACAAAAACATCACTGAAGAGTTGCGCTCGGGCAAGAAGTTTCCCCGGGGCCGCTATCTGGTTGCCAGCATCCGCCAGGCCCCGGCGAGCGGTTGGTTCGGCGGCAAATACTACGTCGACCTGCTCCGCCCGGGCGTTACCGAAAAGTTTCTGGAAATCACCATGGGTGCCTACGAGCGTGAGATCGGCCAACATTTCGGCGGCCGCGTCCCCGGCGTTTTCACCGACGAACCGCATCTCTCGCCGGCTGGCGGTTTGCACTGGTCGGTCGATTTTTCCCAGCGTTTCAAGCAACGCTGGGGCTACGACCTAATCGACGCATTGCCCAGCCTCGTCCGCCCGCTGGGCGACTGGCGACGCGTGCGTCACAACTACTATCGCTTCTGCCTCGAGCAGTTCATCGAGCATTGGAGCAAGCCCTTCTACGAATATTGCCAGAAGCACAACCTCGAATTCACCGGCCACTATTGGGAACACGGCTGGCCCAACGCCTCGCACGGCAGCGACAACATGGCCATGTACGCTTGGCACCAGCGGCCGGCCATCGACAATCTCATGAACCAGTATTCCGAAGGCGTCCACGGCCAGTTCGGCAACACGCGGACCGTCAGGGAACTAGCCACGGTGGCCAACCAACTGGGCCGCAAGCGGACGCTTTGTGAAGCATACGGCGCCGCCGGCTGGGAGCTACGCTTCGAGGACATGAAACGCATCGGCGATTGGCTCTACGTGACGGGCGTGAATACGCTCAACGAACACCTCTCCTACATCACCATCCGCGGTTCCCGCAAACGCAACCATCCGCAATCGTTCTCCTATCACGCACCCTGGTGGGACGAATACCACGTGATGGCCGATCATTTCACGCGGCTCTCTCTGGTCCTCTCCAGCGGCCAACAAATCAACCGCGTGCTGCTCCTGGAACCGACCACAACCGCCTGGATGTATCAAAACACCAAGACCCTCGGCCCCTTGGGCAACCAGTTCCAGGACATGATCAACCGCCTCGAACAAGCGCAGGCCGAATACGATATCGGCTGCGAAGACATCATGGGCCGCCACGGCTCGGTCAAAGGCAAGCTGCTGCGGGTAGGGCAGCGTGAGTACGACCTGCTCATCTTGCCGCCGATGACCGAAAACCTCGACGAAAAGACCATGCGGCTGGTCGAGCAGTACACCAAGGCCGGCGGACGAGTACTGGCCTGTGGACCACCGCCCACACGCGTCGACGGGTCCGTCTGCAACCGTGGTAAAAAGGCCGCCGCCGGCGACGCCTGGCAACAGGTCTCCGTCGCCGAGGCCATCGAGGCCGCCACGGCCCGCACTCGCGCCGACGGGCTTACGATCAACCGCGCTGCGGCTGACAAGGGGCTGCTTTTTCATCAGCGACGCCGCCTCGACGACGGGGAGTTTCTGTTCCTCGTCAACACCAGCATCGAGCATCCCAGCCGCGGACAAATCGTATCCACGGCCCGCGGCATTTGGCTGTGGGACCCAGACAACGGAAAAATCTCGCCGCATCATTTTCAGGCGGACGCTTCGGGCGTGAAAACCGATTTCGACCTGCCACCTTGCGGTAGCCTGTTGCTGTTCCTCAGCAATAAGCCCGTCGAGCCGGCCGTTCAGAAAAACCCGTCCGTCGCGGCCGTCGCGGCGAGCGGACCCGTCGCGGTTAAGCGTCTGCAAGCGAACGTCCTCACGCTCGATTTCCTCGACGTTACGGCCGGCGGCAAGACGAAAAAAAACGCCTACGCTTTCGCCGCCGGCGTCTTCGCCTTCCAGCAAAACGGCATGAGCGGCAACCCCTGGAACAGTGCCGTGCAACTCCACGACACGCTGATCAAAAAGAAATTCCTGCCCGGCAGCGGGTTCGAAGCCACCTACCGCTTCAAGCTTGCCGATAACTATTTCGACGCCACGAAACCCAAGCCGCTGCATATCGTCATCGAGCGGCCCGACCTTTACACCATCTCCTGCAACGGCCGTCCCCTCGCCGCCGTCGAGGGTCGCTGGTGGCTCGACAAATCGTTCGGTCTGGTCGACATTACATCCATCGTGGTCGAGGGCCAGAACGCCGTCACCATCAAGGCCTCGCCCATGACCGTCTTCCACGAACTCGAACCGGCCTACCTGCTGGGCGATTTCTCGCTCGACTCGACCGATGCGGGTTTTGTTGTAGCAAGTCCCCGGCCGATACGCCTAGACGCACAGTACGGCTGGAACCAACAGGGCATGCCCTTCTACGGCCACGACGTTTCCTACTCGCAAGAGTTCGACATCGCCCGCCCGTCGGGCAGCTACCGCGTCAGACTGCCCTCCTGGTACGGCTCGCTGGCCAAGGTTGCGGTCAACGGCAAGCACGCCGGAATCATCGGCTATCGCCCCTTCCAATGCGACGTCACCAAATTCATTCGCCCGGGGAAAAATACGGTCGAGGTCGTCGTAACCGGCACGCTGAAAAATACGCTCGGACCACACCACGCCGGTAATCAGGTTGGCGCCGCCTGGCCGGGCAATTTCCAGAAATCGCCCCCCACCGGCCCGCCGCCGGGCAAAGATTACCAAGCAATCGGCTACGGATTGTTCGAGCCTTTTACGCTGGAACAATTGCGGCCCTGAGTAACAGACACGACGTGGCGAAGCCGCAAGCGGCTTGCGTTATGGGCGCGAGCGGCTTGCTATTTCTCTTTGACCGTAAAATCGATCGACGACTCGGCCACCTTGTGGCTCTTGAGATCCTCGACGGTCAGCTTCAGCGTGTGGCGGCCGGGGGAGATATTCGTGGGCAGGCGGAAATCGCAGCCGATGAAATAATCGCGACGCGGGCTCTGGCAGTGTTCCTCCGACGTGGTCGACTCACGGCGGTCGACCCGCCGTCCGCTGCTGTCGAAGATCTGGAAACTGCTCCGCAGCGACGTGTGATAGCCCTTGGCCGTGTTCTCGCTGTGGAAGTTGTCGACCTCGGCGTATAACAGCAGCCGCTGGCCGGGCGTGAACTCGCGGCTCCCGAAACGCTTGATCGAACCGTAGCTTTGCACCTCGCTACAGAAGGCTAGGTTGCGGATCTCCAACGTGGCCGACTCGCCCAGCGACGCCACCGCCCGGCAAAGGTGCCGCTTGGCCTCCGCGGCCCGATGAGAGTCGCGCGAAAACCGCTGCGTGTCCAGAAGAATATCCAGCCCAAAAAGCTCGTTGGACCAGAAATCACGCATCGCCGAGTCGTCGACGGGCATTTCTCTCAGTGCATCGTCGCGGCGTCCGGCTAGAAGCTGCAAGATGCGAAGGCGGGCATGGTCGGATGCGTCGCTGTCGCCGTCGCTGGCAGACCCCTTGCCTTGCGAATCCAACTGCGATTCCAATGTCGCGATGGCCGTGGTAACGTGTGAGAGCCAATCGTCACCGCGTACTTGGGAGGGCGAGGATGGCTGCGACACTCCCCCGTGGTACGAGGTGTGAATCACGCCCTGCGGATGGGTTTTTTCGGCGGTTTCCTGATGGCCGGCGGCATCGGCGGTTTCCTGGCGGGAGGGTTCCGCGTGTTTCAAAGCCGCGCCGCGAGTGGGCCAGGGCGGCGTCTCGGCGCGACCGCTGGCACTTGGCTGATGCGGCTGGGCCGGCGCCCCGCGATCGTATTCAATACGGCCGTTGTGGCGCGGCGGTGGGGCCGGCGGGCCGTTTGTCATGCCAGCGCCGGTGCTGGGGTAAGCCGGTAGATCAATGTGCAACGGCGGCAATTCGGCCGTCGCGCCGGTTGTCGGATACGTTGTCGGATACGTTGTCGGATACGTTGTTGGATACGTGGAGGGATAGCCGCCCCGCAAATCGGTCTCACGCCGGCCATCCGTTGCGGTTGCCGATCGGCGGTCGGCCAACTGCCGCGGGTTGCGCCCGTTGCCGTAACGCTGCGCATAAGCCACCCTCGACCAAACACTTTGCACCGTCATCGGCCAAAGGCTGGGGTCCGCCTGCTTGAGTTCTTCGAGCAATTGAGCCTGCGCCCGCGGATCAACTCGGCCCAGCTTTTCCACCTCGGCCATCACCGCCTGCAAATCCTGGGGCGATGGCGAATTCGACACGGCACCTGCGGGCATCCGGCCGTTGGCCGCCATGGGCCCGGGGACCGGCGGTCCCGGCGCCGGCGTTGTGGGCATCGTGCCATTGGGCATCAATTGTGATCCCGGCGTCGATGGGCCCCCCGGCGACATTGCCGGCACGCTCTTGGACCTCGTGGCCCAAGGCGAAGCCGCGCAGCCGTTAAGCCCGACTGCCAAAAGCAGAACGATTAAAAAACCAGGCGAATTCGACCGAGTCGTCATTGTTTCTCCATGGAAACCCCGGGGTTTCCCGTACAATAGGGGGCGAATGATAATCAAAACGCCCAAACGACTCAAGGTGAAATCCACAAAAGAGCAACTCTCCGCCTCTTCCCCGTAAAATGCCCAAACCCTCATGCGAGCAAACTATGAACAACCCATGCTTGCTCCACAGTTGTGGCACAGATAGCAGTTGCCGCTGCGAACCGTGATGGCTCCGCAGTTGTCGCAGGCCGGGGCGTCGGCCTGGAAGCTGGCGAACTGATTGGTTTGACTCATCATTGCGGGAGTCAACTCCACGGCCGTGGAGATGCCGATCCGCTCGAGCACCGAAATGCTGGCCTCGGTCTTCACGCCCCCTCGCGAGGTCTTGCCGTTACCGTTGCCGCGGCCGTTGCTGGATGTTGAACCGTTTCGGGAAGACGCCGTTGGGGGCGGCAGCGCGTCTTTCCGAGATGTGGCGTCTTGCCCGTTCTTAGGCCCGCCGACCTTCCCGGCGGCGGGCCGACTATCCGTTTCCCAGTCGCCGTTCGCGCCGGAGGCGCCACCTATGCCTTTCATCTCGGCGGCCAGGGGAGGCGTCCCTCCGTTGGCCTCGCGGAATCCCGGCAGGAAGGTGATGCCCAACCAGCGGAAGATGTAATCGACAATACTCTTGGCGATCTTGATGTCCTTGTTCTTGGTGTGGCCCATGGGCTCGAAGCGGGTATGGGAGAACTTCTTCACATACACCTCCAGCGGCACGCCGTACTGCAAGCTCATGGAGATTGCCGTGCCGAAGCAGTCCATCATGCCGCCCACCGTGCTGCCTTCCTTGGCCATGGTGATGAACAACTCGCCGGGCCGGCCGTCGGGATACATGCCCACCGTAATATAGCCTTCGTGGCCGGCCACGCTGAACTTGTGCGTGAGCGACTGGCGTGTGTCGGGCAGGCGTTCGCGGCGCGGCGCGGAGAGCGTATCCGTGGCCGCCTTGGTGCTCTTTTTCTTGGTCGTCAACGGCTGGCCGCCCTTGGAACCGTCGCGATAGACGGCCAAGGCCTTGAGGCCCAAGCGCCAGCCTTCCATGTAGGCCTCGGCCACATTCTCGGCCGTGGCCTCCTTGGGCATATTCACGGTCTTGGAAATCGCGCCCGAGATGAACGGCTGCGCCGCGGCCATCATGAGGATGTGGGCTCTCCAATGGATCGAACGCGTTCCCCGCGGCGCGTGGAAGGCGCAATCGAACACCGCCAGATGTTCGTCTTTAATATCGGCCGCGCCTTCGATGGAATCCTCGGCATCGATGAAATCGATGATCGACTTGATCTCGCCCTCGTCGTAGCCCAGCGTTTTAAGCGCCAAAGGCACGGTCTGATTGACGATCTTCAACATGCCGCCGCCGGCCAACTGCTTGTACTTCACAAGCGCGATGTCCGGCTCGATGCCCGTCGTGTCACAATCCATCATGAAGCTGATCGTGCCGGTGGGGGCCAGCACCGTGGTCTGGGCGTTGCGGAAACCGTCGCGACGGCCGCGACGCAGAACCTCGTCCCAAAGCTCCGTGGTCGCCGCGACCAGATATTCCGGGCAGTCCTCTATGGCGTCGACCTTTTCGCGGTGCATCTCCATCACGCGAAGCATGGGCACGCGGTTTTCCTCATAACCTTCGAACGGTCCGACCATGGCCGCCATCTCGCTGCTGGTGCGGTAGGCCGTGCCGTGCATCAGGGCCGTGATGGCGCCGCAAAGGCCGCGGGCTTCGTCCGAATCATACGGCAAACCGTTGGACATCAGGAAGCTGCCCAAGTTCGTATAGCCCAAACCCAGCGGGCGGAAGCGGTGGCTGTTGACGGCGATCGTACGCGTGGGATAGCTGGCGTGATCGATGAGAATCTCTTGCGCGATCAGAATCACCCGACAGGCCGCCTGGAAACGCTCCGCGTCGAAACGCCCGTCCTCCATGCGGAACTTCATGAGGTTGATGCTGGCCAGATTACAGGCCGAATCGTCCACGAACATGTATTCGCTACAGGGGTTCGAGGCGTTGATCCGCCCCGAGTTGGGACAGGTGTGCCAGTGGTTGATGGTCGTGTCGTATTGCACGCCCGGATCGCCGCAACCCCAGGCCGAGGCGGCCAGCTTGTCCATCACTTCCTTGGCCTTGAAGGTGGGCCCTTCCTTGGTCTCGTCGGTGACCCAATGCGTGGTCCACGATTTGTCCTCCACCACGGCGGCCATGAAATCGTCGCACAGACGCACCGAAAGGTTGGCGTTTTGGAAGAGGATGGAACTGTAGGCGTCGTCGTAACTGTAGCCTTCCTTCATCAGCAGACGGGCTTTCTCTTCCTCCTTGCCCTTGCACTCGATGAACTCCAGCACGTCGGGGTGCCAGATCTTCAGCGACTGCATCTTGGCCGCACGACGCGTCTTGCCGCCGCTCTTGACCACGGCCGCAATCTGGTCGTAAACCCGCATGAAGGACAAAGGACCCGAAGGCTTGCCGCCGCCGGCCAGCTTCTCGCGGTGCGAACGTAGCGTGGAAAGGTCGGTACCCGTGCCCGAGCCGAACTTGAAGAGCATGGCCTCGCTACGGGCCAACTCCATGATGTCCTCCATGCTGTCCTGCACGCTCTGAATGAAGCAGGCCGACGCTTGCGGATACTCGTAGGGGTTATCCGGCTTGGCAACCTCTTCGGATTCTCGATCCCAGTGCCAGTTGCAGGCCGCGCCCTTGACGCCGTATTGGTGATACAGGCCCACGTTGAACCAAACCGGCGAGTTGAACGAGGCATGTTGGTGCAGACAAAGCCAGGTCAGATTGCGGTAGAAGGTCTCGCCGTCTTCGGGTGTGGCGAAATATCCGTCGGAAATACCCCAGTCGGCGATCGTACGGCTGACGCGGTTGATCAATTGGCGAACGCCCGTCTCGCGCTCCGAAGTGCCGACTTCGCCGTAGAAATACTTGCTGGCGACGACGTTGGTGGCCAATTGGCTCCAAGACTCGGGAATCTCGCAGTTGTTCTGCTCAAAGAGCACCTCGCCGCCCTCGCCCTTGATGGACGCGGTGCGGAGATCCCACTGGACAGTTTCAAAAGGGTCGGACACATCTTCTGGACAAAACACTTTGTCAATCCTCAGACCTTCAATAGGCAGCCTGGGCGTAACGCCCTCATCGCCTCGCTCCGTCGCTGCTACTACGCTACCATTATTTCTACTGGCATTATCTCTTTCCAGACCGCGATCCATTACCGGTTCCTTCCCAGCATTATGTATGGGTATCCATACCTCTTGCTATACATTAGTACATATTTATTATAATCGGATCTTTTTTGGCTGGTGTCAACAGTGAGTCCTGTCTTTTCCAACCTCGTCTTGCGATACCCCCTCTAAATGCGGGGGAGCAAGAAACGACTGACACCAATATATTGTATGCGACACGACGGCAACCACAACATACAGGTATGATCGTCAAAGTGTAGCCAGATTTTCGAACCGGTCAATGACTCATGAA
>SDBV01011316.1_pt1 | contig 11581 bp, 7 predicted proteins | sample 2277081 | NCBI WGS metagenome assembly SDBV01 (sample SAMN10402039, study PRJNA504765) | marine sediment metagenome | isolation source: marine sediment core GS10_PC15, 223 cmbsf | place: Arctic Ocean: Southern Knipovich Ridge | collected 2010
TGGTGTATGGAAAGTCCCTCTGCTTCCAGGATCTTCATGGCATTATCAAATGCTTTTTCAGAGGATTCCAGGATGCTGTCTGCCGGGGTGCCTGCCAATCCTGCGGCATGGACCGATTTATACCCGTCTTGCTCAACCACAGTATAAGCAATTCCCGATAAGGATTTATAGTGTACTTTTTTATCCCCTGTAGCCCTGATGCAAATAAGCTCAAGAACAACATCGTTTCCACGCACCGGGCTCTGGGAAACTATGCTTGTGGCTGGAAGAAGCGATCCACAGCTGGCAGAAAGCTGCTCCCTGATCTGGACTGACCGTTCATCATACTCAGCCCTGGAGCCTGCAGAAATGAAAAAAGTCTGCTGGGTGATGTAATACCTGGCTTCCCCTTCAGGATAAATGAACTTGCTGAGTTGTTCAACACAACTCTGTACCTGCTCTGGAAACGACTTCCCTGTAACAGGTTCAATATGCTCAATATCAAAATTATTTGATGATTGAATACTACTCCTCATAATGATCTGTTCAACCATACCCTGCTAATTCTCTGGTAGTATATGTCACTCGAAAGATCAGTCAGATTTCTGATCAGGATGACAAATATAGCGATTTTGGAAGGAATGCAAAATTTTCAATTGAAGCTGACAGTCTCAATCCAGTTCCCGGATCCTGATGTTTTTGAAACTCACCTGATCCCCATGATCCTGCAGAAGAATATGTCCGGTTTCTGCCTCACCAAATGCGGGCCATTTTGCGTATTTACTGTAGGCCACAAGCGCTTTCCACATCTGCGTACCACGTTCATATTCGATCACTTTCACCCCGTTCAGGTAATGAGCCACCTTAGATCCAATCACCTCAATGCGTGCACGGTTCCATTTCCCAATTCCATTAAATCGTTTCGGACGTTCATCCTGGCCGTACAACAGTGCATTTGCTTCGATCAGGTCATACAGGGAAGCCAATGTACGGTTTCCGGAAATGCCCTGTTTTGCATCGGGATGTTTCTGATCGTCCAGTATCTGGTATTCACAACCAATGGCGGATCCTGCACCTGTGTTCAGGTCGGGATCCACAAAATACTTGATCCCGCTGTTGGCCCCATCGGTGATCTTAAAATCCACCTCGAGTATGAAGCTCCCGTATTTTTTTATGGTAACAATATCATCACCATGAGCCGCTTCACCTCCTCCACTCTTTTCCACAGCTAACACACCCCCGGTGATGTCCCATCCTTTCTCCGGGAAGTGATCCAGGTTGGCACCCCTCCATCCTTCGGTGGTTTTCCCATCCCAAAGTAGTTTCCATCCCTCTTCCCGCTGCTGAGCAGTTAAATCATTGGTCAGGTAGCTGACTTCCGGAGCAAGTACCACATCTGATTTCATATATTTCTCAGGATCCTCAGTGATAATGCGGATGTTTTTCCAGCAAATTTCCTTTCCATCAAGTGTTGCATCATTGATGCCATGAACCTGGAGGGCAATAAATCCCTCGGAACGGGCATCGTCCACAAGGTTTGCAAAGTTTATCCCATTGATAAATGTCCGGATGGTACTTCCCACTACTTCAATCCGAACATGATTCCATTCTCCACGTTTATTCGCTTTCACAACACACTGATTATAAGACATTGGATAGAGCCATCCCCGGTCCGCTTCCTCGTAGACCCCCCCTGCCCAGGGCCTGCTGTCATGATCATCGCACTCCACCTGGTACCCGTTAACCCGTTTGGTTCCATCAGGTTTATTGGCGCTGCTCCTAAATTGCACACCGGAATTGAGCCCCCGGTCCATCTTCATCTCATATTCCAGGATAAAATCACCATACACTTTTTTTGTGGCCATAAAGGTGTTGGGCGAACCAACCTTTGAGACACCTATCAACTCTCCATTCTCCACATGGTATTCAGCCGTTCCATCCAGTTTCTCCCAGCCCTTCAGGTTCTTTCCGTTAAACAATTCCACCCACTCCTGGGCGTTCAGAGAAATGGTTGCCACCATCGCAATCAATAACAGTGTGATCAGTCTTTTCATTTGTTTCATATGTTTTATCTTTCAACTTCCTAACTTCCTAACTTCCTAACTTCCTAACTTTCTATTGTTCCCCGGTTAGCATCGGATTCGTGTAATATATTTTCATATCGAATTCAAAATCATACAAGGTCACTTCCCTTAAACGAAAATATGACTCCCAATAATTCTCAATGGATCGAATGTAGTCCCGCTTCGCCCCTTCACGCTCAGCCAATGAAATGTTCAGATCGGTGATGCTGATTTCGCCGTTCTGGAAATTCTTAAGGGCAATCAGGTATCCCGATGCCGCAACCTTGTCAGCAGCCTCGGCGGTTTCAATCTGTGTTTTAATAAGGTTAAACTGCTCCACCTGGACAACCACCCCACGTTCAAAATCCTGCCTGTCCTGATCCACATCATACAATACCAGTTCCCGCTGTGATTCTGCCAGCTTCACCTGCGATTCGGACCTGCCCCAGTCGAGGATGGGTACGCTCAGTGACAACCTCACATTCTGCTGCTTCTCCGGATTTTCATAGATCCCTCCAAAATCATCGGCACTGTTGGATACCCCGTAACTCATCTGTAACGTTGCATTAATCCCTGCATTGCGTTTGGCCTGGGTAAGGTCCCTGTCTGCCTGGATCAGGCGTCTTTCAAACTGCGGGGTCTCCTTGCGGTTTTCCAATGACTCAGAAAGGGCCTTGTCAGCATCAACCTCCCAAAGGAACATGTCCAGTGGAATGATCAGTTCAATGGTCTGGTTCTGATCAAGACCTATGTATTTTTTAAGTTCATAGTCAGCATCTTTCAAATCGATCCTTGCATTGTTCAATGCCTTTTGCGCATTAAAAACCGACAACTGGATCCTGGAGAAATCATTCTCGGAAATGTTTCCCAGCTCCTGTTTCACCCTGGCAATTTTCAGATTATCCATGCTGTTCTTGAGGTTGCTTTCCGCCAGGCCAAAGTCGGTCTGGATCCTCAGGTACCTGAAAAAACGGGATGTGGCATTGTATGAGACCTCTTCAATGGATTCAATGAAACTCTTCTGGGCCTCCTGGTATACCAGTGGTTCAGTCATCCGGGTCCACTTCATCCAGTTATAGGCAAACAGCGGTTGGGTAATCCCAACGCTAACCGGATATCCGGAAAATCCCACGGTATTGTTATTGAAGTCCTGCAGACGAACAACGCCCGATGCGGCATATACGTATGCACCCAACTGGGGTATGGGCTGACTGATGGATATCTGGGCAGATGTTTCCAGCTGTGTAATCTGGGTGAATTCAATACTGCCGTCGGGCTGAACAATGGGTTTGTTCTGGTTTTGGAAATCGGGTAAATCTCCGGATAGTGTCAGTTGCGGACGAAACCTGGTCTGGTGGTTTTTCCAGCGCCAGTAATAATTCACATCGCGGTTCTGGATGTATTTAACAGCAGAGGATTGAGAAATAGCAAGATCAACCACGTTTCGCAGGCTCAATGACACCAACAGAGGCACCTGTCCAAATAAACCCATTGGCAGAATTACAATGATGGAAATGATGAGTTTTCTTACCATATTCGTACAATCACCTCTGCAATTCCAATTCATGCAAGTCTTTGACCGATGAAATATCCGAAAGAATGATGCGGTCGCCTGCTTCAAGACCCTCAACGATTTCAACATATTCGTCCGTCCTGAGACCGGTTCGGATATCCTGCAATACTGCCTGTCCCGACTTAATTACATACACCTGATGCTCCTGGCCGCGTCCAATGACCGGCCCGTTGACAATGCGAAGAACACTGTCACGTTCGGCCCTTACTATTTCGAGACTCACATTCAGATTGGGCCTTAATTTGAAATGGTTACTCTCCTGCAGATTCACATCAAATTCGATTTTCCTGTCCCGGACAACGGGACTTACAGAACCGACAACACCAGTTAGTTTCTGATTATCAATTCCAACATAGACTTTCGTTCCGGTTTTAATATGCTCGGAGAAATCATCATCCGCCTTTCCCAGTATCTTAAAGTTGGAAAGGTCGGACATCTCAACCAACAGACGATCAGAATTAACCTTTTCACCTACCTTACCCCTTATAGAGAGGATAATCCCTGCCGAAGGAGCCCTGATAATCATCTTACTGAGCGCCTCCTCTTTGGCCGTCAGCACCTTGTCCTGCATTGTGATCTGGAGCCTTAAACCCTCATCATCTGCCTCCAGCTGCTGCAGTTTGATAGCGTTCTTTTCCTTCAGCATGATGAGGTCCTTTTCGGCAAGTTCCAGTTCCTGCCTGGTTTTTTCAAACTTTGCCGGTGAGATCCCCCCCACTTCCAGCAGTTGTTCCTGATCAGCCAATTCTGAATTGAGTGAAGCTATTTTCAAGTTTTTTACCTGGACATTATAGTCCAGATCCACCTTCACACTCCTTGCATTTAGCTGGTTTTTCCAAAGGGCGTTGTGTTTTACCTCCAGCTGATCATATATGTTATCAATTTCAGCCTGTATGGGAGTGGGATCAAGGATGATAATGGGTTCTCCCGCATCCACATGGCTTCCTACTTCCTTGAGGATCTGCTTAATAATACTGGCGGCCGGACTCAGGATGATCACTTCGCTCTGGGGCTCCACAATCCCTTCACCCGTAAAGGACCTGATAACTTTTCCTATCTCCACCTCAACAATTTGGAGATCCTGGGTTTGAGAAGAATCGGAAGTAAATGGCACAAATACCACAGCAACAATCACTGCCATTAGCAACAATGGTATCCCAATATAAATAGTGTTACGAAATCGCGACATTTTCTGTACAATTAAAGGGTGCTAATCAAATAACGGTGAAAGTTATAAAACATATACAAAATAGAACGCATTTTAACCATGATTGTCCTTCATCATCTGCAATTAGTCTTTTCTGACCTGTCGGTTAAGAAGGAATACAGGCAGTGAAATTGCAGTCAAACCGAGCGAGAAACAGATGGTCCAAACCGGCAATCCGGCAGGGATTCCCAAATGGGTGGTAATTCCTCCGAACCTGGAAAGTCCACCTGGCAGAACGAGCAAATCATCGTTAAATGCTGCCAGGCTCTCTTCAATTCCGAAAAAATGCAATGCCAACCCCACCAGAAGCAACTGAAATCCAAGTACAAAACAGACTGAGGCAACCGAGCCTGCAGCATTTCTGCGACTCCATTTACGCCCCATGACCACGTATATTTGAAACTTCCTGAATATCAGCATTACAAAAACTGAAAGAAAAATCAATTTAAACATCTCAGACACCCATATGTTGTACCAGAAATAGATGGGTCCCCTGATGGCTACCATGAAAAGCAATGCGACCATAATGATCATCTTTGGAGCCATCAATGAAACCACAATTTTAAACAGATCCCTACCAGAATTGAAGAGCAGCGCAAGGCCAAACACATACAAAAGGCCTGAGACACCCAGGCTCAACGGGAAAAGCAGAGAAGTAAAAGAAGAAAACACAGCCAGACCAAGGACATATAACACAACCATCAATATTGCAAGTCTCCTTGTTCCATGGTAGGCACTCAGACTGGTAATCGTATATGGACGGAAATTAACATCAAAATAGAGTGAACCTGCAAATCTTCGATGAGCCCGGTCCCTCACAAAACCGGGAATCCCCATGACAAGAAGGAAAATTATAACCACGATAATTACCCTGGCCCACCTGACCGAAGAGGCAGTATTTTCTGCCACAGCTATACCTGTTTCTGCTTCCGTAAAATCCATCCCCGATGTATTGGGACCATCCTTGTACTTCTCCTTATGGTAGCTCAATACGGATTTGAACTGTCCCATGGCCAGTTTAAATGAAACCTTCGCCTTCGGGTCTCCGGTATCGATCCACCTGTAGTAATTCATAAAGAATTGCCAGTAATAGTCAAGTATATGATCCTTCATATCAATGGCACCTTTCACAGCCTCCAAACCTTCATCAATCTCATGCTGAGATTGGTTACGGGTAGTGTAATATGTATTGCTTAAAACCGCACTTGATGCGCCCAGGATGTTCCACTCAACCATCCATTGCATGGGTTGGGGTTCAGGTTCCAGCGCCTTTATCTTCGAAAAATCTCTGGTACCACTTGCAGCAAAATAGCCGGTTGTGAGACCGGCCAGTAAAACGAAAAGGGTAATCAGAAAATTCCTTGTAATCACATTTCCAACTGTTTGGTTATGGCCGATTTGATGGGATTCAGAACCCGTTTCAGCAAGCGCATCTTATCGGTCAGGATCTCGACCTGACCCTGCATGTTCTGACTGAATGGTATATCTCTGTTATAATAAGTGCGAAGACCGTCTGGAAGGTCCACCTCAACTGTATAGTAATCATCATCCGGAACCTTCGAAATATTGCTTACATACCCCTTGACCATTCCGTATTCCAGATGCGGATAATTGTCAAACTGAATGTTTACCTGATGTCCGATTTGCACCTTTCCGGCACCTTCCAGGGGAAGGCTGATCTTTCCAATCATGGCCCCTGATTCCGCCGGTATAATGGTAAGTACTTTCTCGCCGGCTTTCACATTCTGGTTTTCGCTCCAGAACCTGTTGAATGTTACAGCACCACTCACAGGTGCTGTAAGAAGATAGTTCTGCTCCCACGATGCGACAGAAGCTTTCAGGTTATTAAGGGATTCCTCCAGTGTGTTGATATTCCGGGACCGCTCTTCCTGCTGTTTTAATTCCAGATCCACGATCTGTTCTTCAATCCTTCCAACATTGATGTTGTTTTCCGCGATCAGGCTCACAATCTCCTGCCATTTATTGCGCTTTCCCAACATTTCTGAACGCGAATTTTCAAGATCAGACTCAGAAACCACCGACTCTTCATAAAGCGTCGCATTCCGGTTAAACTGGCGATGTGCCAGGTTATACTCTTCCTCGGCAATCCTTGTTCTCTCTATCAGGCTTCTTGTATACGCCTGTTGTTTCACCAATTCTGAACGCAGCAACTGGATCCTGCGCTGGTGATAATCCAGCCGCTTAAACTCCACATAATCCCTGTAAGCCTTAAGGAATATGGAGTAACTGGTCTGTACGGTCCCCAGTTTCACATTCTTCAATTCGGGAAGGTTATCTGGAATCTCTTCGGTCCGGATGGAATCTAGGAATACCAATCCTTCTTTAAGTTGGATCACATCCCTGTAAACGGCCGGATTCTCAATCATAACAAGAACATCTCCTGCAGTAATCATCTCATTGTCTGCCACAAACAACCTTACAATTTTACCACTGGTTCGTGCTTCAAGATCGGCAGGAGGATTAACGGATGTCACCACGATCCTGGCACGTTTGATATCAGGATATTTAAATACCCAGCTTCCGAATATCAGAAGCGCAAGAAGGAACAGAAAAAGTATGATCCCATTTCGGGTGATCCAACCAGGTACCCTTCCCAGCATATCTTCAACCTCATTGCTTTGAAGCTCAACTCTCCTGGAGGATCTTTCTGCGGGCATAATTATTCAGATTTGTTGTGGCTAAGATAGTAAAAATGGACCGATACCATCTAATATTACCGGGTCAGGGTTTTCAAATGATAAATGTAACATATATTTTTACGTAGGGAAAAGCACCCCATTTCATCAGGGCACCTCTTAAAACTTGCAGTAGTTTTAAGAGATGCCCATAATACAGAACATGATGGCTTCACGAAAAACATATTCCTTGCTCCCTGTAATCCTGGCCGGAGTCCTGTTCCTGTTCCAGTGCAATTCGGAGAGAACCGGTTCTGATAAAGAGAGCAGGGCCGAAAAAGAGATGAGCGAACAGCAAACAAGTGCAGAGAAGATCCTGACAGCGAGGACCATGGGCCTTGCCTTTCTGGAAGAAAATAAGCTCGACGAGGCTGAAAATCAATTTCTTACATTGATATCCCTGGCTCCGGAAGAAGCCATAGGTTATGCAAACCTTGGCCTCGTTTACCTGAGAATGGGGAAATATAATGATGCTGAGAAGATCCTTTTCAAGGCGTTGGATCTTACTCCTCTCGATGCAGATATTCGATTGAACCTGGCCCTGGTTTATAAATACCAGGATGAGCATGAGAAGTTCATCGGAGAGCTTGAAAAAGCCATTGATGCAAACCCCGGACATTTGCAGTCGCTCTACCTGCTTGCAGAATCATTCAGCAATACCACCGATCAAAATGCCATGTACCAACGGGAAAATTATTTAAGGCGCACCATAAAATCTTCCCCTGCAAATATAGTTCCCAGGCTGTACCTCATAGAAAACCTGATTCGCAACGGGAATCCCGATGAAGCATTGGTAGAGCTTGAAGAGATAAGGAGGATCTTCCCGGAATTTTCCGATGAGGCTATGGTACATTATAACCAGGCGTTTGATGCCATCAAAGCCAACAGGATCGATGACGCCTTTACCTCTGTCATGATTTTCCACAACTTCCTGAAACTTTCCAACCCCTATAACAATGGCATCACGGAGCTAAAAGGATTTGAAGGCTCCGCCGCAGGGTCCCCTGTGTTTACTTTCAGTGAGATTACCCCCCTCTATATTTCAGAAGGGGAATCGATCCTGGATGCCATCAGGTTCACCGATGTGACCGAATCGGCCGGACTCGAACTGACCAGTGGCAACGGGAGCGCCACACTGGAACCTGATAAAGCAGCCGCTACCCACATCGCCATGGGAGATTATAACCATGACGGAACAGAGGACCTGTACCTGGGCACCTATCTGCCTGGCCAGCGGGAGTATCGCCATTACCTGCTGAAATCAGAGATGGGCAGGTTCAGCGATGTGAGCGCCCATTGCGGTCTGAAACATAAGGGTGAAGAATCCCATGCAATCTTTACCGACTATGACAATGATGGCTGGTTTGATCTTCTTGTCATGACACAGGGGGAACCTGTCCTTTACAAGAGTATCAGCGAGGGTAAGTATGAAGATGTCTCCAGAAAAGCATTTTCCACAAAGGTGCACAATGCAACCCGGGGCCTCTTCTTTGATATGGATCATGAGGGTGACCTTGATCTCTTTATCTCCACAATGGGAAATAATGAACTTCTCAGGAACAATGGTGACGGCACCTTTAGCAAGTATTCTGAAAACTCGGGGTTGGCCGGTGAAATTACCGGAAGCAGCGAAGCATGTTTCGGGGACTTTGATGATGACGGGGATGTGGATCTATTTGTTGTGAACCGGGAGACACCCTGTGAACTTTACTCAAACATACGCGAAGGGAAATTCAGGAACATCACCTCGGGCAGCGGACTCCAGGGGATTCTTGGTGCTACCATGGTAACAGCAGGCGATTACAACAACGACGGGTTCCTTGACCTTTTTGTGGCCGGGCCCGAAATCCGGTCCTTTACATGGTTCAGAAATACAGGTAAGGGTACATTTGAAAAGGACAACAGTCCGGGACTCCATTCCGGTTCATCCGGGGAATTTATCGCTTATGACGCTGAATTTTTCGACTTCGACAATGATGGCCACCTTGATCTGATCATAACCGGCGAGCCTGGGGAAGAAGATGCTATTGGAGGAATCCTTCTGCATAACGATGGAACAGGGGGATTTAAAGATGTATCCCACCTGTTGCCTTTGGATTTTAAGGGGGGGCGCCAGATCGCTCTGGCCGATTACAACGAAGATGGCGACCTGGATATCTTCCTGGCAGGATTGAATGGTGGGGTAAGGTTATTGCGCAATGACGGCGGAAATGCAAATCATCATCTGAAGATTAGACTGAAAGGCATCAGAACCGGTAGCGGTAAGAATAATTATTATGGTATTGGGGCTAAATCGAGTTGCGTGCAGGAAACCTCTACCAGATGAAGGTGGTTACCCAGCCCAATGTCTATTTTGGACTGGCTGACCGCTCCGATGTGGATGTGGTGCGGATCCTGTGGACCAATGGAACCCCGCAGAACATATTTACACCCGGTATCGAAAAAGATCTGATCGAAGAGCAACAACTCAAAGGTTCCTGCCCGTTCCTATACACCTGGAACGGGAGTGAATATGTGTTCGTAAAAGATATCATGTGGAGAAGTGCCCTGGGTATGCCCATGGGGATCATGGGCGAAGAGTTGACCTATGCCTTCCCAAATGCTTCCGAAGATTACCACCGAATTCCCGGCAATATGCTGAGACCAAAAAACGGCAGGTACTCCATCCAGGTAACTGATGAACTATGGGAAACCGTCTATTTTGACGAAGTACAGCTGTTGGTAGTGGACCATCCCGATTCGTTGGATATCTATGTGGATGAAAAGTTCGTGTCCCCACCCTATCCACAGCTGAAGATCCATGGCGTTTCACGGAAAATTGAACCCGTAATGGCCAAAGATGGTTACGGGAATGAAGTAACTGAGTTGCTCAGAAAAAAAGATGACAGGTATGTGGCAGGTTTTAAAAAAGAACGTTACCAGGGAATTACAGAGATGAGGGAACTGGTCATCGATCCGGGAGATCTGGCCCTGACAAAAAGTATTTTCCTGTTTCTGAATGGCTGGATATTCCCCACGGATGCCAGTATCAACCTTGCGCTGTCCCAGGGAGAAAATGAAAAGGTTGTGGCTCCTTACCTGCAGGTAAAAAACAGTGAAGGTCAGTGGGAAACAGTCATTGACAACATCGGATTTCCACAGGGGAAGAACAAAACGATCATCACCAACCTTTCAGGAAAATTCCTTTCAGATGATCACCGGGTCCGCATCTGCACCAACATGGAGATATACTGGGACCAGGCATTTTTCTCCTCACCGGTCATGGACGCAACCTTAAAAATATCCCGGCTTGATCCTGTGGCTGCCGACCATCATTACCGTGGATTCTCACGCACGTACAGGAAGGGTGGGCCATATGGCCCGCACTGGTTCGACTATGAAACAATAACTACAGAACCGAAATGGCGGGACCTCTCGGGCAATTACACCAGGTACGGGGATGTACTGGAGCTCCTGCAGAACCAGGATAACCACTACATCATTACCAATGCAGGTGATGAAACAACCATTGAATTCGATGCAGGTCAACTGGAGGATCTGCCCGATGGCTGGAGCAGGGACTTCCTGATATATTCTACAGGCTGGGTGAAAGACGGGGATTTGAATACCGCCGAAGGCAACCGGGTTGAACCGTTGCCATTCCATGGGATGACCAGGTATCCGTACGACAACAGTGAAAACTACCCGGATGACCGGGAACACAGGCAATACCAAAAGAAGTACAATACCAGGGAAGTGACCGACCGTGAGTTCCGGCGCGCTGTGTTTGAAATGCAATGAGTATATTTGGGCAAAGAATTGTGAAGATGAATTCGAGAAGAGTACCCGGTTTCTTCCTGGTACTATGTGCAGGCTCACTAATCCTGAAATCATGTAATCAGCCGGAGATCAGTTACAAAGATGTAACGCAGGAAGCGGGGATTGATTTCCTGTACAATTTTGGTGACTACACCTACGAGAATATACTGGAAAGCAGCGGATCGGGGATCACTGTTTTTGACTATGACGGGGATCACCTTCCCGATCTCTACCTGCTGAACGGCACCTGGCTGGAAGGAATCTC
>SDBV01011318.1_pt1 | contig 11581 bp, 1 predicted proteins | sample 2277081 | NCBI WGS metagenome assembly SDBV01 (sample SAMN10402039, study PRJNA504765) | marine sediment metagenome | isolation source: marine sediment core GS10_PC15, 223 cmbsf | place: Arctic Ocean: Southern Knipovich Ridge | collected 2010
AATACGGTCGTGAGGAAGGTCGTCATGCTACTGAATATAATGAACAAGTAGACACAATTAAGAAAAGTGCCCTGTTCGACCCGGAATGGTATCTGGAGAAAAATAAGGATGTAAAGAAAGCGGGAATTAATCCGCTATTACACTTTATGGAATCGGGATGGAGAGAAGGTCGGGATCCCTCAAACAAATTTTGTACAAACTTTTACTTAGAGCACTATTCCGAGTTTATTCCAGCTGGAATGAATCCTCTTGTTCATTACCTTATGTACGGGCAAAAAAATGGACATCTAGCTCTTCCTCCCCAAAAAAAAGTAGCATATTGGAAGCCAATCCTTGGAAACATCAGTGTATACAACCGTAAATTCAGAAAAACAGAAAACCCCAAGGTTAGTATTGTTATCTCATCATATAATTGCTGGGAGTACACAGTAAATTGTTTATCGTCGATAAAAGATAATACTAATTTTGATGAGATCCCTTATGAAATCATATTAGCTGATGATTGTTCTACCGACTTAACTCAAAGGGTAGAAAAGTTTTTCCCAGGTGTGAAACGTGTTGTTACACAGACAAAATCAGGTTATATACAAAATATTATGAATGGTACAACACATGCAAAAGGTGATTTCATTGTTCTATTAAATAACAAAACATTTGTTCAGGATGGGTGGTTAGACGAAGTGCTCCAAACCTTTGAAGTTTATCCTGAAGCAGGAGTAGTTGGCAGCCTTATAAGTACTCCTAATGGAATTATCATAAATAGTGGGAACCTCATCTTACAGGATGGATCGACACATTCTTGTGGAAGAGGATTCTTACCTGATGATCCTGCTTATAATTATGCGAGGGAAGTTCACTATTGTGAAAGTTTTTGTATGACTGTAAGACGGTCTGTTTGGGAAGAACTTGATGGTTTTGATAAGCAATTCTCTCCAACCTACTATGAATTTGCTGATTTCTGTATGTCGGTGAGAAAAAAGGGATTGAAGGTTATGGTACAATCATATTCTCGGATTGTGCATTTTGAGCATATTACCGAAAACGTTGAAAACTATATCCAGGAACGAGGAAAAAATAAGATAGTATTTTTGGAAAAGTGGAAAAAGGAGTTACTTGAACATCCTGAAAACCTGGAAAATATTTTTTTAAGTAAAAGTTTATCTGAAAAGAAAAAAACAATTGTAGTTTTTGAAGGATGGGTTCCAGCCTGGGATACAAATGCCGGTGCAAGAGCGTTCCTACATTTTATCAAGTTAAAAGCGGCATTGGGTTACAATGTAAAACTAGTATTTCTTGATAATTCTCCAAGAGAATATAACACGAATTTGATTTCATATCAAAAAATTGGATTTGAGGTTTGGCATTCATCTTTGTCAGATATGACATGGAAAAAATGGCTTAAAGATAGAGCGTATGCCATAGATCTAGTCTTTATACATAGACCTGCTGTTGCAGAAAGAGTTCTTCTCTGGGCAAAGTCTGTTTTAAGAAAACCAGTAGTATTTTTTAATCATGATTGTCATTTTTTGAGAGAATCCAGATTAAATCCTATAGAGAATAAAGAATTAAATAAAAATATAGTTACAGATACTACGATAGAAAATGAATTGAGTTATTATGTCAATTCTGATGTAACTTTAACACCAAGTCTTTACGAAGTCGATCTTCTAAGAGAAAAGTATGATATCTGGAATGCACATTTCATCCCATTGTTTTTTTATGATCAAGCAGAAATAAAATATGAAATAAAGCATAACAAAGAGATATTGTTTGTTGCAGGGTTTGAGCATGAACCAAATGTTCAAGGATTTTTCTGGTTTATTGATAATTGTTGGGAAAGTGTATTAAGAAAGGAACCAAATGCCACACTTCATGTTGTTGGTTCTTGTCCTCCAAAGAGTATACTGGAATATAATGGGAAAAGGAATATAGTAATTCATGGTTATATTACGGATAAGGAGCTGGAAGAATTATATCATGTCGCTCGCTTAGCTGTCATACCTCTTACAGTTGGTGCTGGATTAAAAGGCAAGCTCCTTGAATCTATGCATTTTGGAGTACCTGTTGTTGGAACTGGTATAGCGCTTGAAGGATGCCCTGATATTGATCAAGTGTGCTCTTCATGTGATAGTCCTGAAAGTTTTACAGAAGATGTCCTGCTTCTTCTAAAAGATGATGATGTTTGTGAAAAAAGAAGTATTGCTGGTCAGAAGTTGATTAATGAGAACTTTTCCCTGGACGCCGGGAAAGTATTAATGGGAAAATATCTTGATATGGCCATTCAATTGGATTCCAGGGAATTGCTTGCAGCTCGTAATGATAAACTAAAAAAGATTCTTGCTGAGATTGAATCAACATCCCATGAACAAAATAACAACAGTGGCATACCACCCGCAGTATGGAATTTACTATATCGTCATTCGATATCTCAGGAAATTACAGAAAGCAAGGAAAATGAAAATACTAGTGTGGAATATAAGCTGCCTGATATAAAAAAGCTTAGTCAAGAGGATTTTAACAAAAAACATGCACTGGTTATTTCGCCAACGCATAGCGAGTTTGGTCAGGGAAACAGCACTCTGGTTAACCTTTTGAATAAAAAATTAAAAGATTTAGGCTATATTATTCACTTTGTTTATTATCCAACTGATAGGTCTCCGAACCTGGATAATAGTAAAGAAATGCCTTGGGATTATGTGTATGAAGTGGAGATCCAGGATAAAAATCGCTTCAGGAAAAATTATGATAAAAACGGAAATTTTAGACCAAATTCACACTTGATTGATGATTGGTGCGGTGATGAATTGACCCAAACTGTTGAAGAAGTATTAAAATATTGGGATTTTGACATTTGTCTTTGCCACTATGTCTGGCTGAGTCGATGTCTTGAATATGTACCGGATACGACGATTAAGATTATAGAGACGCATGATGTTTTTTCATGGAGAGATACAAATGAAAAAGTTTTGGTTGGATTAGGAGAAAATGTTAAAAATGGAAGTGGCTGGTATTCAACCATACCCTCAGAAGAACGAAAAGGTCTCAATCGGTCTGATTATGTATTAGCTGTCCAAGAATCCGATGCAAAATTCTTTGGAACATTAATCAATCCTCAAAAAATAAAGGTAGGAAGGACCGTATTCCCTAAAAAATACCAAAGTTGCATAAGACCTGATGGGAAAATTGTAATAGGATATATTGCCGGTGTTAATCAATTTCATATAAATCAGGTACAAGATATTTATCGGCGCTGGTTAGAAAATGACATACTGAGAGAGAGTAGTGAGCTGTATATTGCAGGTAGCATAGGTAATTGGGTTGAGAATAATTATATTGACATGCCTGATGCCAGAATTCAAGGATTTGTTGATAATCTTGATGATTTTTATTCCAGCTGTAATGTAATTGTAAATCCTGACTTTGGCGGGAGCGGTATAAAAATAAAATGTGTAGAAGCCCTATCTTATGGAAAGGCTTTGGTTGCATCTAGAAGTTCCATGAATGGATTCGAATCAATATCCAAATATCATCAGGCAGATAGCATGGATGAATTGATTGATTTGCTTACAGAATTGTGCTGCAATTATGAAAAGATAGAAGAAGTAAGTGAATTAGGGAAATCTGTCTATGATAATTACTGCAAAGATAATGATCTCATCACCATTCTAAAAGGAATAGTTCCATATGAGAGGGAATATGCCAATTTGGTTCAGTGGGGGAATAATGAGGATATAGTATTCATCGGTGGGATGCCAAGAAGCGGTACATCCATGATGTATTTAGCACTTTATCTAAATTCAGAATTTATTGACGTAAAGAGCGGTATGGGTGAAACTTCTATATTTAGCAGACTAGAAAATAATGAGTTACCAATAAATTTAAATCCTCTAATGAAAAACTATTTAGGAGGGTACAACTATTATTTAAAGTGGATTGAGCAAGTGAACACTATCCTGTCAGATATGGGGGCCAGTATCATTGTTTCAGAGAATTTTACTGTTGAATCAACTGGGGAAACCTATCTTGAAAAAAGAGTAAAGGAACTAATCATTTTACATTTTTTCCAATATAAAAAGACAATAAGTGATGGGAAAAGACTGGTAGAAAAAACTCCCAGCCATATCTATTTAGTCGATGATATTTTGAGCCAGTTTCCCAAATCTCAATTTATATATTGTTACAGAGGCTTACTTGATATTGTTGCTTCTTACAAGAAAAGGTATGAGTCAGAACTTGAATCAGGTGCTTCAGAAGAAACCTTAAAATGGCTTACAATCGATATAGAGACACATATAAAAAATTATAAAGAAGTCAATAAAATTGCAAAAAAGGCGTCCCAAAAGTATCCTTCGCGTTTTCACGTTGTAGAATATGAGAAGATGGTCAATGCCCCTGACGTAGAAATGAGATTCCTCTGTGATCGTTGTGGTATAAAATTTGAAGATACTATGGTTGAAGGCACTAATGAACGGAAAAATAATTTTGACTTGGTTGGATCATCAATAAAGAAAAAAGAAAGTGAAGTAGAGAAATATCTTTCAAATGATGAAATAGAGAAATTGAAATCGGTAGAAAAAGAGATTGATACAATAGTACATAAAGAATTTGAAACATGTTATCTCCATGTTGGATTATGGAAAACTGGAACTACTTCAATACAAAATGCATTGCATATTAATCGTGAAATATTAGAGGACCAAGGTTTTCTTTATCCCTCTCCTGAGAAAATCTATAAAGGATTTTCATCAGATGCTCATCATGTCATCGGAATTTGGTCTAGAGATTTTTCAGGAAAAGGGGAACAGGCTGCTTTTGGTATAACTACAATAAGTAAATATATTGATTTTCAAGAAAAATTTAAACTTAATTTTGATAATTATATTGATCTACATTCTTCAGAGCAGCATCAACTCATTTTATCATCAGAAAATATGGAAGGTTTAACAGTAAATGAATTAAGTAAGTTGAAATCATTTGTTTCCCAATATTCAAATAATGCAAAGATAATTGTCTACCTTCGTAGACCTGATTTATGGTCTATTAGTGGGTATATACAGGCGGTCAAGAGGGGTAATCTTAAGAAGGGATCACATGTCCTTAGCCCTTATAGTTATCGAAATATAATTACTAAGTTTATAGAAATATTTGGGAAAGAGAATATAATTGTAAGGATCTTTGATCCAAAGAGAATGGAGGGTGGTGATTCTGTTCAGGATTTCTGCCATACTCTAAAAATTGATAATACCAATTTCATTTTTCCTACTAGAATGGATGAGGCTATATCCCCCTTATCCCTAGCTTACCTAGCGGAAATCTCTGAACATTTACCAAGATTTGAAAACGACAACTTAGTGAATCGTGAAAGAAACCGAATTATGGAAAATGTTATTAGTCTTGGATTGAAAGATAAAAAAGACATGTACGTATCACGTAAAGAAGCCATGGATTATTATAATCAGTACAAATCTGAGTATGAATGGATAAAGAAAGAATTTCTGCCTGATTATCCGTATCCCACTCTGTTTGATGAGAATTTTGATATGTATGAAGAGAATTATGAGCCTTCAGTATATACGTTTGAACAGGCTGTAGAAGTCGGAGCTAAAGTCTGGGAATTGGAGTATCAAGAAAATAAAAAACAAGAAAACAGCAAATGAAAAAGATATATTTACATGTAGGCACATTTAAAACAGGAACAACAACGATTCAAAATTTTTTATCTCATAACTCTATTCAATTGAATGAGAAGGAAATTACTTTTCCAAATCCTATAATATATCCTTCAATGGAAGCTCATCATGAACTGGCTGCATGGGCTAATGATTTTAAGGAGGGTTTCTCAGCATTATCACTCTTTAATATAACAAACCGGAAACAAAAGCAGAAATTCGATTCTAAAGTAGAGCAATATTACAAGAAAGAATTAAAAAATTCTTTGAGGAATAGCACATCCATTCTTCTATCCTCTGAGTACATTTTTGATCTCCCAAAAGATGGAGTAGAAAAGATCAAGAACCTCCTGTTAAATGATCAGCGTGAAATCAAGATTGTTATCTATTTAAGACGAGTTGATTTGCTTTTAATCAGTACTTATAAACACCATATTTTAACCGGTATCCTCAAAGAGAATACACCTGTTTTTACGGTATATAGTCCACTATTAGGATTCAGGGAGAAACTTGAGGAATTTATTGAAATATTTGGAAAAAAGAATCTTGTTATAAGAATATTTGATAAAACCCGTTTTATTAATGGCCACCTGATTGATGATTTTCTATCTATATTGAGAATTGATGGTTCTAATCTTGAAAATGTACCGTATGAGAATGAAGCACTTTCATCTTTGGAGATGCGAGTGCTGAAGGAATGTTCAAAACATATTGAAGCCTTTATAAAAAAAGAGGACAAGGAATTACAGAACCCAGTATGGCGACATTTAACTAACATGGTTAGAATGTTGGGGCTGGGGGGCGAAAAGGACATGCTTGTTTCAAAGGAAGAGGCCTATTCATTATATGAAAAATATAAACCTGACTATTGTTGGGTAAAAGATACATTTTTTCCAGATTATCCATTCTCAACCCTCTTTGATGAAGATTTCAGCATGTATGAAGATAATTATTCTGCGCCAGAATTGACATTTGAGCAGGGTGTTGATATTATGCGGAAGCTCTGGAGAAATGAATTTAATAATGAAAAAGTAACAATACAGCCCCAAAAAAAAATCCACTCCATAAAAAAAGAAATCGTAGAAAAAGAAATTCAGAACAGAAAGGAAAGAAAATCTGATAGCGAATCTATAGGGCAACTATCAAGAACGTCTGTAGAGAAACAATTTATAGCCGCCAGTGGTCTGTTTGATAGTAAATGGTATAATTCTCAATATCCAGATGTTAAGAAAGCCGGGGTTGGTCCCATTTCCCACTTTTGCGAATATGGGTGGAAAGAGGGGCGTAATCCCTCTGAAATGTTTAATACAAGATATTATTTGGACGCTAACCCCGATGTGACACAAGCAAATATGAATCCTCTCCTCCATTATTTACAATATGGTCGTGCGGAGGGACGATCCGCTATACCGGAAAAAATGAAAGGTGAAGAAAATCATCAAAACGAAAAATATGTTGATCTAATCCGTAAAAGTTCATATTTTGATTCTGAATGGTATTTACAGAAAAATATCGATGTAAAAATGGCCAAGTTGGATCCTGCGGAACACTTCTTCTCTTCTGGCTGGCAAGAAGGCCGAGAACCCAGTACGCAGTTTTCTATAGAAAAGTACCTACTTCACTATCCTGAGGTTAGTGAGAGTGGGCTTAACCCTCTTCTTTTCTATATTTTATATGGAAAGGATAATGGTCATTTAATATTCGATTCTTTTAAAGAGATAAACGATTTACTACCAGCTTTATCAAATAATGTTGATGTAAAGAATACAGCATGTACAGATATCCTTTTACCCGTTCATGTTTCCAGCACAAAAGAGTTTGATCTTTTGGTTAGAACGATAACCAGTGTGATAAATAATGCAGAAGGATCATTTCAATTTATAATAATTGATGATGCCAGTCCTCATAGTAAAGTTAAAAAGTATTTACGGGCATTATGTAAAAGGAAAAGTGTTATTGACTTAAGGATACAAAAAAAGGCTTTAGGTTTCGTAAAATCAGTTAACCAGGTTTTAGAGACAAGCAATAACCATGTCGTCCTTCTAGATATCGGTGTAGAGGTTCCTCCCGGGTGGCTCAGCAGACTTATGTCTCCTATATGGAACAACCCTAATGTATCGTCTGTATCTCCCATGACAAATGCAGGGGAACTGTCAGGTTATCCCATAGGCTCTAACATGAATAATTCTATTTTCGATCTGGATGTTGAGTCCATTGATAATAGTTTCAAGATGTTTGCCGGTTATTCCATTAAGGCACCTGTGGGTATCGTTCCTTGTATGGCTCTGAACCGAAAGGCTCTGGATACTGCTGGTTATTTTGATAGTGTAACATCCGAAGATGGAGAGTCTCGGGAAAATATTGACTGGTGTCGGCGAGCAATCGATAAAGGTTTTACAAATATTATAACTCCTGGTCTATTTGTTCATCAAGAAAAAAAACAAATAAGGTACAGAAAAAAGAAGAGAGAACGGATTGCTCCTCAAAAACAAGAAATCTTAAATAATAGATTCTCAAAATTTACTGCTGATTTTCATGAGTTCATTAAAAGAGATAATCTCATGCAATTCCGGTTTTTCAGTTTTCTCACTTTAGGTTGTCAACAGTCTCAAAGAAGACTTTACTTATTGTTCGATCATATTTCTGATACTGGATCAAATATATATTCGAAAGATATTATATCGAAAAAGAAGCGATTACAGCCTGTTTGCGTAATACGATATAATGAATCTTCTGGCAACTATGTTATAAATACCCAATATTTAGATGTTGAATTTGAATTTGAAATTAGGGAGGTAAGAATAGCATTAGATATTTTCCACAAAATACCTATAGATGAAATCTCCCTGAATAGTTTGCGTGGCTATCCAGAAGTACCTGAAGTATTGGATCTAATATCTCTCTTACAAAAAAAAACAGATTCTAACTTGGTGGTTTCTATACACGATTTCAATTCAGTTTGCCCAAACCACATTCTACTTGATGGACAGAACCGTTATTGTTTATCAGATTCTACCACAGAAGATTGTAACCAGTGTAAATTAATATTTTCAAAGAAAGAATTGGGAAGTACTATTAGTGACTGGCGTAAATCATGGAAAAAGATTCTGGATGCATCTTCAAATATTAGAATGTTTTCTCATTCAACACATTCCATACTCAAAAAGGTATATCCAGATCTGGATGATAAGAAAATTTTATTGCAGCATCCAAAAAGTTATCTGTTACGGAAGCCTAAACTAATCAAAGGAGAAAAACTTCATATTGGAGTTATTGGCAATATTTCTGCTCACAAAGGCTCTCAAATAGTAGATAAATTAAGTTGTTATCTAAAAGATCATAATCTTGGGAAAATATCTGTTATTGGAACATTTGATGATGCTGAAATTAAGAGAAAGGATTTTCCTGTATCAGGCCCGTATTACAAAGACAGATTACCGGAGATAATAGAACGAAGAGGGATAAATGTATGTTTTTTCCCTTCTGTTTGGCCTGAAACATTCTCTTATGTAACGGCAGAGATTATTTCAATGGAAATTCCTTTGCTTGTTTTTGACATCGGGGAGCCAGCTGAAAGTGTCAGAGAATATGCGAATGGCAAAGTTATCCCGCTGGGAGTCAATACTCGCGCTATTAGTGTAGAGTTAGAAAAGCTTTGGCAATTGATTCCATCCAATTCAGATAAACTTGATGATAAACAGCCCTCTTTATATTTTCCTGAAAATTATTATGAAGAAAAACAAATATTTGATTTTACCTCTAAAAAGCAAAAAGTACGCTTACTGGCATACCATCTACCACAATTTTATACTTTCCCTGAAAATGATATATGGTGGGGTACAGGATTTACGGATTGGACAAATGTTCGAAAAGCCAAGCCCTTATTCGACGGACACTACCAACCAAGAAAACCTCATGATGACATAGGGTATTACAGGTTAGACAAAAGCAGATCTTTAAGAAAACAGGCCGAACTCTGTAATGAATTCGGCCTATACGGGTTTTGCTTTTATCACTATTGGTTCGGAGGAAAACGGCTTATGGAAAAGCCGGTTGACCTACTTCTTAAAAAAAGAGATATAAATTTGAATTTCTGCCTATGCTGGGCCAACGAAGGATGGACACGCAGTTGGGATGGGAATGAGAAAAATGTGCTCATAGCTCAAAATTATAGCCCAGAAAATGACATCAGATTCATAGAGGATTTAAGACCCTATTTAGAAGACCCACGATATATCAGAGTTAATGGTAAACCACTTATTATGGTTTACCGTATTGATCACATGCCGTTTGTGAAAAGAACAACCGAACAGTGGAGAGTATGGTGCTTAAAAAATGGTTTGGGTGAAATATACTTATTAGGAACAGCAGTAAGAAGTATTGATTTCCCTGAAGATTACGGATTTGACGCATTGGTTGAGAGGCCCTTTTTTAATTGGAATATGGGACAGATTATTGATCATAAAAATAATATTAAAACCAGAGAAAAGCATTCAGGTGTTATCTATTGGCATGATGAAGTTGCTGATTTTTTCATCAACCAGGATGTAACCCAGGAAAATGGACGAATGTTGCGATCAGTTGGGGTTATGTGGGATCCTTCAGCAAGGCTAAAAGATAGATGTCTTTTGGTACATAAAACAAATCCTAAAGCTTATCAGCGGTGGTTAACCAATCACATAAAATATACGGAAAAGAATATTCCGGAGGACGAACGTTTTATTTTACTGAATGCTTGGAATGAATGGGCAGAAGGTGCTTATTTGGAACCAGATAAAAAATTTGGTTATGCCATGCTTAATGCTACGGCAAGGGCAATAATGACTGATATCTTCGAGGGCAAACCAAAGAAACTGATCTTGGAAGATGTTTTATTAGAAATCGATAATTCTGATAGTTTTGCTATTTGGCAAAAAAGCGATCTAAAAAGTCTCTTTTGTATTATTTCTAAATATTATAAGAATCCAGAAAAAATGACTGTACTTGATGTTGGCTGCTCATGTAAACAGGTTGAATTTATTTCACGATATGTAAAGAAAATTATAGGAATTAACATCAAATTTCTAACAAGTGAAAAGGAAAAATACTTTGATAAAATAGAAAATGCGGAATTCCTTGAAATGAGTGGGACTGAATTAGATTTTAGTGATGGTAACTTTGATTTAGTATATTCATTAAATGTATTTGAACACATAAATGATTTATCCCAAGCAGTGGATGAACAAATTAGAGTGCTAAAAAATGATGGACTAATCTATAACTCGTGGGGGCCAATTTGGAGCGGTCCTAACGGACATCATATTCATGATGATATGGTTAGAGATTGGGAAAAAGAATATGAAGTAGAAGAATCAATATACAAAAACAATGGAGAGTTCATTAAAGATTGGTCCCATTTACTATTATCAGAAGATGAAATGTTTAATGATCTACTTGGTAAATTGAAAAATAGAGAATTAACAAAGCACATTGTGAACTTTGTGTATAATTGGCCAGCTTTAAATAGAATATTTTTTGATGATTTCATAAATATAATCGCAAATAGGAAAATACATACAATTTTCTGGGAAAATATCCCAAAAAAGAATTTGGTAGCAGAAGAAACACTCAATATGCTTCAAAAAAAGCACAAGCGTGAAGAATTTTATACCTCGCACTGTGAGGTTTTGTTTGCAAAACAAACTAATCCTCGACTAAAAGGAATGGGGACAGGGTGTGTCAAGAACGAACTTTGAAGGCTATCATTCTTCTTGGTTTGCTTAGTTAGTGCTTGACCGAAAAGTCCAATTTTTAAGGAAAATCCTCAGTTTGACACATCTTCTACAGTTAGCCCATGTTTGAGAACGCTAAGAGCGTGCCAATGCACTTCCACAAAGGATGAAAATAGCCGCACTTCACCGGTGGCACTTTAG
>SDBV01011319.1_pt1 | contig 11580 bp, 7 predicted proteins | sample 2277081 | NCBI WGS metagenome assembly SDBV01 (sample SAMN10402039, study PRJNA504765) | marine sediment metagenome | isolation source: marine sediment core GS10_PC15, 223 cmbsf | place: Arctic Ocean: Southern Knipovich Ridge | collected 2010
TAATTCTTTGAGGCAATTCATAAATTTTTCATTAATAATATCTTGTAATTCTATTTTATATTTTTCTTTTAGTTTTCTTTTAATTTCAGAAATATCATTTAATTGATTATATTTTGATCCTTCTGCTTGATTTTTTACAATAGGAGACCAAACCATAAAAATCTTTTTGTAATCAGGAAAATATTTATTAGCATACTCAATATCTTTACAGAACTTTTCATATATTTTGTTAACATTATTAGGCCGTTTGTCCTTAACATATTGTAAACCAGTGATAAGATGTACTGCAACTTCACAGACATACAGTTTTTTATTATTTATATCAATTCCAACAACATCAATTTCACCTTGAACTTCAGGAATATAAAGGTTCGTTTGTATAAATTCACAGTCCTTTATATATTGTAAGTAAGCAGTTGCGATTTGTTCACCAATATTCATTTTATTTCTCCTACTAATGTTATAGACTAAAAGATAATTCCATCTATTGCTTATGAATTTGTGTTCAAACTCCAATAATCTATAATAAGTATAGGATTAACCAAAATATATTTCTTTCGGAAATAGTTTAGCAACTTTTCTTTTATATTTGTTTAGTTTTCGGTAATCGACTATACCTTTATGCTGTAGAACTCCCAATATCACTGATTTTTCAATTTTTAATTTCTTAGATATTATGTTTAATCTTGTTTCAGATAAATAATTACTATATGGGGAAGCTTCAACTTCTATTTCTTTAACTCTAAGCATTTTTTCAGCCTCTATATCTGCCTCTTTTTCAGGATTATTAGTCGCTTGACCATCTTTTAAGTCATCCAGAAAACACTTTTTTTTTAATATTTTGGAATGAAGTTTGACATGTGCAATTTCATGGGCCAATGTAAACCAGAAATTATCAACTCGATCATACCTGCCGGTATATACAATCACAGGATTTTCATTTTCATAAAAAGATGCACCGTCTAAATATGTTTTGGTTAAATGAGTAAGGACGAAAAATTTAATTCCTGCTTTGTTTAAATCCTTTATAATTGACTTTATACCGTCTTCTATAACTGTATAATTAGTATAATTATTAATTATATTCTGTAGTTTTTCCTTATTATATCGGGACACTTTAATTCCATTTGCTTTTTTTCTAGCAATTTGTTGCCAGGTCAATGAATAAAAATTTGTAAATTCCTCGTTATCCATTTTTTGTCTAGCATAATATTTCTTTTCAGAATTTTCGTACATTGAAGTATCTTTATAATTTGTTTCCCAAATACTTTCATATAAAGATTCGTAACCTTCAGCAGTATTATTAAAATCATACCAACCTTTTTTAAGTATTTCAGGAACCGGCATATATCTTCTTATATGAGCTTTTTTTTGAGTTGAAGTTTCTTTTGATGTGTCTGATTGTAAATTTAGTCTATAATTAGTATCAAGATTTATCCAGAATTCCGCACTTGTTTCAAAAGCTTTAGAAAATAATCTGGCTGTTTCAATAGTTATTCGAACTTTGTTATTAATTATTTGACTTATTTGCTTAGTTGAAATATCTGTAAGTTGAGCTAAGTCTTCTTGGGACCACCCTCTAGCTTCAAGGTATTTTTTTATTGTATATCCAGGCCCGATATTTATAAATGGTTTAATTTTTGTATTGTTTCTCATAAATTGCTCCTTAACAGTTATTTGTAATGTTTACTTATCTCATCAATACCAATTATTCCAACTGTTTGTTCTTTATTTTCCCAATCAATATCAACTTCCAAACGATATTTCTTGGTAATTCTGAATGAATATCGTTTAATAAAGCCTTCCAGTTTTTTAAAATTCAATGCCGGTTGATTCCAAAAGTCATGGATATCTTTTACTGCATCAATAATACCTACTAGCCAGATGAAATTATGTATTATGTTATTATCAAGTTTATATTTTTTACTTTTACCAGTTGTATAAAGTTGTTCTAGTTTCTTATTGGTAAAATAATACTTCATGTTTAAGTATCGTTTATTTTGACTGATTAGTCAACTAAAATTACCTTTTAGGTAAATATCATATTGACACTTTTGTTGTTTCTTTATATATTCAAATGGTGAGAGCATAAAAAAAGCTCTACCCGCATTAATTGCAGAATGAAGCTTCTTGTATTAATCAACAATTGTACAATATCAGCTATGAATTCTTCTGTCAATTATAAACAGTTTTTATTGCGTTGCTTAAAAAGTAATTAATGTGAAGCATTATAGAAGAGGAATGACAATGGCTAAAATAGTTAGAGTAAAACCGCATAAGCGGTCTAAACCTTCAGACCCTGGATATCCGGGACCTGGTAAGAAACCCGGACCAAAAACCGTACCGGTAAAACCACACAAACGGTCCAAACCTTCATAAAATTTTCCGGATATAGATTTCTATATCCGGCATTATTTCTATATTTCAAGCATTCGGACAACAAGCAGAATTATTTTTATCATACTACAGAATGTATTTCCTTTGAGATAACATTTTCATAAAGATCAATAATTGGAAAACATAATTCATAATCATGCCAAACAAGATCACCAAACTCAATTTTAAATTCCTTAAATAGTTTTATATCTAAATACTTTCTTGTTGTCGGATTTTTTGAGTTTTCTAAAAAATATTTAAAGTTAACAATTTGTATTTTCTCGTCAGAAAAACTAAGTTTAATTCTATAGTCATTTAAATATTCAGCTTTAGTAATATCGATAGACATAATGGTCTCCTATTTTATCTCTTTATCAGGATTTTAACTTCTATCTAAATATAAATCCAGGTTAAATAAAGGAGAATTCTTAACGAAATCAGATATTTCTCCGGAATTTTCTTCATTCATTCCCTGATATGGTAGAATAATAACTTCTGCTCTTTCAGAATTAAAATCATCCGGTAGTTTGAAAATATTTTTTTGTTTTTAACATTTATAATATTTCTAATTGCATTCATAAAAAATAACCTATATTTTCTTTTGACACTACCTTATTTTGTGTTATTTAATTCTAATATAACATAATTATTAAATACTTTCCTCTACAATCTTTATTTCTTCCGCTGTAAGCTCATAAAGCTCATATACCAAATTATCAAGATGATAGAGTAATGCTTTTATTTTTAACTGCTAATTTCTTCAAATCCTGATATATTTATTAGAACACAGAACTCACTTAAGACACAGAAATTTATTTAAAGATAAGTTTTGTCTTATGTTTTTAAGTTATCTTATTTGCACAAATATTTAATTTTGAAATTTTTATATCTGCATATTCTAGCCTCCTTTTTAAATCGTAAAAAGATAATCTTTTTCTCTTCGATGTAAAGGCCATGCCCCTTCGGGGTCCTCCCCTGTACAAGGGTCGGAGCCTTGACATCTCATCGAAAAAGATTTGCCTGAACTAAAAATTAAAAAGGAGGGCATGAAATATGTCAAATATAATTTTTAAAGAATTATCGTATAAAATAATTGGGTGTGCTATTACTGTTCATAAAATAGTTGGCTCTGGTTTTTTAGAAAATGTCTATGAACAAAGTTTGTGTGTAGAATTAAAATTAAATAACATTCCTTTTACAAGACAAAAAATGTATTCAATATTTTATAAAAATTATAATGTTGGTACTTATATTGGCGATATTGTTGTAGATAATAAAATAATTTTAGAATTAAAATCTGTTACTTATATAAACAGGAACATGGAAGCTCAGCTTTTAAATTATCTTCATGTTTCAAATATTCATGTTGGATATGTTATTAATTTCCGTAATGCTGTTATAGAGTTTAAGAGGTTCGTTCTTTAGCGGGTTTTTACCCGCTTTTTAGTTTTTAAAAAAATATTAGTATTAGAACACCGAAGGCACATAAGACACCGAAATTTTATTTTCATAGGTATACGGCTTATCTTAAATTTTTTAGTTATATTTACAGCAATATTTAATAGTTCATATTATCAGAAAACCGTAATAAACAAGCGTCCGACTAATGAATTAGAAAAAAATTGTTAATAAAAGATGTTATTGTAAAATTGTTTTTATAGTAGGACAATCTTATCCTCATTACCAGTTGAATATCATATTTTAAAACTCTTCTTTTTGCAAAAGCTTAAGAGATGGAAAAGTCATCTTTGGGAGAGGATTCGAATGTCACATAACAAAACTTAAGTGGCGCATTGTCAGTTATATGCGTACCTGAATACTTAATCATTCTAACAAAGGTGATTACGGATTTTTCTGTTTGTTAAGTATTCTAAAGAACTTAATATGCGTGTTCTCATATGGAACGTCTTAAGTTCTACAAATAATATCCGGAGATTGTGTCAGCGCTGACACAATTGCTCTCTCCTCACTATAAAATACTACTATTAGTTAGTAACATGGTCAAGCGTGAAGAGTATAAAAAAATGTTGTGAAAGAGAAACTTAGTAAAAGGAAGTTGCCTGAGTTTTTAGCGAATATTTTTTTCTTTTGAATGGTTTTTTGAATTTCTTGGATATTTATTAGAACACCAATGTCCATGGATGGACGAACATCGCCGGAACCAGGGATGGTGGGAGGCGATGAAGCACATAAGACACCGAAATTTTATTACGGAGATACAAATACCTCATAGTTTTTTCATTAAAATATTTTACGTGCTTATTAGTGCTTTTTTACACGAATTGATAACGGTACATCACCAATATGCTCAATTGAAATATTTTGTGTTTGTTCCGGTTTATTCATCTCAGAAGGAAAGTCATATATTAATTGTTTTTCAATATTTTTTAGTGGGTGTCCATTTGTATCTTTTATTACTCCGATATAAAGATTAGCGCCATGACGAAGACAACCTTCAATCCAATGCTTATAGGAAGATCCGTATCTTGGATTCAAGTATTTATTCCCGATTTTTTTTCGGTTGCCGCCGAATTTCGATTTATCAACCATTCCCAAATAAAATGGTTTGTCAGAACATTCATGCAGATAAATGGCTCCTTTATAATCTTTTGCTTCATTATAAGTTTTACACAATTTCCAATCAACTTCCAATTTTAATCTCCTTTATTACAGATAAAAATACTTTTACTAAAAATTAATCAAATTGATTTATATAGATTCAATCAATTTGATTTAAGTGTTCTTAATATCATCTAAATGTTGTAATGAAATCACTCTATCACGAATAATAAATGCTATAGATGAATTTAATTCTACCAGTAAGTTTAAAATTATTAATAAATCCTTTTTTAAAATTACACTTTCACGTAATTCATTTCTCTTTAAATAGTATATTCTTTTAATATATTTCTCTAATTGATTTATTATTTTCGGAGAGTTGACTAAAGAAATAATTTCATCATTATTTTTAAATTCTGTGGCGATCCAGCTTGCACTATCAGGGGATAATGGCCTAAAACCAATGCCAGAAAATAAATCAATTGCTTCATTAAGAAAGGATAATCCATATTTCTTAAATAAACGCTGATAGAAATACTTGGTATTATTTAGTGGCTTCCAATCTGAAGCATCATGTTTCCAGAAACTACAAGAAAGAAATAATTTCGGTATTATTTGTCTATTTATTCCATCATTACTCTTTTCAGAAATTAATTTATAAACTGATTCAATTATCAGGTTAAATCTTTTAATATTTTCATCATTCAAGTTTTCATTAGCATCAATATAAAGAAATAGTTCATCAAATGTTCTAGTATAGATTTCAAAATTATCAAATAAAAACATGTAATCCGATTTAATTTCAAATAGATATTTTGTAACAGTTAAAAATGCATTTTTAGACGATTCCATATCAATATAAAAAATAAAATTTACAAAAGATTTACTCCAATCATATTTCAGATCAAGAAGTATAAAATCTCTTTTTTCATTCTTTAATACTGCTTCTAAAATATATAAAAAATAATTTAAAGCATTATTATAATCAGAAATGAAGGGTAACAAAGGAATAATGCTTCTAAAAATAAATCTCGAATTGTTATCTAACGGAATATCAAATAACTTAATATTAAATGAATTATTAAGAAAATTATTTAAATATTCTTTGTGAATAATTTCTTTTTTTTCAATATCTATCTGCTTATAATAAAGATCAGGAAGAATAAAATAGTAATTGGTCAATGCGGCAATCATTCTATCAATAATTCCTGATTGTTGGTTTTCAATTTTATGTATTGCTTTAGCTAAATACCCATGGTCATTAAGTCCGGGTGTATGTGTATCTCTTAAAAGCATTAATAAAAATATCAGTATTTTATTATTAATTTCATCACTAACCTTATTATATAAATATGATAAAGAATTTGCTGCATCAATTGTTGCTGAACCTGCTTGTGGAATATGATTTTCCCATGGCAATTTAATCTTAGTTTTTAAGTAATTGAAGATTGTTTCAATGCACCACTTTTGCTCACTTTTATTTAAGGATGGAAGAAAATAATTGATTCCTACAATTGCGAGTAAGATTGGTACATCTAAAACAAATTTATTTCCATTTAATTTTTTATAGTACTTATATTTTTTCTTCCACATATTATATTCTTCAGTACAATGATTATCTTTTATTATCTTATTATACTGATTAGAGATTTGAATAATTTTATAGTCATTTTGGATTGCAGGTAAATGTTTATTAATATCATTTATGACATCTTTTGAATATTTAACTTTGGCTGTTAAATAATGTTTATCTTCTTTTTCAATTATTTCATCCACTTGCCAGTTACGTAAATCTATTTCCGTTAACTGTTTTTCCCAAAAAACAGATTTTACCTCAGTACTTTTTTTTAATTCGTCAATAATTTCCCATATTTCATTTTTATAAATGCTTTTTGCTTGTAAATTTTGGATTAAGAAAGATAAATCGTGTTTTCTGTGTTCTATTAAATTTAAGTTACGAAGTTCCATTTTTTCAAAATCATTTAAGATACCAAATGTATAATGTGTCTGATGCTCAGAGTTCCTTCTGTAAAAATCCCATGAATAAAAATGCTCACAACTAAATATGGGCAAGAAATTTTTACAAACTGATTCAATTTGAAAGTTAGCGATACTAACAAGAACCGAAATCAGGCATACATTATTAGAATGAGTCAGGATATAATCTGTTATATATTCAAATATTTTATTACTCTTCCTGCTTTTTTGGGATACTATTTTTAATAATGTTTTTTCGAGTGCCATTAACAAACTTTGTAATAGGTTAGGAGTTACTTTGTATGTGCCTCTATACATTGACCATAGTGTTTGATTACCCCAATAACTGTATTTTTTGTCATTTAAAGTTAATTCTATTTTTATTGGATTCTCTTCATCTTTATAAATAAGATTATAATACTTTTGATAATATGAAATAGAATGATTAAAAATATCAACTAAAAAAACAATCCCCTTTGTTAAGTTGAAATTCAACAAATGTATTACAAATGTTGAAGTTGGTAAGGCTTGCATTATGTTAAAAGTAATTTCATTATTCAATCCGAATATTTCATCAATTTCTATATGTCTATTATTGTGTAAAACTAAACCATTTATTTCAATTTCATCATATTGTCTAACTTCATTATAATTTAACCAATATTCTTTTGCAGTTTTACATACAATATCTGGAGTATATTTACAAAGAAATGGACTTGAAGTAAATAAAGATACTTTTTCAATTATGGATTTATCATAATTATATAATGTTTTTTCTCTATTTAATGATTCTTCAATTATTGAAACAATATCTTTTGGAAATTTATTAGCTAATTTATATAGAGCTTCTACTGAAGAATCAAACAATATTTGTGCTTTTTTGCTTTTATATTTATTATCCTTCCACTTTTCATATTGTTCTGATGATCTGGCGTCTTTCTCATATTCAATCTGTACCGTTTTATAGCTTTCAATAAAATCCAATAATAATTTACCAGCTTCATTATATGCTGATGGGATATTATTAATATTTATCAACTGAGACCATGAGTTGGCTATCATATCTATTAGTTCAAAGTTATATGCAATTAATTCATCTTTATATTTATAATAAAATTTAATTATATTATCCCAGCCGTCTCCATAAGGGTAAGTTGTTAAATAATCGTAATAGTTATTCTTCTCCAATGAATCTAAAAAATATATAATATCATGATTTGGCTGCTGGCAAGATATCTTTAACATTTTTAGCATTTTTAAGAATAATAATCCATTTTCTGCGATAATTTTTTCTTTATTTGTATCTAAATATTTTTCTAAATAATCTGATAATAATAATGAACAAATTAATTCATCTTTCCAAAATGATTCAAGCAGATTGTCATCGATAATATTATTAATAAAATGATTTAAATCATAATCAACTTTCTCTAATGAACTTCCAAGCCATAATCTGAATGCGCGTCTTATAGCTGGTGATTTCCCACCATCAAGGTTTTTTATAAACTTATTATGTTCTGAATAATTATTATATATATTATTTATGTGTGTGATTAATCCAAAATCTTCAAAAATATCATGACTTGGAGCATAATTGTTTTCAATATTTTTACTTATTATACCATCACTAATCATTTCACTTAGTACTGTGTCATATTCGCCTATATCAATTTGGATATAATTTTTTAAAGAAATAGCTCTTTCTTTAGCAATAATTGTAAGTAGTTTCCCTCGTTTAACATTGTTTTTTATAATAATTTTATTCCAAAAAAAATAATAAAATGATTTTTCACTATCTATACTTTCATCTATCAAAGCCGCATTTGAAATTATTTTATCTATATAAAAAGGATTTGATAAAACTTTTGTTTTAAAACGTTCAGGGATAGATTCTAATTCTTTAGGGAAATGTTTTTCTATTTTTATTATTTCTTCTTGATTTAATTTGGGTACATCAAATAATTGAAATGCAGGAATTAAATCGCAAAAATCAATAATTAAAGGATTTAATGCAAACGATCTACATGTAATTACTAATTTTATTTCTTTATTTTTATTAATTATTCTTAAAAATGAATGTATGGCATTTCGGTCAGCAACATCGAGTAATTTTTCCATGCTATCAATAAGTATAATGATCTTTTGATTTCCAAAATAGTCGTTGATAATTTTATCAAATGTATGATTTAAATTTAATCTTTGCTCAAAATCATGCAAATTCCTTACAGCAAAAGAATCTGCTTTGAAAGCAATAATTATCCAACCTAATTCAGAGAAACGGCTAAGAATATTTTTTGCCAAAGCAGATTTTCCTAAACCTGCATCACCTTTAACAATAACAGTTTTTTGTGTATTGATATAATTATATAATTCTTCAGAGATTTTTGTACGTGATAATTCTATAGTTTTAATGTTCGTTTTTATATCTTCAAGTATTTGATTAGCTAAACGAATAAGTTTTGTATGGTCTTCACATAAAGAATTATTGTACTGGACACCGCAGATCCTTTCGATCCAGCCTTGTGATTCCATAAAATACTTTGTAACAATTGCTGGATGTGGAGATAATTTCTTTGCAATAAGATTACCATGCCATACATCATATTTTATTGATTTTTTAGAAAATTTCTCTTTCTCTTTTTTAATTTGCCCAATCACTTTTGTATCAGATATCTCACATGAAACAAATAGAATAAATTCTTTTATATTATCTGTTGCCCAATGTGAGTTAAAATGAGTTAAGAATTCAGAAGATGCATCTTTTAAATTTCTGATTGATAATTCTTGATATCTTTTACATTGTAATACTATAAATGTTTCATCTTCATATATACCTATTACATCAATACCATACTGTGCCTGACCAGGCTTACCATAAACATAACCGTTCTTAATACCGTCTTCTTCCAATATTATAGCGCAACATAATTTTTGAAATGTATATGGATCAAGTGTTGAAAATGGAGGGCTTTCACCTGCTACTGCTGGAGGAGGGAGCTTGTTTGTTAATTTACTCTTATCTACCATGAATCTATTTTATCCTTTAAGAGATCAATATTTATATTACTAAACACTCTCCTCAACAATCTTTATTTCCTCTGGTGTAAGCTCATAAAGCTCAAATACTAAATTATCTATTTGCCTATCTAATAAATCAATTTTCTTTTTCCAGTGTTTTTTGTCTGTATCTGATTTTGCTGAGTAGTTTTCTTTTTGTGCTACCAGCATTTGATCTACAGAAGAAATCATTTTAACATGTTTTAATTTCTTATCCGTGTTATTTATATCAATTCTTTTTATAGGAATTTTCCCTAAAGGCTCTACAAAATATTCGAACATTTTACCTTTTTTCCGTCCGATAAAATTATAATAATAATTCATCAACTTTGAATTGAGTATACCTAAAATATATTTTAATGATACAGTTACTTCTGGTTTTAAAACAATGATGTGAATATCTGTCAAACCAAATATATATTCACCATCATCATAAGCGAATTTATTATATTCTGCCCTATATGGTACGATGATTTTCTCTTTTGTCTCGAATAAGTGTATACGTCGTGGCCTTTGTAATCTGAACCACGGAAAAGAGCCTGTTTTTGTTTCAGAACGATTTTCTAATACTTTTTTATTTTCTTTTAGATATTTAAAAGTATTTGAATTTTCAACAGTATTAAATGAATCATCTATATAAAGTAAATATCTGTTATCATAATTAATTAAATAACGATTCATATTACTATTTTTCACTAATTTTTTTAAAACATTTTTTTCTATTTTGTATTTATCTATAATTTCGTTTGTAGGACAAAAAATTGAATTAGCTCCTGTTTTTTGACCTTGTTCGATTATCGAGATATCACACAAAAAACAAGTACTATCTTTTATTTTGTCTAATAATTTCATTTCATCATTATTCGCTAATATCCAGTTATTTCCTTTTAATTCAACTTCAAATTGCTTTATTTTATTATTCTTTGCTATTTGCATATCATTGTTAAAGATTTTAACTATTGTTTTATTGTTTGAATTTATTTTTAAAAAAGTTGAAATTACTGTATGAATTCCAACTCCTTGAAATACTGGATAATCTTCAAAATCAAAGAGTTCCTTAACAAAAGTATTTTTACAAATAAAATCTCTCAAATCTTTTGCATAAGTAGCTTCAATATAATATCTTGAAGTAATTAAAGATAACAGTCCACTGTTTCTTATTATGTTAATACCCTTTTCAAAGAAAAAATATAATATATCTGCTTTTCCAGCATAAACTTTAGAAAACCTTTTTAAATACTCTTTAATTTCTTTACTTGCTGTTTCTAAATTAAAATAAGGCGGATTCCCCACCACACAATCAAAACCACCTTTCTCAAATACTTCCGGAAATTCCTTATCCCAATCAAATGCATTAACCTTACGCATTTCTTCTTTATCAAATAACTTCAAATCCTTATCATCATAAAAATCACTGCCTATTAAAGAGTTGCCGCATTTAATATTATTTGATAAATCGGGAAGTAATTTTAAATCGCTGTGTTTAAAAAGCATGCCTTCGCTTTCAATATTTTCATTCTCCATAAGTTTAAGCAGTAAAGATAGTTTTGTTACCTCAACTGCCTGTTCATCTATATCAACTCCATAAATATTGTTTAAAAGAATATTCTG
>SDBV01011320.1_pt1 | contig 11579 bp, 22 predicted proteins | sample 2277081 | NCBI WGS metagenome assembly SDBV01 (sample SAMN10402039, study PRJNA504765) | marine sediment metagenome | isolation source: marine sediment core GS10_PC15, 223 cmbsf | place: Arctic Ocean: Southern Knipovich Ridge | collected 2010
CCTTGTCCCACTCTGGCACGTACATCCCGCTCATGACCAAAATGCCCCACGATAATGATCGACCCATTCGGGAAACGTACCTTGCCGCGTACATGCTCGTGTTCAATGCCGCTCAGCACCGCCCCCACCAATTCGGTCAACTGTTCCTCGGCGTTTTTGGCGATTTCCCGCAAGTAAAGGAACTTCGCCCCCGGCAATCGCTGGCAGTCGTCTATCGCCATCTGTGCGAAGGCAACGAACGATTTCCCCGGCCCCCGCGCCCCGCCAAACCCCAACTCCGGCGCACCCATCTCCCCGTCGATGTGATCGGTGGTATCCAGTCGCCGCGCCCAGGCCGCATACTCAAGCTGTTTCGGCTGTAAGATGATCCCGGCCTTCTCAAACCGTGCGATCTGAACTTTCGGGTTGCCGTGCTTGACAATCGTCTTGCGGTAATCCCTCCAGGACTCCTCCAACGTGTCCGCCGGATAAGCCCTCTCGATCAGCTTATCAAGTTTCGCTATCGGACTTTCCAGTAACAACCCCGCCAGCACCCGGTCAGCAATCGCCGCCGCGTCCGCTTTCCGTTCCTTTTTTGTCCGTTTCCGCTTGACACGAAGCATGTCAATTCAACCTATTACAATATTAAGAGTTTGCCGGTTGCTTCTCGATCTCATCTGCCAGCGCCCGCAAAAATGTCGGCATGTCTGTCATCAGCCCGTGCATCACCGGATCAGCCGCCGACACAGAGCCACTATCTACGCAAAAATCCAACGCCGTCTCCAGGTCGGCCTCCATCACCACCTTGTCATCGATCCACACCTTCACTCGCACTGGTACTGTGATCTTCTGATTGTCAACTTGCATCATTACCCCTGGTTAAACTATGACGGTCATATAATTACGACCTTACGATTTGTTACTATAGATAATCCCGCTTATCCGTAATCACGCTTCAATATCATTGCTAACTTTTCACCCGGTGTTAATGGTGCTGGCCGCGCATAATACCCAACACGTTTACGCTTGTATTCTCTATGATATATGCGCCGCTGTTCTTTTACCTCCGGCCTCATGGTGTAACGCTTCTGGGATGCTTTTCGTGTCACAGCTTCGTTTTCTACGCGGCACTCCGGCCCGCATGTTCTCGTGTTGCCAATCGCGGTAAAGGGTTCTTCACATACTTTACAATGCTTAATTGTCATCACTCCTCCAATCGCGGCGACAACCCCAAACCCGCCAGCCGCTCCAAACACACCGCCACATACTCCCGCTGCCGCTTGTCATGCTTCCGCCAGTTCAACGGATGCGGTAAAATGTCGCCCGCCCGCACCCGCTGGAAATCAACAATCCGGTCTCTAATCGTCATCGGCTACCTCAACCATCTCCGCCGCGTATGCCTGGATTATCCGGTCAAATCGCGCCGCTATGTCCTCGGTCTCAATCCCCAACTCCGCCAGCATGTCCATTGCCTGCTGGGACACCTGGATCACTAGCTGGCCGTCCGCATCAACCACCAACTGCTTTCCGTAGAAGCTGCGACCCAATGTAGAAAGCACATAGGCAATCGCTCTCCATCTCACCTGCCAGTTCTCATCCAGCAGCGCCAATTCCAACCCGTCCTCAGCCAGATCGAACAACCGCACTCGCCGGTCTTCCTGGGCCGCTTTAAGCTCCCTGGCAATCCGTTTGCTCCGCTTTGCATAGTTGCGGATCGTTTGTTCTGTACAGCCTAAAAACGCCGCAATCAACGTCAGACTTCCTCGATTGTCTTCATCCCTGATCGCCAGAACAATCTCGCCCGATGTGTACTTATACTTATTCACCATAGTATGCCGCCAAATTATCCAAACATTGCCCCGTTCCGCGCCGGAGACTTTATCACTATGCGAAAGTCACAATAAACAGCTTTATATCTAGTTCCAAAATTGGCTTTTAGTCGGCTTTTGCCGTTTTATCCCCATTTTCAAGCCGTTTTCCCAGCAATTGTGCCTCTAATTCACCAATAATCTTTTCTTTCTCGACCAGGATGCGCCGGAGTTTTGTAACTATCTCGGTCAGCGCCCCGGTCTCCGTTGCCACCGCCACCGTGATCTTCTGGTCAATTTCAGCCAGCAACATATCATGCGCGGCCTTTGCCTGATCGCGTTCCCGTTCTGCTTTCTGCCGCGCCGCATTAGACTCCGCCAGCATCCCAGTTATTTTCGTCATCTCTGCACTCTGTTCCTCTAGCGCCAATTCCAGCGTTGTAATACGTTCGGTGTGTATTGCAATCTGTTGGCGCAAGTTCGTCACTTCTGCTGTCATGTCTTGTAATGCCTTCTGCGATTCATCTACACACGATTGCGCTTTCGCCAAGCCGTCCTCCGCCTGGTTAAGCTGTGTCTTGGTTGCGGTCAATTCGGTCTTCAACCCTTCGATGATGCCGTTGTAATGCCGATCCTGTAATCCGACCTGCTTTTCCAGGTCGGTGATCCGTTGTTTCTGGAAAGCATTCCCCGCCTGCACAGTCTCCACCGATGCCGCCAGACGTACATTCTCATGTGACAATTCCATCAGTTGTCTGGTTAATTCAGTGATCTGACTTTGCTGCGCGGTGGATTGCTCTTGCAGTTCTTTGAATGAATTGTTAATCAACGTCTGCGCGTCCTGCTGTATCTTTTCCGCATTGATCTTGTTCGTTTTCGTCTTGGTCGATAATCGCAAGTACGCCAGGATAAGTGAGGCAACTACCCCCACCAGCGTTACAATCAATTCTCCCAGTTCAATTTGGATGTATTCAGGCATGATCGGCTCTCAATAAATCTATCCAACCTAACCCTATCACACCTGACCACCAAATAACGCGCCAGCTATTAGTTATCAACCGGATCAGACCCGTCCGGCGGCTCAATTGTTCCCCAGGGCGGCATCAGTTTCATCGACCAATCCGCGTCCGGGTCATCAGGCAATTTAAACACATAGCCATAATCAGATTTCATATCATCATCCGGGTTGAAGCGAGAATTGACAACAGGTATAGAATCAATCACACCATCAAACTGCATATCAGATTGTGATGTAAACAATCCCACAATTTTCTGGTCGGAGCCAGAAGCCGTTGCTAGACAAAGCACGGAATCCGCACGAAACATCCGCCATAGTTCACGAAATCGAAATTGGGCAATCAACCGTAGATAATCGCTAACCCGTTTCTCTCGCGTATAAACCGGGCTACCGGCTTCAATGTCCTCTAATGCAATCATTGTGTATATTTTCTTAACCATCTATTGCAGCCTCCCTACCGGCCAGTATCCTTTTCTAATTCCAATCCGCGCCAGCTTCCCAGTCCGCGCCATTCGAGACATATCCCGGCGCAGCGTCTGCTCACAGCGATAAAAATCCAACTGAGCGCCGACCATCCAGGGCCATATCCGCTCGTGCCGCTCAGATAATCGGCCAACCACATCCACAATGACGCATTCTATTTGCTCTACCCGGCTCATAGACCACCTCGATCAAATGATACAGCCATTATACCATTTACCGCCGCCGCCTTGAATATTGCCGCCGTTGCCGTTGGGAGACCATCCTCCGCCTACTGTTATGCGGCCTCTGGATAACCCGCCGTTTCGTCATCACATCTGCCTTAGAGCGCATCCGATCCGCCCACATTTGAATGTCCACATAAGACTCCTTATCCATCGGAATATACTCAAGCATAGCGAAGTGCGAAGCCACACTATCCGCCGCCTCTTCCATCGTCAATTGCCACCGACTAATGACTTCAACAAACATGGCGATTTGCTCTGGCGTGATATTTCCGATCAACTCAGCTATATATTCGTCACTGAATGGCTCATGACCACTATCAACCGTCCAGAAATAGTCGGGATACTCAAGCGCAGCATCCCTTTTCCGCTTCCGTTTCAATAGATAGCTAAACATCATCAGCATCCATTGCGATGAGATGTTCTAAGATAGCGATGCGGCACAAAAGCACCACCGAATCCGCAAATCGCATGTCTAACATAGCATACTGTTTCGTATGTTCTATCTGGTCGTGTATTTCTTTCGGCGACATGATGCGCTTTTCAATTTCTTGTGAACTGGGCAGTTTTAATCCCCCGTCCCCGATGGCATCAATTATCAATGCGTAAACGTCGTCTACATCCATCAGACCCGCTCCCGAAACTTGATAAAATATCCATTGACCACACAATGACCATACCCGACCACCTCCAGGCGCGTCGCCCGAAACCGTGCTTCCAGGGTCATGTCATCAATACCCCAGCGCGAGTTCACGTATGCCACGAACACCCCACCCGGCTCTCGCTCCACAAACGACGGTTTGTACCGCCGTTCCCTCAAAATACAGACCACCTGTTTAGGACTCACAAACATCTCCAATCAAAACAAACACAATTGTTCTGGCGGACGTTCTGGCCGCCACACTAGCTCAGTCACATCACGCGGCAACCCCCACACACCCGCGTTACAAACCGCCACAATAAACGCCATGCGCTCATCGCCAACCAACCGCGCCAGCATCCGAAAATAGACGTCCGCTGACTTGCGCCCCAACCGGCCCACATCATACGCCCGATCCAGCACCCGCTTTGCCAGAGCCAACGTCGCCTTAACCAGCGCAGCTGTCGAAACAACCGCACTACAGTGGGTAACGTTTTTGTCACCGGCCAGCCACAAGGTTCTTTTGGCCGATTCCTCCCGCCGATACCGCGCTGCATCCACCGCAGAGGCCCGTTCTCCTAGTTCAGTCTGCGGATAACCGTCTTTATCTGGTAAATCAAATATATTTGCGCTTCCCTCCCGTCCAAGATACAAATAACGTGTCGCCGCTCCAGGCCGCGCCACCGCCTGCTCAAACGCCTTCTGATCTGGCAGATACAATCGCACATATACAACAGGGTCAGCTTTCCCCGTCATGTTTTGAATATCCACCGTGATCTTCCTGGCTTGCCCCAGATGCGCATGTGTATTCAACCCGCTCTGGTAATGATTCGGCAATTGCCACCTGGTTCTAATCTCAAATTTCCCCGCGCCGCAATTGGCTATATAGGTTGTCCGTCCTTCCCCCGGCAATCGAAACGATGGCAATTCTCCGCTCTGGACTGTAATATGTCCAAACTGCGGAGTGGCCGTAATCCCCGCTGACCGCTCCCAGCGCCGCAACGTCGTCTTAGACGCCCGCCACAGCAACATCAGCACATCACGGCTCATTGTCCGCCCGCGCTCTCCAATCCAGGCGCTGTACATCGTCGCCCGGAACTCCCCCACCGGCGCAAAGAACTCCTCCAGGGGAATGCTCGTAGGCCGTCTACCCGGCATCTTGGTCTCTACCGTCGCTGGGTCAACTTCCCCCGCCAGCCCGGTCAGCGCCACCGCCAGCTTGCGTATACCAGTAATCCGCAGGCCGTTTGTACGCTTCACATACAACCAAAACAGTCCCCTACCCGCCTGGATCAAATCATTGAAACGCCGCTCCGAATACCGCCCCCGTCCGACCATCAACTCCCGCAACTGGTCAACATCAACTTTGCCGACGCCCACCGAATCCAACCAACGCGCCACCGACCACATCATGAACAATCGATCATTGCCCGTGATACATGCAATCCGCGCCAATTCACTGTCTACCTGGATGACACCAGTATCATTCATAATTTTACAAACTCAAATCGAGGCTACTTAGAAAGCGCATTACTTAACCTTACAAAGCGCCAATGAACAAGTATAAGGATTGTAGGCAACACGCCCCCGGACACGCCAATCAGATCCTTCTATATCCAGATCGTAAAATATCCACTCTTTTCTGTGGTTATCCGGTTCACCAGATGGATACCAAACCAATGAAATCTCATTCGGTAATGCAGCCTTGCGTTGGATCTCTGCGGCGAATATCTCGTTATAAACAATCAACCGTTCGGTTGTTGGCGTACCTTCAATCTTGAACTGAAGGCCGATGCGAGTTGATAGCGATTGCCAATCTAGGCATAGAGTTATTATGTTCATCGTTTCATCTCTACAGATCATAGAATCTCACTCCTTCAGCCCGTTGAAATTGACGGGCGATAGTAAACGCATTATTCGACATAACGAATATTGGAAATATACTCCTCACCACATTTGGGGCAGACCCAAACATCATAGATATACTCCCGACCATCTCTATCAAATGTGCATTCGGATCCTTCCAATTCAAAAAAATCGCAATAGCTCGGATTAGTTTTCTTTATCTCACCCTCACGGACAATAGGGTAACGTCTTTCGTACTCATCTTCGCTCATGCGTTCACACTTATCTTGTGGTGCTCGATCATCAAAAAAGATAATCCTGTGCAAAATGAGGCCATCTGGATTATCACCAATCGCATCGTTGTACTCATTTCGCAATATGTCAGTCAATGCGCGTGACCACGAAGGATGTATGACCAAAACATCCGACGTAGTGCCCAGTTGCGTGGGGGTGTGTAAATCATTCGCGATTTTCCTCAAGACTGTTTCCGTTACTTCCATCTCACACCTCGTAGAATCTCACTCCTTCAGCCCGTCGAAATGACGGGTGATAGTAAACGCATTACTCATCGTCTAATCCATAAAAGTCAAACTCAATTTCACCACAACAGGGGCATATCCATGTTTCTGTGGCTGTCCCCTCGCTTGGCTCGTGATTTTCTGTTTTTGTCAAGTCCATTTCAGAACCACACTCATTGCATATCATCACTTACACCTCATAGAATCTCACTCACTCGCAGCCTCAGCCGCTTCATGCGCCAGTGTCATCACATCCTTGAAAAATCCGTGATATTGCTCAACCAACACCTCGATCTTTTGATATAACACATCCCAGTGGACGGTCATGCCTGCTTCAAAATCATCAATGCCCATCTCGGACACCGCCTGCTTGATGCTCCCGCCCGACAGCATGATAAGCGCCCCCACGTCTTCCGACGCGGTGCCATAGTCAACCGTCGCCGCCAATATCTTAAACAGTTCCTCCAGGTCAGGATAACCATCAATCACCGGCAACGAATCATCAACCGGCGCGGGTGCATCCGGCGCAGCAGTCGGCTTCCCAATCGCCGCTAATACAGCGTCTTCCTCAACAGTCGGCGCAGCAGTCGGCTTCCCAATCGCCGCTAGTACAGCCGCCTTAATTTCCCGCCGAATATCACCCTCCGTCCAGTTGTTGTCATCTGCCATTTGCCACACTTCATCCGATAGAGACAACAGCGCCCGGTACTTGCGCACCGAGTCCATACTGGCGATCCCCGTCGCATTCAGTATCTTTTGCCCCTGCCCTCTTGGAATGCCGTGTATATTCCCGTTGGCAACCTGGGCATAAAACGCCCGATCACACTCTCCGAACTTTACGAAAAAATCAAAATCATAATAGGTCTGGCCGCCAATCCCCACCCGCAAGTCCATAATCAACAGCGCCAGTTGCCGCGCCAGGTCAATCCCGATCAAATCCTGCCGGTTGGCGTTCTCCCCCGCTTGCCGCCACAGATCGATCTCATCCACAATCCGCGCCGGAATCTTCGCAAAATCGCTATAACTGTGCGTAGTCAGCAAATGGTAGGCCAGCCACCGCCGCTCACCCGTTTCAATGATAAATTCTTTTATCTTGTGTTTCACAACTGTAATCGGATTATTCAGGCCATCGGCCCGTATGCTGGCCGCCAGCGCCATCAAATCGTAAAACCCGCGCACCAGACCGTCCTCAGTGCGTGCGTCATCTTCACCGACGCCATAACCCATCAATCCCTCATGGATGCTGATCGGCTTCCCATGCCTCTGCTCGGCCAACTGGTGCCAATGGTTCAACATTATCTCAGTGTCTTCCCAATAATCCGGCACTAACGCCCTGATCTCGGACGGCACGACCCGGCGGGGTTGTCTCAAATCGCTGCGGATCGCCTGGATCGCAATCGGTTTCGCCAGCATCCGCCCCGAATCTGGCACGTCCTCTTTGCCATAGAGCGCCTCATCAACATCCTCTACCGGCAATTCCTCGTCATTATCGATAATCGGGTTAACTTTGTCATCGCTATAGCTCATCAGCCACTCCCATCAAAATAATCGACCCACGATTGTAATTCGACCTTTTTGCCACCATACCCCTCACGCGCAATAACACCAAGCGGTGTAATCACCGTGATCGTCTTCCAGGGGAATGATGTATGCACCCAATCCGCGTCCTCAGCCGCCATAATCAACATTCTATCAGGGCCATAATCAACCCCCACCGGCACATGATACGATGATCGGTTATGATATTCGTGGGTTGTAGCCAGTGACTTCTCAATTGATTCCTCCAGAAGCGCAGCTAGATGGCTCTCAAACTTCGCAATCGTGCCGCCATCAATAACCGGAGTTTTCGATTGCGCCCGAATCAACAGAAACGCCATCGCGTCTGTTGGTGTTTCTATCCGCATCCCGGTATCGCGTGATGGAGCGTGATCTTTTCGCAAGTGACCCGCCCACCATGTCGCTAATAATGCCGCCTGGTTGCGTCGATAATCTGCTCCAACCAGTTCAATGAAATCGGTCTCTATCCCGTGTATAATATCCGATACATCATCACACAATAAATTGAATGTGGCTATTTCCTGTTCGCTCATATGCTCGTAGGAATCATAACCGGCATTCACCTCTTTTTGCTTCGTGAGATATTGCTCAAACCTTGTCTTCAATTCCATCAACCTATCCCCCGCTCAACTTGGTCAATCATCGCCCACGCCTGCACCGTTGCCTCATGATCTGGCGCATACCCAAATAACGTCTGCCGCGCCCACTCCCTGTCCTGCCAGATAGTCCGCAGCGATAAGGCCGGCCACGTTTTGGGAGAGAACGCCTCAGAGATTATCTCCAGGCCGTGATTATGGCTATTGGTCTGTACATGATACTTCGTCGGCTGCACGCCCAACAACTTCATCGCCGGTGTACCTATCCGCGCCCGGTATTCGTTGATCGCCTCCATCCGCTTCCAGGACTTCGCCAGCCCGTCTACCGCCAGCGCCTGACATTCCACCGGATAGATCATGTAATCCGTCGCCGCATAAAGGAACTTGTGAAGCATAGAAGGCGTGGGCGGTGTATCAATCACTACCACATCAACCCTCCCAGCCAATTCTTCCAGCCGCTCCCGCAACAAATCGTCCTGGGCGTCAATCGCCATCGGGATCAACCGCGTCTTGACATTCCCCGGCAGCACCATAACATGACCCTCTGCCTTATTGTTACCCCCCCAGGCCGCGTATTCTGGTCTATACAAAATATGCCCAAATTCATCTTCATCGACCAGCAACCCAAACAACCCGGCGTTTTTCTTAGGCAACCGCATCAGGTATGTAGCGTTCGCCTGGGCGTCCGCGTCGATCAGCAACACCCGCCGCCCGCGTATAGCCAACCCAGCCGCAATATGTACCGCCAGTGTCGTCTTGCCGACCCCGCCCTTCTCATTCAACAATGTGATCGTCTTCATCGCTTCACCTCTATTTCTCCACATACGAAGTTTGGCATTTCAGACAAACAAAAGATTTCCTCGGTACATAATCTTTCGCGTCAAAATTGCCAATATCCAGAGAAGCCGCCGCGTAAAGTATCGCATGTTTAATAGAGACCCGATTCGTCTTCAATAATGGGCCGCAACAGCTCGGACAATATGCACCAGATACAAGATCCGCCGCCCGGTTATCAATGTCATCAATACCCAGGCGTTTTCGTAATTCTTTGTCATGCTGTTGGCGTGTTTCCGTTGAGGCTATGATCCGGTTGAACAATCCTGACAACTCATAGTTATAACCACGATTGATGTCATGATCGTCAGCGTAAGTGTTCATTACCTTTGCGGCGGCATCAAATGCGGCATTTGCCTTTTTCAAATCACGAAACCAAATACTTTCAACGATCTTCCAGCCATCTGGCACGTTGACCGGAGTGCGACTATCAACCGGGATATTACCCTCCAGACAATCGGCGCAGCAATAGCAGGGCACCTTCGCAACGACATATAGGTTAACATCCTTTTCATCCGCCTGCTTTTCATCAAACGGCCCAGAATCACAATATTCACAGTTCATTTGTCACCTCTTTCTTTATCATCCCGCAACACTAAATCCGCACACAAGCTCGGCACCATGTAATCGGTCAACCACTTGACCCACATCACAAATCCTATCAGGCCGACCACGACTGCCATCCAAAATGACACCGTGCTTAATGCCCACACAGCAAACGACCAGGACACACCGATCATGAATCCCGACTGGATGCTGCCAATCAAGATTCTTCGCGCCGTCGGTTGTTTTTTCTCCATTTGAATTGTCTCACTTTCCATGCTATACTAATCAAAGCACTGTGATGTGCTTCGTGCAATAGCCCCCCTTGATAAATCTGGCTGGTAACTCCGCCAGATTTGTCATTCCACATAACGTCGTAAAACAACAAATAATCCAACCGTCTGCGGCGGCACCAAAAAACATTGGTAATGAATCTCCCAGCCGTCATTGACCAGTTCCGCCAGTTCCTCCGCTTCAATGCCAGAGCGATACTTGAACTCGATTACCGGTTTCGGCGCAGCTCCGACATTTGAACTGATAACGTGTTTTATCTCACCATTCGGCTCATCGTGGTCAAAATTCTCAAACATCGTTTCCTTTCTCCTCGCCATATCTAGTTCGTGCGTGCAAGCATTCTTCTATTGTCAGAGATTTGCCTCCAGACCCACCTGGCAAGTTGATACCGATATAAACCACGCCCTTAACATGAGAGAAGAATGGACGGTCTATCTTGTAGATGTTTTGAAATCCTGTGGTGTCATCAACAAACACCTGATCGCCAGGACGAATATCATGCTTTTTCATCACGCGCAACGCATACAAATCGCACAAACGCTGTAATCTCTTGAATTGTTTTCGAACCTTGCGCTGGCGACGTTTCAGTTTTGCATCTGCTTTTATGATTGCGATGAGCAGCTGTTCATTATCCATCAGACACCGCCCTCAACATCGGCAATTGCTTCGATTCAACTAACGCTTCAGTCACCGTCTTGCCATCATTGCCGATCAAATATGGCACGAGCGGGATTGACCCCGGCATTATCATCACCGTATACACTTCGCTCTGTAACATGTTCGCGATCAAATACAATGCCTGCGCCAGTGTGCGATCTTTCCTCGCCCGCGTCTCTTTACGAATTGGCAGCGCGATTGCTTCGATCTTCCCCTTCACGCCATTCAAGTTGAAGGTGATCAGAAATCCATAACGCGGCGGGATAGTCGGGAACGTACCTAGTGTAAACTCCACACCGCCCGCGCCCAATTTACCCAACAACGTGATTATCTCATTCTTGTAATACTTATGAGACTTCACCACACTATAACCGGGAATGCGGATATTTTCATTTTCCCGCTGGTCGTCGAAATACGGCGCAGTCACGTTTTGCACTTCTATTGCATCAGGAATGAATTCCATTACCACCCACTTCCTCGACGCTCACCACATCATGAAATTGCACGCCGTAGAAATCGCACAGGATAGCAATCGCCGCGCCGATTTGAGTGACATATACCGGTCTGCGTGAATATTTCGTTATTG
>SDBV01011321.1_pt1 | contig 11579 bp, 10 predicted proteins | sample 2277081 | NCBI WGS metagenome assembly SDBV01 (sample SAMN10402039, study PRJNA504765) | marine sediment metagenome | isolation source: marine sediment core GS10_PC15, 223 cmbsf | place: Arctic Ocean: Southern Knipovich Ridge | collected 2010
TGATGCTGGATATTGAAAATTTCTGCGACCACTTTATAACTCAAACCTATTATACAAACTGGGACTGGCCTCAGAATAATATTAAATACTGGCGGGAACATGAACCGGGTGCAAAATGGAGATATATTTTAACAGACCTTGATTTTGGCTTGGGTCTCGGAGGTTCTTTTACTGAAAATGACCTTCACAGAGTAATAACAGCAACTAATAATTATCATTCGTTTATATTTGGTTCTCTTCTAAAAAACACTTCTTTCAACAATTATTTCATCAATCGTTATGCCGACCTGATTAATACTGTTTTCCTCCCTGATAATTTAAGGAATATGGCATACAGTTTTCGTGATTCTATTGTTATGGAAATGCCAAGACACTTAGAAAGATGGGATAGAAGCTTTGATGATTGGTATTACTGGAATATTGACGGTGTATTGGTGAGTTTTATTAATAATCGTGCAGAATATGCAAGAAATCATATAGAAAAGGAGTTTTCATTAAAAAAGCAGGTTATAGTTACATTAAATGTTTATCCACCTGATGCCGGACAAATAAAAATAAACACTATTATTCCTGATTCATTACCCTGGGCAGGAATTTATTTTGACGGAAACCCTATAACAATAACAGCTATACCAAATCCCGGGTATGAATTTTGTTTCTGGGAATCAACCATAATACTTCAGGATATCAATCTTAATCAAACCTTAAAGCTTAATATAGACACAAATGATGTGTTTACTGCTTATTTCTTTGGTTCGCCCGATACAAACCGTATTGTTTTCAGTGAGATTAATTACAACTCATCAAGTAGTCTGGATGCAGGTGATTGGATTGAGCTATATAACTATGGTAGTGTTGATATAGACATTTCCGGCTGGGTATTTAAAGATGGTAATGATACACATAGCTTTGTTATCCCTGATAATACAATAATAGCAAACGGTGAATATTTAGTTTTGTACAGAGATAGCACCAGATTTATAACTATTTTTCCTGCAGTTACGAATGCAATTGGCTGTTTTGATTTTGGATTAAGCAGTAATGGAGAGGCATTGCAATTATACGATAATTCAGGTGAGCTATATCTTTCAATGCTCTATTCTACTTCGTTGCCCTGGCCTGTTGAGGCAAACGGGCAGGGTGCTACTTTAGAGTTACTAAATCCTTATAATGATTTAAATAGCTTTTCAAACTGGTTTGATGGCTGCACGGGAGGTTCTCCCGGAGGACAGTTTGTCCCTTGTGATATGAGCGAAGAGGAGCTACAACTATCTGAGGAAACAGGTATGTTTATTTATCCAAATCCGGTTAGTAATACAGCAAGAATTATTTTTAACATAAATGAATCGGATTGGGTTACCATAAAATTGCTCGATGTTTATGGAAGAGTTACTGCAACTTTGCTGGATAAAAAAATGAACCCTGGTAAGCATTCTTTAAGCTTATCGGCTGATAATCTGGCACCTGGAGTTTATTATTGCCGGTTGAAGACATCTTTATATACTAAAACAAAAGTAATTCAGGTTATAAACTAAGTAGAGCTAATAATGTTTTTCTTTTTTCTAGCACATATTGGGCACCATGTTCCTTTTTTTATATCATTCGGCGCTGCTTTCCAGATATGTCCTTCTTTACATTGCCATATTAATTTATTGAAACAGTTAATATATTTATCAGATAAGCATTTTCCATCCCTGCTTTCAGCAATTTTTTTCATCTCTTCAATGGTTAATTTTGCTAATTTTGCACAATAAGGGCACCAACTGCCTCTTTTTATGCTGTACGGTACTGCTTCCCAGGTATGCCCTTCTTTACATTGCCATATTAATTTACTTGTTGTATTTATGAATTTAGCTGATAAACATTTTCCATTTTTTCTTGCTGCTAATTCCTGCATATCTTCAATGGTAAGTTTTACACAATAAGGACACCATCTCCCATTTTTTATACTAGTTGGTGTTGTTTCCCAGATATGACCATTATTACATTGCCATTTTAATTTGGTACTAACGTCAAAAAATTTGTCAGATAAACATTTTCCACTATTTTTTTCTGCTAATTTCTGCATATCTTCAATAGTATGTTTTATTCTTTTTGCACAATAAGGACACCAACTACCTCTTTTTACAGCATTAGGGATTGCTTTCCAAATATGACCTTTTTTACATTGCCATTCCAACTTAGTTTCCTTGTCAATATATTTATCAGATAAACATTTACCACCTCTTTTTTTTGCTATTTCCTTCATTTTTTTAAGACTAAAACTTGCTCTTTCTATTCTATAACATTTAAAACACCATAGACCTTTTAATATTGATGCAGGAGTTGCTTTCCATTTATGCCCTCGTTTACATTGCCATTGTAAATTAGTGTGATTATTAATGTATTTTTTTGATAAGCATTTTCCCCCTTTGTTTTTAGCTATTTCTTTAATTTTTTCAAATTTTAACATTGTTTTACATTGATAGCACCAATAACCTTTTTTTACCATTTTATTGCTTGCCTTCCAGGTATGTCCGTGTTTACATTGCCATTCTAACTTAATGTATTGATTGACGAATTCTTTTGATAAACACTTTCCGCCTTTACTTTCAGCTAATTTTTTTATTTCTTCAATATTTGTAGCCCTATTTTTTTTACCTACAAATTTTCTGGCACAAACAGGGCACCACCTACCACTTTTTACACCACTTGGTACTGCTTCCCAAATATGCCCCTTTTTGCATTGCCATTTTAATTTGGTATTACTGTTAATATATTTGTCAGATAAACATTTACCTCCCCTGCTTATTGCTATTTTTTTTAATTCTATAAATATCAACTTTTTATTTATTAATAACTTGCTGAATTTTTGTTTAGGGCACTGTGGGCACCAACCCCCTTGTATTATTATACTAGGTAATGCATCCCAGCTATGACCAATTTTGCACTGCCAGGTTAATTTTGTATGAAAATCCCAGTATTCTTTTGACAGGCATCTTCCACCTCTGAGATCTGCCAGTTGATGCATGTCTTCAATAGTATATTTAGGGATATATGGTCTCATTTTGTCTGTGTCATTAATAGAAATAATCTACAAAGTAAAAAAAATGTATTCAAAATTAATAAATTATGTTTTTTTTTATAGTTTTGCTATGAATTTTTTAGGTTAAATTTATTTTAATTTTAGGAGTAATGAAAAAAACAGTTTTTATATTTATTGCTATAGCTTTTATCTCATCACATGGATTTTCTCAAGAAGAAGATACAAGTATGGTCATAAAAAAAATGGCAAACGACCAGTTGATTATAGACTTGAATTATAATAGTTGGTTAAATGTGCCGGAAAATGTCAATATCAAGCCCCTGTCATTAGGTATAAACATCTACCTGATGAAACCACTTGTTGGCAAAAAATCTAACTTTAGTATTGCTGCCGGCTTAAGTCTTGGTTCACAAAATGTAAATAATAATTCAGTTCCTTATGATAGTGCAGGTGTTACTTATTTTAATTCTGATACTATTGATAATATTAATTACAAGAAGAACAAGTTTACTACAATTTATATAGATGTGCCTGTAGAACTACGATTACGAACAAATCAGAATAGTAAAGAAAAAAGTTTTAAAATATCAGCAGGTTTTAAAATAGGATATTTAATCAGCAGCTATACAAAATATGTTGGCGATGAATACAGAGTCTCTTCGTCTGGCGATAAGGTCAAATTTAAGGAGTATCGTATAAAAAACATTTTACAATACAGATATGGAGTATATGCCCGTATAGGTTATGGTAAATTTAATTTAACCGGCTATTATGCATTAACTCCGTTATTTGAAGAAAATAAAGGGCCCGAAATTATTCCCCTTTCTGTAGGAATATCTATAATTCTCTTATAGAAGGGGTTAATTAAAAAGATATTGGTCAATTGTTCTTTGTTCTTTGTACTTTGTTTTTAGTGCTTTGGAGTTCGTTTATGCCTAAGAGATGACATCTCTTTTTTATTAACAAAATTTATAATAAAAAAAGCTAATTACCTTGTTAAATACGATTTGAGCCTATTTCAACAAGAGATGTCATCTCTCATCATAATCAATAACCAAGAACATTAAAGTTTTCACTTCTTCATCCAATAAATCTACTTGCGGTATTGAAATATTAACCCTGAAGGATTCAATATCATCTAATGCTGCTTTTATATTAAACTTGTCCTGTGGAATACTATAAAAGACCCCTTTTTCTTTGTAATATTTAGCCAGATATTCCTGTTCGGTTTGCCCTGGGGTAGGAAGTAAAATAGCCTTCTTGTTCAAAGTAATTAAATCCATTATATTAGAATAGCCCGAACGGCAAATAATAATATCAGAAGATAAAATCGTTTGTTTTATTTTTACAGTTGACAAATGTGGTACTAATTTAATATTTTCTGCAATGCTCTGAAAATCATCAATTCCAGGCTTATCTCTAAATATCAATACTTTATAATCTCTCTTTGCGTTCTTTGCGTCTTTGCGAGATATAGGTCTGCCTCTGATTATCAATGCTTTATAATTGGTTTCTTTTAACTGGTTAATTATTAAATCTTCAAAAATCGTTCGTTGAGGTTCAGGACCTGAAATAATAGCAAGAATATCATATTTATATGCAGTATTTGTTTTATTTTTAGATGATGAATTATCCGAAAATCTTGATAAAGCACCAATAAAAACTGCATTATCAGGCAAACTGTATTTATGTGACAGATCACCCGATAAATAAACATCTGTGTCATCTGTGAAATCTGTGGTTTTATTTCCTTTATCATAATCGGGAATCCAGCATTTATTATATTTTAATATTATTGATTTGTTTATCAGATGAACAGGATATTCAGCAAATCTTAACCATCCGGGCATTTTAATACATAGCTGGTGTGTGATGAATACAGTAAATACATTTTTATTCCATAATCCAAATCTGTTATCTGAGATTACTATATCAACCTGGTATTTTTTGACTATTTTATTCAGTAACCTGTGTTCTTTGTAAATCCCAAACAATATTGCTGGAAATAATAAAAACATTTTTAAGGTCAGAGAGCCGGTTTTAGTATAAGTAATTTGATAAGAAGGGAATTTTATATATTCTAAGTCAGGGAATTCTAATCTTAACAATTGAAGAGGATAATTATCAGCAGCAATAATTACTTCAAAATTATTTTTCAGCAAGCTGTTAATTACAGGAATTACACGGCTTGCGTGACCCAGACCCCAGTCTAAAGGGCAAACTAATATTTTTAACTCTGTTCTAATATAGTATAGATTTGAATATTAATTATTATTATTTTAATATCAATATTGGTATTAATTTCTAATTGCTCTAATTAATCTAATTGACCTAATCAAATCCCAATTTCAAAATGTCTAATATCTAATTTTGTCCCGAACATTCGCGATAGCAATGAAATTTTGTCATTGAATATTAGGTTTTGGTCATTTTTTAGGTCAATTAGGTCAATTAGAAATTAGGTCAATTTAACAAGTTAACTCAATATTTTTTATAGAACCATTAAGTATAAATAATTCAAATATTTATTAGAACATAGCCTATAAATATTACCCTGATACCTGAACAGCAATCCGAAGCTTTTTTACTTTTTCAGCTATTTTATTAAGCTCGTTAATTGAAACTTTTTTTAACCCACCAGCCGATGTATCTCTTGCAAAAGTATATATCATCACTGACTTTGGTTTGATTTTGTTTATTAGCTTTAACCATGCATCTATCTCTTTACTGGTAGTGTTATCAATAGTTACTCCATTATATATTCCCCTGAAAAATAATGTTTGAATAATAAGGTTTCCCTCAAATTTCATTAAATTTTTAATTGTTTCTTCAATATTAAAGTTGACCAGTGGTTTGCTAATTAGCTTAATGGTATCTTCAATGCCTGAATCAAGCTTTAGAATATTCAAATCAATTTTTTTTAAAGCATCAAACACCGGTTCCTTGTGGAGCATAGTTGAATTTGACAAAACAGCAATCTTGACATCGGGAAAATATTTGTTCTTTAATTCAATGGTATCCCTTATAATACCTGCAAATTCAGGATGAATAGTTGGCTCTCCATTTCCTGCAAAAGTAATAATATCAAGTGAGTAGTTATTATTTTTCATCTCCTTGAGCTTTTCTTCTAATGCACGTTTTACAATAGCTTTCGGAGGAAAATCAGCTTTTTTCCCGCCAACCCGTCCCGAAACGGAACTGGTCGGGAAGGCGGATCCGCCCCCGGCGGATAATTCTTTTCGTAATGTCCAGCCGCATTCGCAATATATGCAATTGAAGGTGCAAATCTTTAAATTATTGGGTAAAAGATTTATCCCTAATGAAATACCTAACCTGCGGCTATTAACAGGACCAAAAATTATTCTATCAAATAAAAATGTACTCATTAGCTTATGTTCGGAATTTCAAATATATATATAAATCGTTACTATTCAGATGTTAAATGTTATTAACAATTAAATTACAAAATTAAAATGACAAATGACAATTCAAAATCAAAATCCAAAGACCAAAGACCTGATTTGATCTTGTTATTTGGTATTTGTAATTTATTCCTTGAATATCTTTTTTTTGGATTACTTTGATTTTGTAAATTTAATTAAAAAAAGTTGTATATTTACAGAAATAAAAAATCAATTGTAAATAGAATTTTCTATTTGCACATACGTTACCGATAATAGCAAGAAAGATGAAACTAATAAATAAACACATATATTTGATAGCCTTAATAGTTATTATCCTTTTTCTATTAAGCTGTAAGAAAGAAAATACTATTACGGATATTGAAGGAGAAGTAATTAATTTCTATTCGCAATCACTAATTTCTGGTGGATCATTAAGATTAACCTTAACTATAATGGAAGTTGACCCAATGAATCCACAATTAAGGCAATTAAATCCATATGATACAATAAATTATATTGAAGAAATTAGAGTTAACCAAGAAGGTTTCTTTCATAAACGGATATATGGTTTGAAAGAAAAAGGGGATTATAGATTAGTATTATTTAATGACTCATTAATATCTGAAGATTATAATATAATAACAGGAAAACTAAATAATATCAAAGTTATAGCAAAACCATTAAGAATTCTAAATGTTAAAATAAAAAAAGTTAATAATCAATATTATGGAATTCTTATTTATATAGATTCTGATTGGAAATTTAATGATTATTACAATATAAACGGAGAAATAATTGACACGTCAATTTATTTTAATACCATACCAGACGCTAATTGCTTCATTGATTATTATTTATATGATAACAACAATCTTCTTATGGAACCAAATTATGATACTATATATATAACAAACACTGATACAATCATTTATGAAATTATCAATTAGTTATTAACCATATATAACCATATAGCCATATAACAATATAACAATATAACAATATAAAAATATATCCATAAATATCACCAAATTTTCAGCACCCAGTACCCAGCACCCATCAATCATTATCTTCCCATTCTACATCAATCTTCATATAAAAGAGCCCTGATAGATTATTTTGCCTTCCGTTTGCCCTCCAGAATTTTGGACGACTAATAATAATATCTTTTCTATAATTAATTTCCGAACGTTTTACTCCATTAGAATGCCATCCTATCCATATTCTATGTTTCTGCCCTTCAATATATTTTCCTTCTTCTTTTTTATTTCCGTTTTTATGCCACGAAGTCCATTTACCTTCTAACGTACCATTTTTGTAGTACGATTTTTCTTTAATCTGTCCATTATCATACCATTCTGTCCATATTCCATGTTTTTCTCCTTCACTACAGGTGCCTTCTTCTTTTATATTTCCATTATTATACCATAAAGTCCATTTTCCTTCTAAAATTCCTCCTACATAATAAGATTTTCGTTTTAGCTGTCCGCTGCGATACCATTTATGCCAGTAATCATCTGCAATATCTTTAATATAATATTGCCGGCTCTGTGGTTTGCCATCTTTATACCAGGACTGCCATTTCCCTAATCTTTTTCCATTATTATAATTACCAATAAATTTTAACTGCTTGTTTCTATACCATCCCACAATCTTTCCATCAAGTGTATCATTTTTATAATCTGCTTCTATCTCTTTATTGCCGTTAACAAACCAATAAGTATGAATACCCTGGCGAAGATTATTAATTACCATCCCTTCTGCTTTCTTTTTCCCATTATACCAATACGTTGTTATTACCTGAGCAAAACAGTAGGCAGTCGGCAGTAGGCAGTTGGCAATAATTAAAAATATAAAAATTAATTGTTTCATTGCTATGAAAATTATGCAATAACTTTTACACTACTTTTTTCTGTAAGCATCATATTATCAAAATCAATATTTTGAACAAGATTAATGCCGGGTTTTTTCCCAATTTCAAAACCGCCTAAGGTTTTATCAAGGTTTAATGCTTCGGCTCCGTTGATTGTTGCCCATTTTAACATCTCATTTAAAGAAATCGCAGGAAAACGATTAGTTATTGTTTTAAGCTCTTCTAAAATTGAAAGTGTTTTATTTGAAGCTAAGCTATCTGTTCCAATAACAATATTTTGATTTTTCCTTACAAACATTTTAATATCAGGCAAATGGTTTTCAATATATAAGTTTGAGTTTGGACAGAACGTCCAGAAAATATTTTTATTCTCAAAATGCTTTGAAGTCTGTTCAATATCTTCTTCTGATGTATAAGTATTATGAACAAATAATGTTTTAGCTGCCGGGTTAGGTTTCGGAAAATGATTCAATATTGAAGGTAAAGAATTCATACCGGTTGGTTGCCATTTTGAGAAATCAGCACCTAATTTTTTAAGAAATTCGTATAATTTACCTTTTTTATTTATGAAAAGATTATTTTCCTCCTCACTTTCCTGATTGTGCATTGAAACTATGCTATTGTTCCTGTATGCGTGTTCAGTTATTTTTTGCAAAAGCTTTACTGAAACCGAATAAGGTGCATGGGGAACAATAGATGTGGAAAGATTGTATTGATTTTGAGCTTTTTGAAGCAAAATTAGTGCTTTTTCAAAAATATCATCTGTTTTATCCGCCTTAGGCGGACCATAGACTTCAATAAATGTATGATACTTAATTTTGCTCTGTTGTTTTATGATAAAGCTTTGAGCAGTGTTTGAAATATCACCAACAGCTACAATTCCATTTACGCTCATTTCATTATTAGCTTCTTCAATAGCTTTTAATGTATCATTATCATAAGTATTGTTAGAACGAAATTGTTGAACCTGTTCTATAAAATCAACTAATTTTATATGTTCAGCAATTTTCCCTTTTAAATGCGAGAGTTCAAGATGACAATGTGTATTTATAAATCCCGGAACAAGAATCCCATTGTAAAATTCAAGCTGTTCAATTTCCTGTAGGTTGCCATTTGTATCAATTATATCTGTAATAGTTCCATCATCATCAACAATAATGATTCCGTTTTTTAAAGGTTTACCTGTAATTGGGAAAATATAATTCGCCGCAATCTTTCTCATTTAATAATTTCATTTCTTAAACTGATAATAACATTTTCAATTTCTTTAATTTGTTCAATAGTAATATTTATATGTTTATTTTCGGCTGTAATTGTTTTGTTAATAGTATCTATCTTTAAATCACCGTGTTGGTAATAAATTTCAATTTTATTAAAGACTTTTCGCAGCTTTTTTAACAAAAGAATATACTTTGTAACATTCATTTCATTCTGACAATTACTTATAAGTGCAATTAAGTTATTAAGTGTATATTTTTGTTCGGCAATGTTTTCCATAATTTCTTTATTGGGATTTTCTTTATCCAGGATTTTTAAAGCAATATAAATTGCCTCAACCCATCCGCCTAAAATAATTAAAGAAGCAGTATTTTCACGTTCACTTTTTTTTAAGTACATATTAGTGGCTTCAAAATCATTGAAGGCAATCTGAAACAATGAGTCTTTGTTCTCAATATATTTTTCTATCCTTTCTACTGTATAAGACACACGCTTTTCAGGAATTCTAAGATTAGATGAAAGTTTTTTTATAGACGACAAATAATTAAGGGCATTTTGAGTATGATTAAACATTCTTATATAGCTAAAATCTACACCATATATTCCTAAGTTTAGTGCTGATTTTTGATTGGTAATATATTTCTCCCAACTTTCGAAAGGATTTAATATATTTGGTTTATAAATAGCACCTGCGCGTTGGAATAATTTTGCCATTTCAACAGGCGATTGCATATTATAAAATATTACTTTTGCTTTTTTAATAGGCTCAATATCTTTTACTGAACTAATTTCTGTGGTTGCAATATTCTCGTCTTCTGATGTTTCATTTTTAGATTGTTCATTTGTACAACTAAAAAATAAAAAGATAATACTTATGATAATTAAATTATATTTTAGCTTATTCTTATAATTCATAATGGACAAATGTTTAGTTAAGCAAATGTAAAAGATTTTTGGAATATTATTCATTTTAATAAAGTTAGCAGAATATTTCTGATTGAATATAAAGCCAAAACTATAATTTTTTTTATATTTTTTTATATTTTTTATTTAATTTAAAAAATTTCTAATAAAACTAATAACCAATGAAAGCAGTAATACAGCGTGTTAGTCAAGCATCGGTAAGCATTGATGATAAAATATGTTCAGGCATTAAAAAAGGTTTATTGATTTTGGTGGGAATAGAAGACATCGACACAAAAGAAGATATTGAATGGCTTAGCGGCAAAATTACACGGTTAAGAATTTTTAATGATAATAATAATGTAATGAACTTATCAGTTAAAGATGTAGATGGAGAAATTTTAGTAATTAGTCAGTTCACTTTACATGCCAGCACAAAAAAAGGCAACCGCCCTTCTTATATTCGCTCATCAAAGCCCGAAATCGCAATTCCTTTATACAAACAATTTATTAAACAGCTTGAATATGATTTGGGAAAAGAAATTAAAACAGGCGAATTTGGTGCTATGATGCAAGTATCACTTATTAATGACGGACCTGTTACTATTGTTATTGATACGAAGAATAAAAAATAGCTTTAAAATATCAATTAGGCTCTTAAAATTTCATTATTGACAACATGTTAACCCCGTAGGATAATTTATCCAACGGGGTAAACGATAATTTTGTTGATGTTAACTGTTAACATACAAGTTGGCAGTGGGCAATAGGCAGTTGGCAAAAAAAAAACAAAGCACAAAGAACAAAGTACAAAAAACATTGTCATGCCATAGGCAGATCCGCCTCTGGCGGAAAAATCCGATACAATAAATTATAATCAGCTATTTAACTCTGTGAACAGTTACTTATTTTATTTAATTAAGCCATCATTCTATTTTAAATGCTGTGGATTTTATTTCTTAAAAGTATTTTAATTAAAAATTGCAAAATTTTGTTTTGCAGTGTTTTTGAAAATTGGTATCTTTGATAATTAATATAGTAGAGACCTTTGCAAAACCTGTAAAATGTCATTCTGAACGGAGTGAAGAATCTTTTTATTTCATTGGTTATCAACATTATAAGATTTTTCGTTTCACTCAAAATGACAGCTAAAAGTTAG
>SDBV01011322.1_pt1 | contig 11579 bp, 3 predicted proteins | sample 2277081 | NCBI WGS metagenome assembly SDBV01 (sample SAMN10402039, study PRJNA504765) | marine sediment metagenome | isolation source: marine sediment core GS10_PC15, 223 cmbsf | place: Arctic Ocean: Southern Knipovich Ridge | collected 2010
GCTGGCGATGTTCCAGGATCTGGGGCGCATCTATCAGCGCACCGGCCGCAGTCAGGAAGCGCTCGGCGTGTGGAAGCAGCTCGAGTCGCTGTTTCCCGGCGACGTGCAGGTCCGCGAGCAGATCGCCGGTATTTTGGCCGAAGAAGGCGCCACCGAGGAGGCCCTGAATCGCTACACGGCGCTGGCGGCCACGGTGAAGGATCGGTTTCGCAAAGTCGAGTTGGCCATTCGTGCCGCTCAATTGAAAGCCCAACTCGGCAGGACCGACGAAGCCCTGGCCGATTTCGAACGGCAGTTGGCACTGGTCAATCCCGACAGCTGGCTTTACCGCGACGTGCGCCGGCGGATCGAAGAAGTGTTCTGGTCCAGCGGCGACGTCGATGGGCTGGTTGCTTACTACACGAAATGGATCGCGCGGCATCCCGACGACGTTGACGCGATGATGCGTGCCGCACGCGTGCTTTCCGCGCAGCGGCGGCTGCCCGAGGCGGAAAAATGGTTCCACGACGCGATTGCCAAGGCGCCATCGCTCGCCGAGCCGCGGCTGGCGCTGGTCGAGGCACTGGCAGCCGACGACCGCTACCCTGAGGCGGCTAATCAAATGGGGCAGTTGGTCGAGCTGCAGCCGGAAAACCCCGACTATATCGTCCGCTGGGGTGAGTTGGTCTTCAACGATACCAAGCGCAGCGAGCAAGAGCGGCGGGACGAGGCCGGCGAGATTTGGCGCCGTATGCTGCGCAAACGGGGAGACGATCCGGTGACCGTGGCGCGCGTGGCCGATCTGCTGCGCGGCAGCGGAGCTACCGAGGCGGCCATCGAGCGGTACCGTGCGGCGATCAAGCTAGCGCCCGACGACCCGCAATACCGCGAGTACTTGGGCGAGTACCTGCACCAACTTGAACGCAAGGAGGAGGCGCTGGCCACGTGGCGCGAGCTGGCTTCAGGCCAGCGCGAAACCCGCGACAATCTCGTCCGGCTGAGCGAGGTGCTCAGCACGTTCCGATATACGGAAGAAGCTTTGGCCACGATGGCCAAGGCGTGCCAGATGAAGCCCACGTTCGGCCACCGGGCCCGCTATGCGCAGTTGCTGCGCCGAGCCAAGCGACATGACGAGGCGCTTGCGCAGCTCGATCTGGCCGAGACGCTGGCCGAGGATCCGGAGCTGCGCGAGGTCGTCATCGAGGAGCGGATCAAGAACTATCAAGCCAGCGGAAAGCTGGCCGAGCGAATCGAGCAGACCGAAGCCGCGGTGGCCGGCGATGGGGCCCAGGATGCGTCCCAGTGGCGGCTTCTGGCGCTGTTGCGCGATGCCGATCGCAAGTTTCAACTGGCCTGCGAAGCGATTGAAAAGGCCACGGAGCTTGCGCCGGGTGACGTCACTTCCTGGGAAACTGCCGCCATGCTGCAGGAACGGGCCGGCCGGTTTGGCGATGCAATGGACTCGTACCGCAAGCTGGCCACCCTCGACAGGCGGTATTTGACCAACTATTTGACGCAAATCGCGTCGCTCGAAATGCGGCTGGGCAACGCGGACGCCGCGCTCAAAACGGCCGAAGAACTGATTGCCGCAGCGCCGGGCAACTCGGAGCACTATCGGTTCTTCGCCGACTTGTGTTTCCGCGCCGGCAAGCCCCAGCGGGCTTTCGACGTCTTGCGGCGCAATGTGCGCAGCAACCCGAACGACCAGGAGGCCCTACAGTATCTGGCACGCATGTTGGCCGAAGATTTCGAAACCGACGAGGCCATCGAGCTGTACTGGCGGACCTTCAATCTGGCCAAGGATATCGACGCCAAGATCGCCGTCATCGAGCCGCTCACGGAGCTGTATCTGCGCACCAATCGTTTCGAGGCCTTCACGGATCGCCTGGAAACGATCGGCCGCGAACAGAACAAGCCGCGCGACGGCATCTTGTGGGTGGCCGGCGCCCATCAGGCGGCGGGTGACCTGGGCATGGCCAAGAATTTGCTCGAGCGGCTGGTGCGCGAAGACAGCCGCGATACGAAGCTGCTCGAGCAGCTGGTGCGCCTGGCGCGGGCCGAGTTCGACTTCGAATCGGCCGCCGAGTATCAGAAGCGATTGGTGGCCGCCGCCCCGTCGCCCGAGGCGGAATTCCTGCTGGCCAACATTCTGCTGGAGCTGGGCCAAATCGACCAGGCCGAGGTGCTGTGGCTCAAACTCTCACAGCGCAGCGGCAACCCGCAGGCTCTGACCGCTTCGATTTCCACCTTGCTCGGCAAGGAACAGTATGAGACGGCGGCCAAGGTGATCGAGAAGGCCATGGCGAAGCATCCCAGCGATTGGGAGCTGCACGCGCCGGCAATGATCGCTTACGTGAAGCTCGATCGCAAACAGGACGCCCGCCGCCTGGCCGAGCGCGTCTTGGCGATGAACATCGACCCGGCCGAGCCGACCAAGAAGGTTCAGGAAGCGATTAAGAAACAGGCCTCCCGGCGCGGCAAGCAGGCGAACTATTACGATCCGTATGCGAGCCTCGGACAGCCGATGCAACTGTTGCAGGCCGCTCAGCGAATCAAGCAGACGATCGAAGGGACGGGGCGCGCCTACAACCCGTCCCGACGAGGCGTGTTTACGCCGACTTGCTTTGGGGACGTGCAGGCGCTGGCCTATTGCATGCCGCTGATCGCGCCGGACAAAGGCTTCGATGCCGCGGCCTTTACCAAGCAGTACGTGGAGAAGGCGCTCGAGTCACGCGCCGCCGATCGGCTCTGGCGAGCCATCTTCTATCTGACCTGGCAAGATCCCAGAGTGCAGTACTCCCAGTCGCCCAATGAGAACTACGAAAAGTGTCTTGAGGCGCTCATCGAGCAGGAAGATCCGTTCGCCGCCAGCAGTCGAATCTCGCAAACGCTGAACCGGCGGCGGATGCGCGCCGGCGGCGATACCAGTAAGATCGTCCCGCTCAACAAGGCGGAGATCAAACAGCTCAAGCAGTGGGCCAACCTGGCGTCGAAAACCGACCTGGGCAACGCCAGTTACTACAACTTGTTGGCCGCGGTCGAGCTGTCGCGCGCGGGCGAAGAAGACGAGGCCGAAAGGCTGATCGATGAGTACGTCGCCAAGGCCAAGGGCTCGCGCAACGCACCGATGGCGACCCTGCAGGCCATGGGCATATTGGTGTCGGAGAACTACAACCAGAAACCCTCGCCCAGGGTGGTCGACAAATCGCTCGAACTGTTTCGGGGGTTGCTCGCCGAGCTCACGATGGGCACGTCGGGCACCGGTCAGGCCTACGGCCAGCAAGTTGGCGCCCTCGTCAGTCAGTTGGTGAAGCAGGATCGGCTGACAGACGCCCTGCAGGTCGTGGAAGATGTCCTGCAATGGCAAGCGCGGCAAACGGCCGAGCTGCGCCCCACACTGCGCCAGCGTATCCAGTCTACCAGAACGCCGCTGAACTACGGCACGGTGGTGAGCGGCCGCTACGTGCGCACCACGGTGACTTTTCCGCCCGTCTCCGGCTACTTCGGCGCCGAAGCGATCCTTACCCTGCACGGACTCCACGAGGCCTGCAAAGAGGACGAAGCGAAACTCGCCACCGTCAAAAAATCGATCGAGCAAGCTGCCGCGGAGCCCAGTGACGATCCGTATCTGCGGGTTGCTCGGCTGATGGCATTTTCGGCCTGGACCTATTGGTCGGGCGACCGTGAGCGAACCGATGAGACGCTGCTGGCGGCCGGCGAGTTACAGGTCGAGGGGCAGTTTATCTCATTGGCACGATCGCGCCTGTTGTACGAGTCGGGGAAGGTTCGCGAGGCGCTGGCGGTCGTGGAGACGCTCAGGCCCACGAACCAGCGGATGCTGGTCGATCGGGAGTTGGCCATTTTACAACTGGTGTTGCAACTAGGGGATCTCGAGCGGGCCAAACAGAGCGCTCAAAAACTGTTCGCGCTGCGGCTCGACTCGGACACCGAGTTCAAACTGTCCGATTTGATGTACCAGTTGGGGATGAAAGAGCTGGGCGACCGCATGATGGGCCGCATCCGCCGCCGCGCGGGCGGAAAGCGGGATACGCTGGTGCAGCTCATGACGCGCTATGCCGAAGCGAACGACAACGAGGCGGCCGCAGAAATTGCCCGGCAGGTGATCCGCCGCACGTCGCCGCGCGGCACGCAGAACTACTCCACGGCCGAGAACCAACAGCACGAACAAGCCGTGCGCGTTTTGGCGCAAGCCGACCTGCTGGATCCGCTCATCACGCAGTATGAGGCCCTGGTCGAGCGGTCGCCGAAGAGTACGAAGCTGGTGGACAAGCTGTGTGCGTTTTATGAAGCTGCCGGCCGGCGCGAAGACGCTCAAAAGCTGCGGCTCAAAGCGGTCGAAAACGCCCCGGAGGATCCCCGCAGCTTGTACGCGGCCGGCCAGCAGTTGGCCAGGCTGCGAAAGTACGGTGAAGCGGCCGATAAGTACATCGCCGCGATCGTCAAGTCGCCCGAGATTTTCAATCGCAGCTATCACGAGATGCGGTCGACGTTCAAGGAAGCCAAGGCCTGGAACCGCCTGGCGGATGCGATCGTTCGCGAGGGCATCAAGAAGTTTGTGCAGAGCTACCGCGTCGGCGAGCTGTGCTCGGAGCTGGGCCGGCAAAAAGACTACGAGGCTCTCAATAAACTGCTGTACGCCGCCCTTTCGGAGCTGAACTGGTCCGAATTGTCGCAAATGATGTACTCGATCGGCCGGCGACAAGTCAAACCTGACGAGAAGCTCATCAAGCTCGTGGGCGACAAGCTCACGGCGCCAGATGCCGTGTTCGACAACCTGTCTCAAAACGCGTTTGTGTGGTCGCGCGGCTCGAACGGTCGCACCAGCGGTTTTGTCGACGGCATCGCCACGATTGTTTCCTCGGACGACAAGCTTCGCCAGAGGGTGACCGCGGCGATGTCGGCCCGCCTCAAGAAGTCCGAAGACGAGCTCTTTCCACGCGTGCTGCTGTGCCTGGTATATGCCGACGCGAGGCAATTCGACGAAGTCGAGAAAACGCTCAAGCCGCTGTTGGACAAGGAAAACAAGACCCCAAATGACGCCCTGGCCGTCTGGTGTGTCGCGTCGACCCTGTCGCACGAGGTCAAGCAACCGGAACTGGCCTGCAAGGTGCTGGAAGCGGTCGGGCTTGACGTGCTCGACGAGCGCTACAGCTCTGGATTTCAATTTTCGGCGACTGCGCTTCTGGCGTTCTCTTTCGAGAAAGCCGGGCGCAACGCCGACGCGCACCGTATCCTGGTCCATGAGTTGAGAACCAAGACCGTTGATGAAACTCAATTCCAAAACAACCCGGGATACGCGGAATACCGGTACATCGACTCCATGCGCGGGTTGGCGGAGCGGTTCTTGGAAATGGGCTATCCGGCCGAGGCGTTCATCGCCTACCGCAAGGCTTTCGCCGACGAGGACATGATGAACCGCGCAAAGCGTTATAGCAGCGGCATTGCCAATCGAAAGGAGACGCTGCGCAAGCAAATCTCGGCCAAACGGGATACCCAGACAATGCTCAAGATCATGAAGGCCACGCTGGGGACCCAAGACGACGTGGACGAAGCCACCCGAGGCGCGGCCGCCTACCTGACCGAGCCGCATATCGAGCGCAACTCGCTTATCGACAGCCGCGTGACCATGCCCCTGGAACAGTTCACGCTCGAGATGGCCGAGCAAGATGCGCTACGGCAGGCCGTTTCGCAGTGGTTGCGCGAAACCCCGCTGCCCGAGGATCACAGCGACCTTTCGCTCAAGACGCTGGTTACGCGGCTGTTGATCAGCGATGCGGCGCAGGACGAGCAACAAGCGGAAATGACGGGGTCGGCCATTGTGGAGTGGGTCCACACGCACGACCCGCCGGAGTCGGCCGCCCAAGCAAGTGACGACAAGCCGGCCGCCGAGGCGAGCGAACCGTCCGGCGATGCGGGCGCTTCGGGCAAGCCCAAGGAGGCCGCTGGGAAAGTGCTTCCCGACGAACTATTGCTCGGCATGGCGGCTTTGCGGATGCCGGTCGAGAAGACCGATGCGGCCGAGGTGGTGAAGATGCTCGAGCGGGCCATCGCCGCGGCGAAAGCCAACGATGAAACCGCGTTGGTTGGGAGTTTGCAATGTCAGATCGCCAGGCACGTGGCGGCCACGGAACCCGATCGAGCCCGGTCAATCCTCCAGGAAGCGCTTGATGAACTGCTACCGGCGGACGAGCAGGCCAGCGCCCAAGGGGCGAAGGAGGCGAAATGAGGACCACTGGAACAGAAAGAGGCAACGCAAATAGATCTCGCCGGCAAGCGTCGGTGGGCGTCGCGGGCTTGCCCTGGCGTCGAGGGTGGCTGACGGTCGCAGCGCTCGTTTGTCTGCAGAGCTCTGCCTGGGGACAAGTTGCCGCAGCCGCCACGCCCGCCTCCCCGTCGGATACCAGCCACGCCAAACGCTGTCTGGCGGCCATCGATCTGGCCATCATCGCGGCCGAAAGCGGGATTGTCGACGTTTCGATCGAGGCTATGCGTCGAGCCACAAGGAAAGGTCCGCCGGTGGCCAGCATCGAGCTGGGAGGCTTGTTGAGCAACAAGCCGAATCCCAGATCACGCTCGAGCCCAGGCACCACGGCCAACTTCGAGGCCCTATCCGCGCAGGCTAAGCTTGCCGCGCGGCTGCACCGCCTGCATCGAATCTGGAAGAAGCGGCAGGTCGACCCCGCGCTGGCGTACGAGGCGTTCAAGTCGCTCATTCTGCCCGAGAGCCGGCCGAACGAGGCCTTCTGCTATTCCGTTGTCGCCGTGAATCGACAGGCGACGAACTACTCGAACCTCGACTTCGACGTCGAGAAACCAAAGCTGCAAGACTCTGGTGCCGCCGCTTTGGTCGAGTGGGCAAGGCTGGCCGACGCGGAAGACGATCTGCTGCGGGTGGTTCGTCAGCGAGAAAAACTCCCCGCTGCCGCCAGTGCGGCCCTGTTGGTGCGGGTCATGCTGGCCCAAGATGAAACGCGTCCGGCAGCCGACGCGATCGCGTTGTGTGAAGCACTGGCCGCACGGGCGAAAGCACTGATCAGTGCTCCCGACGCCGAATTATTGTTTGGCCATGTCTGGAAAATGCTGGATCGCGTCGAGCCCGACGCGGCGGCGCGGCAAGACCTCACCGACGCGGTACTGCACGCACTCGAACGAGAACAGAACTGGGCGAGCAACCAGTGGCTGTTGTTTCTCGTCGCCAAAGGCCTGCGAAACTCGCTCGATGAGGGTGATGCGCAGCAGTTTCGCCGCTATGCGGACATCGCGATGTCGCGCTACAATTCCATCCGCGCGAATAATGCGGAATACGTCACGTCGCGGGAAGCCGCCATGTACGGTGAGGCGGCCAAGCGGGCCTTCGCGGCGGGGCATGTAAAGCTTGCGACCGACTGCATGCGCTCACAAAGCCTGCTGCCGGTGAGTCAAAGTTATCTCGAATCGCAGGCGAACGCCATCCTTGATCCGACTCAGGCAGTGGCGCAGGCGCTGCTCAAGATGGACCGCGCCGAGCGGTACGAACTGCTCAAGAGCCTAGTCTGGACCATGCCCCAGTTGGGGCTCAGCGGAGGCGCGCGGATGAACGCCAGGGATCTCGTTCCGCAAGTATTCCAGCCGGCCTCGCCCGGCGAAGCGGCGCTGTGGCGCGGTGTCGCCGGCGTGGGGGCCCGCAGCGCCAGTCTGCTCGAATGGACGATGCGCGACGCGATCGCTCTGGGCAAGCAGGCCGAGATCGCCGACGAGATTGCCAAGCTCGAAGCCAAGGCCAGCGACGATGCCAAGCTGGCTCGCCTCGTCTTGAGTCTGGCGCAAGACTTGCCAGCCGATTTGGCCCTACTGACCAAGCCTGCTGACGATGGCACGAAAGCCCTGATACCGACCATGGGTCAGACCGGTCCCTTGACGCCGCTGGACATCGACGTCGTCGAGCAGGCGCTGGCTCAGGAAGAATATCGAGCCGCAGGTGTCAAGCTGGTCGATCAGTTGCTCGCTATCGCCGTTGAGCGACATCAAGATCCGTACGTCACGCTGGCGCGCGAAATCAAGTTTCGCTTGCGAGCCAGCGAACCGGCGGCAACACACCGCGATCTGGCACACTGGGTGGTTTCCGACGACGTTGCGCAAAGCCATTTTATCGATGGCCACGTGCCTACGTCGCTGTGGATCAAGCGCGACGACGGCGACACCTGGGGGCACCAGTACGGCACGCACTTTTCCAACCTGCTGCTCCGCTATCCGTTGCAGGGCAACTACTCGATTTCGTTCCGCACTCTGGATGGCACCTACCTTGAGGGCGCTGCGACACTCGGGGGGCGAATCATCGAGTTCTTGGAATACCGCAGCAATCTGCGACTGTGGGGCATCGGCCGGCGGAGGACAAAGGGGCTCGAGACCGATGCCTTCCAGGCCGACAAGTTCAATGCGATTCGGCTGGATCGCAAGGAGGACAAGCTGACGATTCACGTCGGCGACGATTTCGAAAAGGAGCTCGCGGCGCCCGCGGGCGACTTTCCGTTCTTCGGCATGGGCGCGTATCACTACCGAGAGACGTCGTTCGACTCGTTGAAAATAGAGGGAGACGTGACCATCCCGCGCAGCGTCGAGATGCTCTCGCCATCGCTGCTGGGCTGGAGTGCCCGATTCACGAATCAGCGGCTGCCCGACCTCACACTCTTGCCGGAGGACACTCCGGCCAGGGATGACGATGGCAAGATCAACTACGATTGGCGGCTGGTCAATGGCGCACTGGAAAGTGTCGACCACGAGAAGATCGACGACCCGGAAGTGGATAAGAACCCCAAGGCAGACAAGTACGCGCGGCCTCGGCGCGAAGCGTTGATCCGCTACATGCGCCCGCTATGCGATGGCGAGCAGATCTCGCTTCAGTTCTACCACGAGCCGGGAAAGTACTCCCTGGCCCCCGCGCTTGGCCGCATCGCCATGTTGCTCTCGGATGCGGAAGTTGCCTTGCATTGGATCACCACCGACCCTTCCGGAACGACGACCGGCATCGATGACGCCAATCGCATCGTCGACGAGCAGGCCCAGCAGCTCACCGCCGTCGGGCTTAAGGAAAACGATTGGAACCAGCTGACGCTCGGGCTGGAAGGCGAAGTCGTGACGTTGAGCATCAACGGCGAGGCGGTTTATCGACGGAGCTGGGAGGCGGGGGTCGGCAGACAGTTCGGGCTGTTTCACGACCCGACCCAGTATCACGTTCGCGTTCGCAACGTACGGCTCAGCGGCGACTGGCCCGAGAGGCTGCCGGGTGACTTATTCGAGCTAAAGCCAAAACAGAAGCCGACTTCCGCAAGGTAGCGACAGCTTGTCGAAGCGCCAGGTAGATCGCATTACTCGTTGACCAAAAAACAGCGTCTCACACTTTTTCTGACGATCTGTTAAGCTGTAGTAACTTTGCTTTCCACCTTCCGTACGGAGGACCTGGAATCATGCTCCATCAGTTGCAAACCAGACTGCGTCCGATTCGCGTTCGGCAACGATTCGATCGTGGGTTGCGGTGGGGAACCGTCGGGTTGATTGGCGGCGCGCTGCTGGGGTCCATTTGGTGTCTGGCCTCTTGGCTGGGAGCAGGGGGCGAGCCGAGGTTGGCTTGGCTGATCCTGCTGGCGCTGGGCGGGCTGTCGACGATTGTTGGTCTGGTGTTGCCGACTAGCTGGAAATCTTCGGCGCGGCTGGTCGACGGAGTCTATGGACTGAAGGATCGCACGCTTACGGCGCTCGACTTTGCCGTGCGTCCCGACGCTGATCCGGTGCGATCGCTGCAAATGCAGGATGCCGTGCAGCACTTGTCGCGCGTGGATGCGGTTCGGGTCGTGCCCTGGAAAACGCCCCGTCTCGTGCCGGCGGCCATCGCCGCGCTGGGGATCATGGTCGCGCTCGGCTTTCTGCCGACGGCGCAGCGGGCCTCGGTGGCGAACGTTCCCGCCGGACCGCTCGAGGTGGTGCTCGATCAGGCCGCTCTGCTCGAAGAAACCATGCTGAAGGATCTCGAGGAGTTGGCGGAGGAAATCGAGGATCCCGAGCTCGAGCAGCTTGCCGAGGAGATGAAACAAGCGGTCCAAGAGCTGAAAGACCCCAACGTGGATCAGCGCGAGGCGTTGGCCAAGCTTTCCGAGATGCAGGCCGCGTTATCCGCCGCCGTCGAAGCCCTCGAAGTCCAGCAACTCGATGCTCAACTGCAGGAATTGGCCGAGGCCCTGCAGGTGGCCGACGCCACGCAGGCGGCCAGCCAATCGCTCCGCGCATCGGACTACGACAAGGCCGCCAGCGAGTTGGAGAAGATCGAAGCGTCGACCATGAGCAACAAGGAGCGCGACGCGTTGGCCTCGGATCTAGCCAAGCTCAGCAGCAAGCTCGGCCAGGGCAAGAAAGGCCAACTTAGCGAGGCCGTCGAGGAAATGCTCGAAGGGCTTTCCAACGAAAACGACTCGAAGGCAAAGGACGGCCTCTGCAAGGTGGCGGGCCTTTGCCGCAAGCAAGGCCTGAGGAAGAGAATCAGCGATTGTCTGGCTTGCCAGCTCAACCGACTGAGCGCCTGCAAGGGCTGTTGCCAGGGCACCAAACCCGGCATGAGCTTGGCGAAATCCGATAGTCCCTCCAACAACGCCGGATTGGGCGCGTCGAACCGGCCGACAGGCGACGAAAAGACCAAGCTCGATTCGACGCGCCGCGACGAGGACCTAGTGGGAACTCCGGGCGATGGGCCCAGCGAACGTGAAACGCTCGCCGCCGCCGAAGCGCGGCAGGACGCCGCCCGCTCGTATCGCGAGCGCTACGTCGAGTATCGCAAGCAAATGGAAGAAGTACTCGACAGCGAGCCTCTGCCGTTGGGACACCGCGAAACCGTCCGCAAGTACTTCGAGTCCATTCGCCCGACCGCCGGAGAGAGCGACATCCTCGAACAAGAGTGACCGACGGCCGCGACTGCATGGCACCACCCCCCGGCGAATAGCGTCGCACAAAGCCGCCTAAGACGTCGAGCAAGGTTTTGTACGGGAAGGGTGTTGGCCTGGCTGCTCATGGCGGCCGTTTCCTTGCGGCGAGCGATGAGGTTGGCCTCGGCGGGCTTCTTGGCCTCCGTGACACTATTCATCAGGTCCTTCATCTCGCCCGGCAGGATGATGTCGCGGACACCCACGACAATCGGCTCCACGCCCAGCGACTTGGCACGTACGCACCATGTTGGGCAGCTCGCTCGCCACGCCGTCGCTTGACAATCTGCAGTGTGATCGCGACTTTGGCTGCGTCCATCAACAAAGGGAGGTCAGAATGAAAAAATTTCTGATGGCAGCAACGATCACCGCCGTCTTGACGGGGTCTGCATTCGCCGGATCCTGCCCGACTTTGATGAAAAAAGTCGATGGCGCTCTTTCGACAACCACAATCAGCGCCGAAGATAAGTCGAAGGTGATGGAACTTCGCAAAAAAGGCGAGCAGCAACATGCATCAGGTATGCATGCGGAATCCATCGCGACACTGAATAAAGCATTAAAGCTTTTGGGCATGTAGCCGACGGCGAGCAAAAGCCGTAGACCCGTTGGCAGGCCCCTGATCGTCGGCTCCCA
>SDBV01011323.1_pt1 | contig 11578 bp, 11 predicted proteins | sample 2277081 | NCBI WGS metagenome assembly SDBV01 (sample SAMN10402039, study PRJNA504765) | marine sediment metagenome | isolation source: marine sediment core GS10_PC15, 223 cmbsf | place: Arctic Ocean: Southern Knipovich Ridge | collected 2010
CAGTTTCCAGCCGATTTGGAAACAGTGGTTTGAAAGCGTAATGAATACAAAAATATCTATGACAGCTACAAATGTAAAATCGTCGAGTATACGTGAGATGTTTAATACTGCTTCTAAATTGGATAATGTTGTTAATCTGGGCATGGGCGAGCCGGATTTTAATACTCCACCCAACATTTTAGCTGCAGCAGCAAAAGCCATGCAAAATGGTCAGACTCATTACACATCTAATGTAGGAAATTTTGATCTCAGGGAAGCGGTTGCCAAAAAATTGCAAAGCCAGAATAGGATAAATTGTGATCCTGAATCAGAAGTAATTATTACTACTGGAGCCATGGGAGGACTATTTCTTTCGCTTCAAGTGCTCCTGGATCCAGGAGATGAAGTCATTCTTTGTAATCCTTCCTGGACAAACTATTCTAATCAAATACTTATGGCTGGAGGAGTACCTGTTTATTTGAAAACAGATGCTTCTTCAGGATTTTCTATCGATCCCGATAGATTAAAAAGTTTAATTACCAACCGAACTAAAGTGTTAATTCTTAACACCCCTTCAAACCCTACAGGAGCAGTTTATTCCAGAGAAACTATAACAGCAATTGCTGAAATAATAATTGAAAAAAATATGATAGTAATAAGCGATGAAGTTTATGAATACTTTATCTGGGAGAGCAGGAAACATGTAAGCATAGCCTCCCTTCCGGGTATGGCGAAACGCACAGTTACAATTAATAGCCTTTCAAAGACATTTTCAATGACTGGATGGAGAATAGGATATACAAGCGCAGCTCCCGAAATAATTGCAATGATGGTAAAACTTCAGGAGAATGTATATGCATGTGTAAACTCAATCGCTCAGGCTGCAGCACTTGAAGCACTTTGTGGAACTCAGAAATATTTAAATAATATGATTTCGGAATACCGAAAGAGAAGATTGTATATGTTGAAGATGCTTCCATCTATTCCCGGTTTAAAATGTATTGTTCCTTATGGTACCTTTTATATGGTTGTCGAAATTGACATACCTGGAATAAATTCTTATGATTTTGCGATGAAATTACTTACAGAAGCAGGTGTATGTGTTATTCCGGGTGCCGCATTCGGCGATGGGGGAGAGTCATTCATCCGAATAGCATATACACAATCTATGAACACCCTGAAGGAAGCAATTAGTAGAATTGAATCCTTTATGGGTACAATTAATAGCTTATAATTATTTATAAGAAAATACTTTAGGAGGACGGAATGAAAAAAATTATTTTTGTGATTTTCCTGGTTGTACTTGCATGTTCATTTGGATTCGCTAATGGCCAGAAAGACACAGCGACTGAGGAGAAGGTTTTTACTGTTGGAATAAACAATTTCGGCCAGGCAAACTTTTTTGCCAGGATTGGCCGAGAATCAATGATGGATCAGATTGAAAAAAACGGTGGTAAGGTAATTTCAACAGTAACAGCTGATGTTCCTTCCCGAATTGCTGCAATTGAAAATATGATCAGTCAGGGAGTTGATGCAATAATTATTGAAGAAGGGGATATCAATCAGGTAGCTCCACCGCTCAGAGAAGCGAAAAAGAAGGGTATTATTATAGGCTCCATGGATGCTGGTAATGCTGATTTCGTAGATTTTTTTGTAGAATCAGACAACAATCAACTTGGTAAAGCATCGGCTGAAGAACTGATGAAAGCCATAGGTAATAAAGGAAAGATTGTAGAGATTTTTAATGATGCCGGTGCAATGATCCGGGTACGGAAGGATGCAATGCATGAAGTTGTAGCAAAGAATCCCAATGTTACCATAGAATGGGGTTTTGTTTATGCCTGGCCGGATTTCCTTACTGATGTCAGGGCAAAAATGGAAGCATTGATACAGGCAAATCCTGAACCTGGAGCAATTGCAGGTGTTTTTGCAACTTTTGATGGTGCCGGTCTTGGGGCTGCTCAGGCGATTTGGGAAGCTGGTCTACAGGATTATATTAAAATTACTGGAGTTGATGGAGATCCAGAAGCATATAAAGAGATGAGAAAACCGGGAAGCCCTTTCGTGGCTACCTTGGCTCAGGATCCTGAAACTATTGCTCGAACTGTTGTAGATGGGGTATTTGATATTTTAAATGGTAAAACAGTTACTGAACGTCATATCTATATTCCTGGTATATTGATTACAAAAGACAACATACCTTCAGAATAAATATTCAATCACAAAAACTGGTACACTTTATTGGTGTACCAGTAATTTCAAATACCGTGGATTTAATTGATGATTAAGAGTGGTGAAACAATATTAAGTACACAAAATATAGGGAAAAATTTTTCAGATGTATGGGTTCTGAAAGATATTAATTTTGATCTAAAAGCAGGTGAAATTCTGGCTCTGGCAGGAGAAAATGGAGCTGGAAAATCTACTTTTATCAAAATATTATCGGGATTATATTCGCCGGATAGCGGCAGTATCAATCTTGCTGGAAAGAATGTTAAATTTGATGATGTCAGTATGAGTGAAGAATCCGGAATTAGAACAGTACATCAGGAAATTAATTTAATACCATTTTTTAAAGTATATCAGAACATCTTTATTGGTGATGAGATAACAAAAAGAATTGCTGGTATAGGCCTCACTGATGATAAGAGAATGAAAGAAAAAACCAGAGAAGTGTTATCTTTACTTGCATCCGATATCTCTTCGGATACATATATACACAACCTTGACGCCTCACATCAGAGAATAATTCAAATTGCAAAGGTTCTTGCACAAAAACCTTCGATTATGATTTTTGACGAACCTACTACTTCCCTGGGAGAAAAGGAGCGTCAGAAGCTTCTTGATATTATTGTTTCTCTAAAGCAGTATGGTATTGGCATTATCTATATCAGTCACAATCTGGATGAAATTATGAAGATTGCCGATAGAGTAACGGTTTTCAGAGATGGAAGGTTTATCGATACAAAGCTGATTTCGGAGTGTACGCCAGAATCAATTATCTCTATGATGATAGGAAATAAATCATATGAATTATATCATAGATTGAAAAAACCAAATTTACAGTACAATTTGCTTCAGGTCAAAGATGTATTCAACCATCGGCTTAAAAATATAAATCTAACTTTACATCGGGGTGAAATCCTTGGTATCGCAGGAGTTGTAGGTGCTGGGAAAAGTGAGCTTGCTCAAGTACTATTTGGGATAGATAGAACATCTAAAGGGATGTTTTATCATAATAGCAACGAATTTAAACCAGGAGTTGATTATTCTATAAATAATGGCATCGCTCTTGTTCCCGAAGAACGACAGAAGCAAGGGCTGATTCCTAATTTTTCCGTAGAAAGGAATATATCAATTGCATATCTTGACCAGTTTCGTAAAAGCATTGAGGTTGATACTAAAAGAGAAAGATTAGTTGCAGAGACATATATAAAAGCTCTTTCGATAAGGACAGAAGGGCCTCTTCAGCAGATACAATATTTAAGTGGTGGTAATCAACAAAAGGTTGTTTTATCACGATGGCTACATGGTGATTTTCAGGTAGGTTTGTTTGATGAGCCTACAAAAGGGATAGATGTCAAAGCTAAAGAAGATATCTATCTACTCTTAGGTTCTCTCGCAGATCAGGGTAAAGGTATTATTTTCTTTTCATCATATTTACCAGAATTACTGAATGTATGTGACAGGATAATAGTTCTGTCAAATGGATGCTGTAATGGTGAATTTAACCCAAAAGACGAGGGAGCTGAAACTAAAATTGTTCATGCAATGTTAACTGGGGGAATATATTATGACAACTAACATTTTTCTAAAACTACCAAAAAGGGATATAATACGCCGCTATGGGACTGTTATGGCTGCAATTGTAATTCTGGGTTTTTTCTCGATTTTTGCAAATAATTTCATGACAGCAGGAAATATGTTCATGCTCCTCAGACAGATGAGCATACTTACAATCATATCTTTAGGTTTTACTTTTGTTATGGCCGCTGGCGGATTCGATATGTCGCTAGGTAATAATGTTGGGCTTGTAAGTATCGTTTTTGCAATTGTGTTAATTAAATCCGGCAGCTTTCTCCTGGCTTTAATTATTGCTCTTTGTGTTGGCATATTTATTGGAATGATGAATGGTAGTTTAGTAGCTTATATAGGTCTTCCGGATTTTATAGGCACTTTTGCAATCGGAACAATTGTGTATGGTCTTAAGATGCTGATTACAAGAGGGAATCCTATATTTTTCAGTGAAGATGTTTCCCCAACATTTCTTTTCCTGGGACAGGGATATGTTGGTCCGGTTCCTTTTCCAGTCATATTAATGATTATCATCACTATAATAGTAACTTTTATTCTTGAAAAAACTGTGTTCGGCCGAAGAGTATATGCCATTGGCGGTAATCCGGTCGCCGCATTGTTTGCGGGAATAAAGGTCAGGAGGTATCGTTTCATTACATTTTTAATTTCTGGTTTAAGTGTTGCCTTCGCCGCTGTGGTCATGACTTCACGGATAGGGTCTGCGCAACCTCTTGCAGGAGAAGATCTTCTACTTGATTCAATATCAGTAGTATTTTTAAGCACTACAATGTTTGGAGAAGGAGAGCCCACTGGGAAAGGTACTTTTGTAGCAGCATTCATAATCACTATGCTTACTAATGGTCTTACTATGCTAAATGTTGCCTATTATTTTCAGTATATCACGAAAGGTCTTGTTGTTATCATGGCAGTTCTTGTTTCTGTTAGTCTTGGTCAGAAACTCAGGGTAAAATTCTAGACATCAGGTTATTAGGAGAAGAAAATGAGGACATTAAATGAGGAATCATTAAGAAATATTGTGATGGGTGCAGGTTTGCTTGGATCAGGGGGCGGAGGTTCTACACTGGAAGGTATGAAACTTGTGGATAAAGTTCTGGAGTTCTCAGATAGTGTTAAACTAATGCATCCGAATGAAACGGCTGATAATGACTGGGGGGCTGTAATTGCTGGTATGGGTTCACCAATAGCTTCATTAAGTAGAGTCAGAACCTATTCACCAAGATGGGCGATTGAGTTGCTTGAGAAGGAAGTAGGATTCATAAGTTCATTCGTTATTCCATTTGAAATAGGGGCTGGTAACAGTTTAAATCCGATGCTGGCTGCTGTGCAGAAAGATATACCTATTATTGATGGTGATCCATGTGGCCGGGCTGTTCCTCAGGTAGATATGACAACTTTTTTCCTGGGAGGCCTCTCGATTAGTCCGTTTACCCTTACAACAGAAGATGAAATAAAAGTAATTCTTAAAACTAAAAACCCATCGGATATTGAAAGAATAGCCAGGGCTATTACATCTGAGCTTGATGGGGTTGCGGCTACAAGCTGCCATGCTATGTCCGGAAAAGACCTGAAAGACTTAATCATTCCAGGAACTACTTCCTTTGTTGAGAAAATTGGTGCAGTTATTCTGGAGTACCAGAGTAAAGGAAAGGATCCCGCGTCTATAATTGCGGAAAAATTTGATGGATATGTTATTGGGAAAGGTGAAGTGAAGTCTCTTGATATCGAAACCCGGGGGGGATTTGATTTTGGACTTGTAAAAATTGAAGGAAAACTGCCGCTTACTGTAACATTTCAGAATGAAAATATGACAGCCTATAGAGGTGATCGACTTATTGCTGTTGTACCAGACCTTATCTGTGCAATTCAAGATGATGGCACGCCTTTAACAAATGCAGATATAAAACCAGGAATGAGATTGTCTTATTTAAGTTTTCGGGCACACGAGAAATTTCGCAGCAATGCTGCCTTTAAACTTTTTAGACCAATATTGTTGGCATTGGGGTATTCGGGAACATTCATACCCATGGAAGACTTGACTAATGGAGGATTATGAAGATGGGATACATTGAAATAAAGCCGGAAAACTGTTCAGGCTGTTTGTCTTGTGAATTGGTATGCTCAATGGAGCATTATGGTTATTTCGATTTTAAAAAAAGCCGAATACAAATAATTCAAGATGAAGAACATTCTGTTATAGAAATTCACCAGTGTATTCAGTGTGATGAAAAATCCTGTGTTGAAAACTGTCCTGTAAGTGCACTTTCAGTAGATCCAAAACTGGGATATATCCGGTTCGATTCAGAGGTATGTATCGGTTGTGGTACATGTCTGCGGAAATGTAAGTACAATGGAGTGATATGGGATCAGGAGAATTCCAGCCCTCTTATCTGTGATCTCTGCAATGGTGACCCTATGTGTGTAAAGCCTTGTCGTCTTCATCAGTCTCTTATTCTATCCAACAAGGAGGCTGTTATATGAGAAGTTCATACAATGGTCGGGTACTAAATGTAAATCTAAGTAATAATAAAATCTGGGTGCATACCCTGGAAGATGAATATTTAAGCTTTTATCTTGGTGGACGTGGTGCAGCTGTAAAAATGCTGTGGGATTTGACGGGACCGAAAACAAAACCTGATGGAAGGGATAATATACTTATATTTTCTCCAGGATCACTAACAGGTACTTCAGCTCCAACTACAGGGCGGACAAATGTAACTTTTAAAAGTCCTGCAACAGGTGGTTATTTTAAAACAAGTATAGGCGGCGGGTTAGGCCTTGCGATAAAACATGCTGGTTATGACCATGTGCTTATTCGGGGAAAAGCAAAAAAGCCTGTATACCTTTATGTGAGCTCTACAAAAGTTGAAATTATGGATGCTACTGACATTTGGGGAAAGGATGTTAAAGAAACAAATCAATTAATAAAAGATAAAAATGATGATCAGGAGCTGAAAATAGCCTGCATTGGAAGGGCAGGGGAGAATAAGAGCAATTTCGCCGCAATTATGGGAACCTATTACAATGCAGCCGCGAGAGGTGGCGGTGGTGCAGTTATGGGTGGGAAGAATTTGAAAGCTCTGGCTTTCAATGCAGAAGGAGGCAGAATATATGTAGCCAAACCTAAAGAATTCTCGCGAGTTGTTCAGAAAGCAACAGATGCATCTCTGGCCGATAATCATTCCAAAGTAATGAAGCGCTTTGGAACAGCTGCAACCACTGATCAGATGTGTGTAGCTGGTCTTTTACCTACCTATAATTTTCAGCGTCAGTGGCTGAAGTCCGGTCAGGAAAATTTAACAGGCCAGCATCTAATAGACGAGGGATACTTAAAGCGAAGTGTAAGCTGTGGAACATGTCTGTTTGGATGTCATAGATATACAGTTGTTAAGAAAGGTAAATTTAAAGGGGTCTATTCGGAAGGTCCAGAGTATGAGACTTTTGCTTCATTGGGAGCAAATATTGGATTAACAGATAGTCAATATATTTTAAAAGCGAACGAGATGGCTAACGATTATGGCTTCGATACAATCTCCCTTGGTGCTGCGGTTTCATTTGCCATAGAGAGTTTTGAAAAAGGTGTTATCAGCACTGAAGACACTGATGGTTTTGAACTGAAATGGAGCGATGGAGAGACACTGCTGTATTTAATAGACCTTATCGTAGAGGAGCGGGCAATCGGTAAGCTGCTCTCTAAAGGAGTTAAAATTGCATCTGATAAGCTTGGAAAGAACTCTTATCAATGGGCAATTCAGGCACGAGGTTTGGAACAGAGTCGAGTTGAATTAAGAGGTGCTTTTTCCTATGCCCTTGCGTTTGCACTTAATCCCAGGGGACCAGATCACCTTATGACCGAATGCCTTGCCGAGTTTGGTGAAGGATTTTCAAAAAATGCAGTAGGTGTTATTGAGAAAATTACAGGAGATAAGAAGTATGGGAAACCCTACCTTGAGGAAAAGCGGGCAGAGATAGTTTCATGGCATGAAGAAATATATGCTATTTCTGATTCACTTGGCTATTGTGCTTTTGCCACAACTGCTGCTTATGGGGTCGATGAGCAGATGTGCGCGGATTCATTTAATACAGCTATGGGACTGGATCTAACTGCTGATGAGATGATGGAAGCGGGGAGGCGAATTGTAACTCTTGAAAGATGTTATAATCTAAGGGAGGGCTGGTCCAGGCGTTGTGATGTCCTCCCCTGGAGAATAATGAATGAAGCCGCTGTTGATCTGGCTCCCAAACAACCTACTTCTGCTACAATGGATTCTGATCGACTTGGAAGGATGCTGTCTGATTATTATCTTTTAAATGGCTGGGACATAGAAAATGGATTTCCACTACCTGAGACGTTGAAGAAGCTCCGTCTCGAATTTACAGAAAAACAGATAAATTTACTAAGAGATAAGGCAGTCGAAGCTGATTTGCCAGAGAGTTGTACATAAGCTGATGGAATTTAAGATTTAGGGGTTATTTATGAGAGAACGATTTTTAGAAGGGAAAGTTGCATTTATTACAGGAGCATATAGAAATCTGGGAGCAGTCATTGCTCTTCAACTAGCTGGAAATGGTGCTGACATTGTTATCAATGATCTCCCTGGTATTTTGGATAAAAATCAAAAGCAGGATCTGCTTTCCCAGATTGAGGCTTATGGAGTTCGCGCTCTTGCTATGGATAATGATATCAGTTCTGTTTCCTTTGTGAATAAAATAAGGATGGAAATATTAGATAAGCTTGGACAGGTTTCTATATTAATAAATTGTGCTGGTCCTTTCAATTGCACTCCTTTTAAAGATCTTAAAGAGGAAGAGTGGGATACTGTCATGGATGTAAACTTAAAAGCAGTTTACATCACTGCCCAATGTTTTGCTGCTGATATGCAGGTTTCTGGCTGGGGACGAATTATAAATATGTCTGCAGGCTCTTCATTTATTCGGAATCATGGAGTCTATGGCCTGGCGAAGGCAGGTGTAAATTTTTTGACTGAATCGTTAGCATTGGAATTGGGCCCGGAGATAACTGTTAATGCGATAGCTCCAGGACAGATTGAAGAGAGTCTTCCATATATTAATGAAATTGATCCTACTTTTGGTGCTAAATATATTCAGCGGACTCCATTGAAGAAATTTGTGAAAAGAGCAGAAGTTGCCGGATTAATCTCGTTTCTGTGTAGTTCTGCAGCTGATCTTATGACAGGTGAGACTTTAAAGTTAAACGGTGGTGCAGAACTACCCCGATTTTAATTCTGTTAGATGATCAGGAGGATAAATGCTTCAATTAAATGTTTTAGGTATTTCAGGCAGTCCCAGGAAGGGTAATAGTGAATATTTACTGGAACATGCATTAAATGCTGCTACTAATTATTCTCCTGATCGGGTTGTGTGTGAAACATATACATTTCGAGGAAAAAAAATGTCACCTTGCCTTGCCTGTAACCATTGTATCAAAAATAAAGGTGTCTGTGTTCATAAGGATGATTTTGTAGATCTTAGAGAAAAATGGCTAAATGCAGATGTTATTATTTATTCTCTGCCGGTTTATCATATGAGTATGCCTGGTCAGGTTAAATGCTTTATTGATCGCCTGGGAAACAGCAGCTTCGGCAGTCATCGAGTTGTTCTTGCTGATGGATCAGAAACGCTTTCAAAACAGATGAAGGTAATAGGGACTATAGCTCAGGGTATCCATATTTTTTCAGGTCAGGAACATACTATTACTGATATGATAAACCATACTCTTTTAATGCAGTCCGTTCCGGTAAATGGTGATATGTGGCAAGCTTATATTGGAGCTGGTGGATGGACTCGTAATCAGGAGAGTAAAGATGCATTTAGAGATTTATTTGAAGAAGGAGAGTTATCGGCGAAATCCACTGTAAAAGCTTCACAAGGATTGGGTAAGCGATGTACAGAGACTGCAGATATCGTAATTAATGGGCTTCTTGCTTGCAGAGATCAGCTGAAAGACAATCCTGTGTATAATAGTGTTTTTAAATTACTTGATTTAAAGCTTGCTCAGAGGGATGGTAATGTGCATGGATAAGAAACGCCTAAGAGTAATTTTTATTGGCCATGAATCGGAAGAGTTTCTAAAGGAGCAAAGATCGTATAGAGAAATGTTTGCCGGTTCTGACATGATCATTGAAGTAAGAAGTATTCAGGGAGGTCCAGAAACAATTGAGCGTGATTTGGACGAGGCTGAGGCGGGGCCATGGCTTATAAAGGAAGTTGTAACAGCAGAAAAAGAGGATGTGGATGCAGTTATGATTGACTGTGCTATGGATCCTTGTATCAATGCTCTTCGGCAATCAGTTTCTATTCCTGTACTTGGTGCCGGACATGCAGCTTTTAGCCAGGCTCTGGTCCTTGGTGATCGGTTCTCGATAATTGCTCCTCTTCCATCCCTTGTACCTGCTTATCGTAGGAGGATTAATGAATATTGCCTTAATGGAAGGCTGGCCTCAGTCCGTTCAATTACTGTACCCATTCTAAATCTGCTTTCTGTTGAGGCTATTGAATATTTTGTGAAGGAAAGCCAACTAGCCATAGAAAAAGACGGAGCAGATGTAATCGTAATTGGCTGTACAGGGCTTTCTCCAGCTTTTCCGAAGATAAGGAAGAAACTCTCAGTGCCTGTCATAGATCCGGTTTCAGCCTGTATAGGGTTAGTTCGAAGTATAATGAATGATGAGTTTTCATTATAATTGGCTGAAATATTTAGAAGTATAAAATTTAGGTATTAATGAGGATGGAGGTATGTGACCATGGTTGTCACAGCGAGACTTTACGGAAACATGATTAAATATGCTACGACAACAAAACCGGCAAAGTGGCAGGGTTCTGTAGAAGATGGAATATCAGTTGAAGAATTAATCAGAATTATCGGATGCACAGAGAAAGAAGTGTTCAGCATTCTGAGGAATGGAATTTATATTCAGAAAAATACTGTGTTGAAGGATGGAGATTTTGTCGATTTCCTAAGCCTACTGGGAGGGGGCTAAACATTTTTGTCACAAACATCTTCCGGATGCTTATTGCTCATTATTTAATACATTATTATCTCAAATTGTTATAAGTAGATTGTAATTCTGCTCTTTCCCTTTGTAAAAACTATTACCCTGATGGTTCATCAGTCCTTGACCCAGTATCCCCGCTGTTACCATAGGCAGGTTCTAATTGGTATCCGGCATAAATGTAATGGATCTGTTCGCAACGACAGCCCTGTGCTCATCCAGGGGTGAAGCCAGAAGACTTGTGACCCAGGGCGGAGCTTCCATAAACGAAGAGAAAATTACAGACATTGAGAAAAGTATTGATCTGTCCTTTGTAGAAGATAATGAACTGCTGCTTAAAGCCGGTAAGAAGAGGTATTTTCGGGTTATTGTTGAATAGTGTAGAGACGTATCTGGGAGGTAAACATGAGTGATGATTTTAAGTTTCTGGATAAGGAAGAAGAAGAACTTTATAATTCCCTTCAACAAGATAAATGGGTTTCTGATTTTGATGGTACTATTAAAGAGAAGTATGAAGCTTATGCCAGATCCTCGTTAAAAAAGGAAAGGAGGATCAATATCCGGATGACAGAAAGAGATTTTAAGAAAATACAGGTTCGGGCCATTCAGGAAGGTATACCCTATCAATCCCTAATTTCTATGCTTATACATAAATTCAACGAAAATAAACTGACAATAACTTAGTAGGGGCAGTCACCCAGGGTTTGCAAAGCAAATCCCAGGTGACTATCCCAACAACATTGAAAAGTTCAAACCATAAAAAACCCTCTCCA
>SDBV01011324.1_pt1 | contig 11575 bp, 8 predicted proteins | sample 2277081 | NCBI WGS metagenome assembly SDBV01 (sample SAMN10402039, study PRJNA504765) | marine sediment metagenome | isolation source: marine sediment core GS10_PC15, 223 cmbsf | place: Arctic Ocean: Southern Knipovich Ridge | collected 2010
CGGTAATGAAGACGTAGGAGCACATATTATTGGTAATCGATTTATTGACTGTGTGGCATATGGAAGTAAAAAAAGTTCTGGGTTTAGTTTTAATATTTCGTCTAATTGCCCCGGCGCCATTATACGGGATAATTATATCCAGGCGGTTTGTTATGATAACGAAAAGAGTGGTGTAGGTTTCAGAAACAAAGATGACGCAGAAACCGGCATCATAGAAAATAATGAAGTCGATATCATTTGCTATGGTAACCGGGGGTTAAACGGTTCTGGCAGCTTAAATAGTTGGGCCGGTGGATTGGGTATGGAAAACGATAACAGTTCTTTACATAATACAATTAAAAATATTACCGGATCTGTCATCTGTTACGATAATAGAGTGGATGTAAACACCAGAGGGGGACATAATTGCAACATAACAGTTTACCATCCTGAAGGAGAGAACGATCCTGTATTGGTAGACGAAAGTAGTTACAACAATACCGTAACAGTGGTCGATTTTAACTGTTCTGATCCATTGGTTGAGTGGTGTATGCAGGAATACTGTGGGGTTACCTGTGCCGGATCAGCTGATTTTGATTGCGATGGAAATGTTGACATAGATGACGTCCGTTACATGGCCGGCGTCTGGTTGACAGACGATAGCACAGCTGATATTGTTGAGTCAGAAGAAACGATCGTGAATTATTTGGATTTTTCAATATTGTCACTGGAATGGCTTCAATAAGGGAGGCGTATATGTATAAAAAAAAGATGTGTTTAATTTCTGTTGTCCTGCTGCTGGGGATGGCCGGCAGCGCATTGGCGACTGTAGTTGTAATTGTACCTACGGGAACATCTGATGATGCCGGTCTAATTCAAACTACTATGGATGGATTGCAAGCTGGCGACACACTGCAGTTAGACGGCGATTTTATGCTCGCCACGACCATTTACCTACCGTCGAATTTCACCTGGATCCTTAACGGGACGTTGACTTTGGACGAAAATATTGATCTTGACAGTGTCGGTTGGGTCGATCCGCCAATCGATGCCAGACGGCGTACTGCAATTTCAGAAACACCTGGTGGTGCAACAAACATTGATATGTCGGGCGGGACCTATTATGGGTACGATATACATGACGGATCATCTACAATACGCTTTATAAATTTTGTGTCTGTAACCAATTCCTATTTTCATGATTTTACTGTTAATGAAGGGTCAGATGATGCTTTTACCCTTGGACCCGGGTGTAATAACAACCAATGCCGGAACCTTATCGGATCGGGTGCTCACGGAAATGCGTTGACCGACAAAGGCGATCACAACACATGGTATGACTGTATCGCTGATGATTGTGACAGTGACGGATGGACACCAAAATGCCGGTATAGTACATTTATAAGGTGTATAGCTTCAAATAATGATGGCCCTGGTTTTGGAATGTATGCTCGAGAGGAAGGGTATGCCTATGACGTAGGAGCACATATTATTGGTAATCGGTTTATTGACTGTGTGTCATATGGAAGTAGAGATAGTTCTGGTTTTAGTTTTAATATCTCGTCTAATTGCCCCGGCGCCATTATACGTGATAATTTTGTCCAGGCGGTTTGTTATGATAACTATAAGAGTGGTGTGAGTTTCAGAAACAAAGATAATGCAGAAACCGGCATCATAGAAAATAATGAAGTCGATATCGTTTGCTATGGCAATGAAGGATTAAGATCGAATGGGGATCCAAGTAGTTGGGCCGGCGGATTGGGCATAGAAAATGATAATAGTACTGAACATAATACAATTGAAAATATTACCGGCTCTGTCGTCTGTTACGATAATAGAATAGATGTAAACACCAAAGGAGGTCTTAATTGCAACATAACAGCTTATCATCCAGACGGAGAAAACCCACCTGTATTGGAAGAAGGGGATGCCTCAAATATCATAACTGTAATCGGTTTTAACTGTTCGGATCAATTGTATCAATGGTGTGCGCATGCATACTGTGGGCTGCTTCCCTGTGCCGGGTTGGCTGATCTTAACTGCGATGGAAATGTCGATATAGATGACTTGTTGCACATGGCCGGTGTCTGGTTGACAAGCAATTCCACGGCCGATATTGCTTTACCGGCAGATGGCATCGTGAACTTACCGGATTTTTCAATATTGTCGCTCCAATGGCTTCAATAACGGGTCGCTGAAAAATAAAAATGGATCGTTAGGAACGTTAAAAACTGGCACGCTCCGCCAAGCCCATATACACCCCAATTGAAAAACACTACTGAAAAACTGCATTTTTAAATACGCCCGAAGGGATTCGAACCCCTAACCCTCGGTTTCGAAGACCGATGCTCTATCCAGTTGAGCTACGGGCGCTAAAAGTCAAAAAGATAAGGTAACGCATTGTCGCCGCACTGTCAACCAAAACCACGGATATCGCATCTATTCCGAAGTATCTTCAGTATCTTGCGCTTTATGGATGATCTCGACGATACGCTCGGGATATGGAAGGCCGCTTACGCTTATTTCAACACCGCCCGTCCCGGCGCTGGATATCTCGATCGTTCCAACCCCCAACAGACGTTGGAAGAATGTTTGATGCGTGTGGAGTTGTTTTACATCGACATGACGTACCTCGGTAGTGCTCCTGGAAAGTATACCTTCTCTGCTTACTGTCCGCACATTGCTAACCTCAAGCGTCGTACCCAGGCATCTGTACCACCACACACCCAGCACGATAAGACCGATGCCGATCAGCGACAGTATCGCCCATATAACAAACCATACAGGATGCGATCGAAACATCGACGGGTGCGATTTGTATAGTACCTCTTCGTTTTCCATATCCGTTCGTCTTTCTAATTCGTCAAAGCCGCAGAGAACTTACTTCTTTTGCCGGCTCTGATTCCACTCATACACTGTTGTTGTTCCAGCCAGGATCATACTTTTTAAATATAATCGTTCAGCATATTCTCAAACAGTTCCTGCCTGCCGCTCTTTATCTCAGGCTCGCCGTTTTCAATAGTATAAGCTTCCAGTTCTTCAAAGCCTATCTTTTTGCTGTCGATCTTTTTGCCAAGCTCACCTGCCCATCCGGCATACCTTTTCTTGACCTCATTTTCAAACGTCTTATCATTGATCATTTTCGCCGCATTTTTCAGACCGCGTGCGAAAGTATCCATCGCACCGATATGTCCGTAGAACAGGTCCGTCGGATCGACAGATTGCCGTCTGAGTTTCGCATCGAAGTTAAGCCCGCCGGTCGTAAACCCGCCGCTTTGAAGGATCGTATACATCGCAAGCGTCGCCTCGGCAACATTCGTCGGAAACTGATCCGTATCCCAGCCCAAAAGCATATCACCGCGGTTAGCGTCAACCGAACCTAAGAAACCGTTAGCCGCGCAGAAAGCAAGCTCATGCTGGAAGTCATGTCCTGCAAGCGTCGCATGGTTAGCCTCGATATTCATCTTAAAGTGTTCGATCAATCCGTACTTCTGCAAAAACCCAAAACAGTTCCCCGCATCGAAATCATACTGATGTTTCGTCGGCTCTTTCGGTTTCGGTTCGATGTAAAGCTGCCCGCCGAACCCGATCTTACTTTTATAGTCCACCGCCATCTGCAAGAGCATTGCCATCCGATCAAGCTCTTTACCAATATCGGTATTTAGCAGCGTGTCATACCCTTCGCGTCCGCCCCAGAAAACATATCCCGCACCGCCAAGCTCTTTCGTTATCTCCATCGCCTTTTTGATCTGGCTGGCTGCGTATGCAAATACCTCAGGCGAAGGGTTGGTCCCGGCACCTGACATAAACCGTCTGTGAGAGAATGCGTTCGTCGTTCCCCACAACAACTTTATGCCCGTTTCAGCTTGAAGATTTTTCGCTTTGGCAACAATAACGTCAAGCCGCTCGTTCGTCTCTTTAAGGCTGTCCGCCTCAGGTGCGATGTCCCTGTCGTGAAAACACCAAAAGCCAACTCCCAGTTTTACAAAGAACTCGAATGCCGCCTCAAGCGTCATCTCCGCAACCTTCATCGGGTCGTCCGAATCGTTATAATTGCGTATCATCGTTCCGGGCCCGAACGGATCTGCCCCCAAGCCTTTAAACGTATGCCAGTAACAAACCGCAAACCGCAGATGTTCTGCCATCGTCTTACCAAGTACCTTTGCATCGGCGTCATAATGTTTAAACGAAAGGGCGTTCTTGGAATCGGCACCCTCGTATTTTATTTTTTGTACATCTGGAAAATATTCACTCATCTTTATGCTCCGTAAGTTCTCAATTTTATTTTTACAGTGCGGTCTCTAAAATACAGAACCACTTATTGTACGCCTCTTCGTATGCCTTTGCTTGTTTCGCATCCGGTTCTATCGTCTTGATCTTTTCCAGTCCGACGAACGCTTCTTTGCTGTTTTTATAAACTCCCGCACCGATCCCTGCACCTCTGGCCGCTCCTTGTGACCCGTCCGTGTCATACAGCTCAACGACGGTACCGGTCACCGTCGCAAACGCGCTTGCGAAAATATCGCTAAGGAACATATTCGCATTACCCGCTCGTACCGTTTTCGCTTCTATGCCCATATCCCGCATGATCCCCAGCCCGAAGTTCAGTGCGAACACGATCCCCTCCTGCGCAGCTCGCAGCATGTGCGATACATCATGCCGGTTAAAGTCAAGACAGTGAACACTTGCGCCAACATTTTCGTTGCCAAGCGTTCGTTCTGAGCCATTACCGAACGGCATCATAACCAGCCCGTCACTACCAACGGGCACTTTGCCCGCAAGTGAGTTCATCTCCGGATAGTCCATCCCGCCGGTCACATTATGCTTAAGCCAGCTATTGAGTATTCCCGCACCGTTAACGCACAGCAGCACGCTATACCTCGGCCGATCCGCCGTATGATTAACATGAATAAAGCTGTTCACGCGAGACTGGCTGTCATAGTTCGGTTGATCCCCGATACCGCAAACAACTCCGCTCGTCCCCGCCGTCGCCGCGATATCGCCCGGCTCAAGCACATTTAGCGACAATGCATTGTTCGGCTGATCCCCACCGCGATAGGTGATCTTCGTTCCCACCGTAAGTCCAAGCTCCGCTGCCGCTTCTTTGTTAAGCTCTCCTTGAACGCCGAACATCGGAACAACATCGGCGATAAGACCATTATTTATCCCAAGATCATCCAGCAGCATCTGTGCTACCCCGTGTTTCTTGAAGTCCCACATAATACCTTCGGAGAGCCCGGTTTCGGTCGTCGTTATCTCCCCTGTCATCTTCATCGCGATATAATCGCCGGGTACCATAATCTTGTATATTTTGCTGTAAGCCTCGGGCTCGTTTTCCATTACCCATTTCAGCTTCGCAGCTGTAAAGTTCCCCGGTAAGTTTAGCATATTTTCAAGACAGATTTCGGCTCCAATGCGATTGGCCGATTCTCTCCCGATCTCCACGGCCCGGCTGTCACACCAGATGATAGAAGGACGGATAACGTTTTGGTCACGGTCCACGCAAACCAAGCCGTGCATTTGGTATGTGATACCGATCGCTTTGACGTCGGAGGTGTTTATATTTGCGGACTTTAGCATCTCTGCCGTCGCAAGCTTGACGTTGGCCCACCAATCGGACGGATTTTGCTCGGCGAAACCCGGTTGAGAAGCGATGATCGCCATCTCCTTGCTTGGCGATGTCGCAGAGGTAACAGCCTTGCCGGTGTCAGCGTTTAGCAGAGTTGCCTTGACAGACGACGTTCCAATATCATAGCCAATAAGATACATGTCTTGCCCTTTGGATAAAACACAATTATAGCCTATAACAGTATATTTTAAGGCCGGGGGTGTCAAGTTCAATATTTACCACAACACAATATTGAACCTTTATTAACGCTTTAAATGCCTATTTTTGGATTTTTGCTTGCAATATACGGGCTTTATGTGTAAATTCTTCTCTTTGCAAAAGGGCGATTAGCTCAGTTGGCAGAGCAGCTGACTCTTAATCAGCGGGTCGTGGGTTCGATTCCCCCATCGCCCATTACTAAAAGCCGCCTAAAAAGCGGCTTTTAGTAATGAAGCAAGGCGTTATGCCTTGCGATCTCCTTTCTCCTCTCTCCTGTTCAAAATTGTAATCCTTTGTAGCCGTTATGGTTACAAGGCCTTATTTTCCATCGCCGCTGACCTACTCTATCGTTGAAGGATGGGAACAAATCTGGAAGTTTTCTGACGGGGTGTTGAAAAAGTCCCCGTAATCCTGTATAATGCCATTGTCATTGTTAATCGTTTTCAATGATGGGGATACGATTATGTTAGGCACTCAAAAACGTTGGCCGGAGGTCGTATTATGAGGTCGAAAAAGGGTTTTACATTAATTGAGCTGTTAGTGGTCATCGCGATCATTGCATTGCTGTTGTCGATCCTGATGCCCGCATTGTATCAGGTCAAAGAGCAAGCCGCCGGAGTAGTATGCACTGCACATCAGCGTGGGCTCCTTCAAAGCTACCTGCTCTATTGCGAGAGCAATGGAGGCAAACTCCCAGACGCAAGCGTACTGCCCAACCTTAATTCGGACGGTACACTGAGGCATGATGCGTGGGTCCATCCGCCGACAGCCGCAAACGGAACCATCTTATTTGGGACCGGTGTTAATGCTACACTTGAAGAACGCTTAAGAGGCATCAGGAACGGGACGTTGTGGCCATATACCGAAAACGTAGAGCTGTACCATTGCCCCGGTGACAAACGTATGAGGTTAGGTACGGTACTCGACAGTACTGCCGCTTATAGGATATATAGATCATACGGTATTCAGAGCGGACTAAATGGCCAGGAACGGAATAGTACTCCGCCATTGGGTATATTAAAATTTTCGCAGATACGGCGCACAGCCAAGACATACATATTTGTTGGAGAAAATTACGATGGTGCGTGGTCGAATAATAATGGCGGTTCATGGTACCTTGGTGGAAGCGCCGGACCAGAGGACGAATGCTGGTGGAACGCCCCGGCGGTATGGCACAATGAAGGCAGCACGCTGTCGTATGCAGACGGTCACGCCGTAAAGTTCAAATGGAGTGACGATAGGACCGTGGCTTTCGCTTTAGACAGAAGTAGTGTTTCAGCTCATCAGCCAAACAACCCCGATCTTGAGATGATGATTGATGGTTATGTAGTTGACCTGCCAAGATAACTCTTCTCCTTGGCTTGATGGCTGAGTATCAGCTATTAAAGCCGGAAAGCGGTTATATATTACCAATTTGAATTCTAAGGATTACGAATGAACCAGACTCAATGGGATACACTTTTGGATGTTGTAACCGGTAAGCGCCTGCCGCACATACCGACGGCATTTATTGTCGATTGTCCCTGGCTGCCCGGCTGGTATGGGGCAGGGATGATGGATTATTTCAGCGACGACCAATGCTGGTTCGACGCGAATAAGAAAGCGATCGAAACATTCGGCGATACTATTTTTCTGCCGGGGTTTTGGGCCGAGTTCGGTATGTGTACAGAACCCAGCGCCTTCGGGGCCAAATGTCAGTGGTCCGAAAATAATATGCCGCACGCTGAAAAGGTATTGAGGGATATATCCGAGGTCGATCTGCTGACCAAACCGAATGTCCGTACCGACGGGCTTTTGCCGTTTGTCATCAATCGACTAAAACGCACCGGCCTGCGAATCGAAGCGATGGGACATCAGATCAAATTCGCCGTGGCAAGAGGGCCGCTAAATATCGCATCGTTCCTAATGGGAACCACGGAATTTATGACCGCCATGATGACCGATCAGGATTGCTGCCATAAACTCGTCGGATTGATCACAGATTTTTTGATCGACTGGATCGGTTACCAGATCGAGTGCTTCCCGTCTATCGAAGGGGTTTTTCTTCTGGACGACATCATCGGTTTTGTCGGCGACAAACAGTGCGGCGAATATGTGGTTCCATACTTTAAAAAGATTTACGGTGCGTTCGATGCAAAGATCAATATGCTGCACAACGACGCCCCCGGCCTTGTGAGTGCCCCTTATCTTGAGCGGATGGGAGTTAATCTGTTCAACCCAAGCTTTGAGCACAGTTTGGGCGAGCTTAAGGAACTGACCGGCAACAAGGTTGCTATTCTGGGCAATATTCCTCCTCGCGATGTTATGGCCCAGGGTACGCCGCAGGCAGTTGGCGACGCAGTAAAGGATTCTGTGGCCGGGCTTGGCGATCTGTCGAGAGTGATCTTATCCTGCGGCGGGGGGATGCCGCCGAATGTTTCCAGCGAAAATATAAACGCGTTCATTGATGCGGCCAGTAGTGCAGGCTAAAAGCAAGGGATTTCTATGAAACAAGTTTTTGCAAGCAAAAGGAATACTAACTCTGATAACACCGGAGTACCGGGTTTAATGTTGGCATGCATGATCTTTGCTTTGCTGCTGGCTGGGTGTGCAAGTGAGTTTGGTACCAAGTCGGGCAAAAAGGTGCTGGTCTATACCAAAAACGGTAAGGGCTACGTCCACAAGAACATCCCGGAGAGCATCAGGTGTATTGAAAGTATTTGCAAGAAAAATGGATGGGGATGTGAGGCCAGCGACGATCCGGCGATCTTCACTGCCGAAAAAATCGCCGAGTTTGACGTGCTGGTATTTTCAAACACCAACAATCAGACATTTGATACCGACGAGCAGAAAGAAGTCTTCCGGAAATTCATACAGAACGGCGGGGGCTTTGCAGCGATCCACTCTGCGTGTGCATCGGAGAGGCAGTGGCCCTGGTATTGGGCAAACGTCGGCTGTAAATTTGTATTCCACCCTCCGTTTCAGGAATTCGATGTTAAGGTCGTTGACAAAGACCATCCATCAACGGAATTTTTGCCGGATATTTGGACCCGTAAAGATGAATGCTATATCCTTGACCATTTGAGCTTGAAGATGAACGTTCTGCTTGCCGCCGACCTGCGGACTGTTGAATTTAAAAAAGGGAAACCAAGCCCGGGCAAAACATTCGGAGATTATGTGCCGCTTTGCTGGTATCAGGAGTTTGATGGCGGAAGGCAGTGGTACACGGCGTTGGGCCATGCGACGGAAGATTACAAGGACGAGACTTTCAAAAAACATCTTGAAGGCGGAATTCGCTGGGTGATGGAAAAGAAATAATTTGATATCATTTCAAAGGAGTTGATAAAATGAAAAGAAGAGAATTTATTAAAAGTGCAATGGCTGCCTCAGCGGGTATATTTCTGGCATCGTGTGACAGTTCGCTTACAAGCCCGCGCAGGATCGGACCTAACGACAAGATCAATGTAGCTCAGATAGGTTTTGGACGTATCGCACATTATGATCTTGGCGAGACGATCAAGCATGATAGTTGCCGGATTGTCGCCGTTGCCGATGTTGACATAAAGCGTGCCAAAGACGGCAAGAGATGGATCGAGGATTATTACACGAAAAAAACCGGTAAAAGCGGCTACATCGATGTTGATGTTTATCAGGACTATCGCAAAATGCTGCACGACAAAAGCATTGACGCGGTTATAATTTCTACACCCGATCACTGGCACGCTCAGCCGGCGATGGAAGCGGCACTTCTGGGCAAAGACATTTACCTTCAAAAACCTGCATCACTAACGATCACCGAAGGGCGTGCAATGAGCGATACCGTCAGAAAACAAAAACGTATTTTACAGATCGGCAGCCAGCAGCGGGCATCCACGCCATGGCCTCAGTTCAAGCAGGTTTGCGAACTCGTTCGTAACGGACGCATCGGCGAGTTAAAGCATGTCCAGGTCGGTCTTGGAAAGGATCCCGGATGCGGCGACGAGCCGAAGATGGCGATCCCGGCAAATCTTGACTTTAACATGTGGCTTGGATCGACGCCTTTGGTGGACTATACCGAAAAGGGCGTTCATCCGCAGAATGATTATGGCAGGGGCGGCTGGCTTCGCATCGAAAATTACGGCGCCGGGATGATCACCGGCTGGGGAGCACATCACATCGATACCGCACACTGGGGTATGGATACCGAATACAGCGGACCGATCGAAGTTGAAGGCGAAGCTGCGTTCCCGAAGTCCGGCCTGTGGAATGTCCACGGCGACTTCACCAATCACGCCAAATACGCCAACGGCGTGACTATGGAAATTTCCAGCAGATTTACTAACGGCGTTAAATTCATTGGTTCGGATGGCTGGCTCTTCGTTTCGCGTGGAAATGCGAAGGTAACCGCAAGCGATCCAACCTCTGCAAGTTCGAACAAAAAGGCGCTCGATGCCAGCGACCCGAAGATATTGCGTTCAAAGATCGGGCCAGATGAGATCAAACTCTATGACAGCCCCGAAATGCATAAGAACTGGCTTGATTGTATTCGCAGCCGAAAAGAGCCCGTCGCACCCGTCGAGGTCGGCCATCGTTCGTGTAGCGCGTGTTTGGTAAACAGCATCGCAATGAAAGTGCCCGGCAAACTCTATTGGGATCCGAAAAAGGAAAAGTTCATCAGTAACGATAAAGCCAACGCAATGCTCTCAAGACCCCAGCGCGGGCCGTACGGCACGACTAATGTTAAAATATAAATTATAAAGGATTCCAGTTATGAAAAAGTTACTACCTCTTATGATCGCCTCGGCGATAATGCTTTGTTGTTTAGGCTGTGAAAAAAAGAAAAGCGATTTTACCGGTGCCGCCGGTGAAGTAAAACTCTTGACGCTCGACCCGGGCCATTTCCACGCAGCCCTGGTGCAAAAAACGATGTACCAGCAGGTCAGCCCCGTCGTCCATGTCTACGCACCCGACGGCGACGATGTCAACGACCACCTTAACCGTATTAATGGTTTTAACACCAGGGATAAATCTCCGACTTCATGGGATGAAAAGGTTTATACCGGCGACGATTTCCTTGAAAAGATGATCGCCGAGAAAAAAGGTAACGTCGTCGTCACTTCCGGAAACAACTCCAGAAAAACCGATTACATCTATAAGACGATCGATGCCGGTTTCAATATTCTTTCTGACAAGCCCATGGTCATCGCTCCGGAAAAATTTGACCTGCTTGTAAAGTCTTTCAAAAAAGCCGATGAAAAGGGCGTTTTGCTCTATGATGTCATGACAGAGCGGCACGAGATCACAACGATCCTGCAAAAAGAGCTTGCCAATACACCGTCTCTGTTCGGTCAGCTAAAAAAAGGCACACCTGATGAGCCTGCGATAACCAAAGAAAGTGTTCACCACTTCTTTAAATATGTCGCCGGCAACCCCATTAAACGCCCCGGCTGGTACTTCGATCTCAAACAGCGCGGCGAGGGCCTTGTCGATGTATCCACCCATCTCGTCGACCTGGTGCAGTGGGAGTGTTTTCCCGAACAGATAATCGACTACAAGACAGATATTGAAATGCTCTCAGCCAAACACTGGACAACGGATGTGACGCTCAAGCAGTTTGAAAAGGTTACCCAGCTGAAAGATTTCCCCGATTACCTTCAGAAATTCGTCGATGGTGACACGCTAAGCGTTTTTTGCAATGGCCGGATGATCTACAAGATCAAGGACATTCACGCAAAGGTATCGGTTACATGGAACTACCAGGCACCCCAGGGTGCAGGCGATACCCATTACTCCATCATGCGAGGCAGCCAG
>SDBV01011325.1_pt1 | contig 11575 bp, 11 predicted proteins | sample 2277081 | NCBI WGS metagenome assembly SDBV01 (sample SAMN10402039, study PRJNA504765) | marine sediment metagenome | isolation source: marine sediment core GS10_PC15, 223 cmbsf | place: Arctic Ocean: Southern Knipovich Ridge | collected 2010
GATAATTTTATCTAAATAATGATGTAATCTGATCCAGTTTCGAAATATTTGTTTGACAAAATTGAGTTAATCATTAATAAAATGTCATTTTTGTATAAAATAATTATCTATTTTCGAAATTAAAAATTTTTTTTGTTTTATTTTTAAACTAAATATTCGAAATCGTTAGAAATTGAAACAAATCATGTTTCGATTGTTTGAATTAATCCAATTTAGAAAAACTTATAAAATATTGACTTCTTATTAAAATAGAAATAAATTTACTAAAAAAAAACAGAGAGAATGATAATAGAATGAAAAACAAAAAATTTTCATTTTTTTTAGTAGCAATTATTGGGATATCTACTATCCTATTAGTAACAAATATACCTCTTGTTGGCGCTCAAGCAGCAGACCTAGTTGCTCCTACTGTAACTGGGGCAATGGCGGTTGATGGGGTAGATGATGAAGACTTTTGGGCAGAAGCTACAAGCCAAACATTTTCATTAACAGCGACACCTGGTGCTGATGCCGTACCGCAAGCTCAACGTAGTGTGACTGTGAAAGCAGTCATTACTGATACAAATATCAGATTTTACTATGAGTGGGTTGATCCTACAGAAAGTAATGGCGCATCTGGTCATGAGGATCGATTAGCTACGATGATTCTTATGGAAGGAGACAATGATATGGATGCTCCTTGTATGAATGCTTCTACTAACGGTGCAACGACAAGCGGAACCGCAGATCAGTGGCATTGGAAAGCAGCAAGAACTGATTCTGGTGGAGCTAAACACGTTCTTGTTACGAGACGTGGTGTTGCCTATAACACTGGTGGATCTGCTGCAACTTATAACGCTTTACCTATTGAAGGCAATAGCGCAATTTATTATGAAGAGAACAGTTCAAGCAGTGGTTGGGATCTTTCAGATATGGGCGGCGTTATTGGAGATACAGTATATTACGATGATGCAGAAACCGGTTCCGATCGATGGGCAGTTGAGGGAGTAGGAATGACAAAATTAGTTGTCAAATCACATGATTTTTCCTTCGCTGAGAATGAGTTTCTTGATACTACTTCAAGAAAAAGATCTGGAGATAGTGAATATACTGGTTTTGGCGTCTTACCTTCAAGTTTAAGTAGTGAAGAACGATATTTTGTCCAAGCAAAGGGTGATCATGATGGCTCAGGTTGGAGTCTTGAAATCCAGAGAGACTTAGCAGTTTCAAATTCTGCAGTTGATAAGGCATTAGCCGCAGGAGATACAATAAAAATTGCCATTGCTATTTATGATGGCGAATACGATCACGACCACGAATTCAAGTATATTACATCTGCGTGGAAAACCGTTAAATTACAAGCTGCTTCATCAGATGATGTTATTCCTGGTTATTCAATAATTCTACTTGGCTTGGTAGCATTTGCAACCATCGGGATAATATACGCTTTCATGAGAAAAAAGAATAAGTTTTAAGAACAGCTAATAAACATTTTTAATCCTCTTTTTTTTTATTTTTTATAATCAAAAAAATAATTAATTGTGAGAAGTTTTTACTCGTTGAGACGGAAAATCAAAAAAGAGATTCGAGTAAGGAATTATTCTATCAAACACAAAAGGTTTATTTGATAATAATTGCGATTGAAATATTAGTTGATAGAAACTTCTATAGAGTAGGAACTACGTTTACTCCTGGTAAAGTTTATGATACTATAATGCTTTTAGGAGATTTTTCACGAGTTATGATGGTATTACTCAATTTTTCATTATTAGGATTAATAATATTCAAGAACAGAAATCATATGAATAAAATTTTTTCTACTTTTGTAGAAAAATTGTATTATTTAAGTCTAAAATTTCCAGATTTGATCAATTAATAAAGAGAAGTTATCGAAAATGATAATTTTATCTAAATAATGATGTAATCTGATCCAATTTCGAAATATTTGCTTAGTTGATATTTTTTTTCACTTAGAACCTTTTTAAGTAAGTGTATTTGGAATTAATTTCTCAGGTTTCTATAATTGAAACAAAATATAATACATTATTAGAAATTAGAACAAAAATCTGCATAATTTTTCCTTTTAAATTAATGTCGAAATTCTTAAAAAAGATTAATATATTATAATTTTAAAAAGAATAATAAACTCGTTTATTCTTTTGAAAAATTATTAGACAAAATCAAATAGAGTATGAAAGAAAAATGAAGAATAAAAAATTTACTTTTTTTTTAGTAGCCATTATAGGGATATCTACTATATTACTAGTGACAAATACATCTTTAGTTGGCGCGCAATCATCTAACTTAATAGCTCCCACTGTAACTGGAGCAATGACGGTTGATGGAATAGATGATGAGGACTTCTGGGCAGAAGCTACAAGCCAAACATTTTCAACAACAGCAACTTATGCTGTTGGCAATGATAATGTTGTACCTGCAAATCAACGTAGTATTACTATGAAAGCAGTCATAACTACTACAAAGATCAGACTTTATATTGAATGGGTTGATCCTACAGATAGTGATGGTGCATCTGGTGATCAAGATCGATTAGCTATTATGCTTCTCATCGAAGGAGCAAATGATATGGATGCTCCATGCATGAATGCTTCTACTAACGGTGCAACAACAAGCGGAACCGCAGACAATTGGCATTGGAAAGCAGGAACAACAAATTCTGATGGAGCTAAATATCTTCTGGTTACCAGACGTGGTGTTGCATATAATACTGATGGAACTGCTACAACTTATAACTCATTACCTATTGCAGCCAATAGTGCAATTTATTATGAAGAGAACAGTTCAAGCAGTGGTTGGGATCTTTCAGATATGGGTGGTGATATTGGAGATACAGTATATTACGATGATGCAGAAACCGGTTCCGATCGATGGGCAGTTGAGGGAGTAGGAATGACAAAATTAGTTGTCCAATCACATGACTTTTCCTTCGCTGAGAATGAGTATCTTGACACTACGGCAAGAACGAGATCCGGAGATAGTGAATATACTGGTTTTGGTGTCTTACCTACAAGTTTAAGTGGTGAAACTCGGTATTTTATTAACGCGAAAGGACATCATGATGGTTCAGGTTGGAGTCTTGAAATAGAAAGAGACTTAGCTGTTACTAATTCTATAGCTGACTTAGCAATGGCTGCTGGAGATACAATAAAATTTGCAGTAGCTATCTTTGACGGTGAATACGAGCACGATCATGATATAAAATATATCACAGCTGCGTGGAAGACTCTAGAATTAAAATCACCTTCAAGTGGAACGACTATTCCTGGGTATTCACTTATACTTCTTGGTTTAGTGACTGTTGCCTCAATTGGATTAGTCTATGCTTCCATGAAGAAGAGAAAGACAAGTGTTTAAAGATTTGAAGTTTTCCCTTTAAATTCTAATTTTTTTTTATTTTATTTTTTTAATATAAATAAAGTAATAAATTATGAAATGTAATTGTTTTTTAATATGACCAATGCCAAAAAAGATTCTAGCGAGGAATCGTTTTATCAGATACAGAAGGTATATTTGATCATTATTGCGATTGAAGTGTTAATAGATAGAACTTTCTATAGAGTAGGGACGGCTTTTATTCCAGGTAAAGTTTATGATACCGTTATGATTTTAGGTAATTTTTCACGAATCATGATGGTATTACTGAATTTTACACTGTTAGGATTTTTTATGTATAAAAATCGGAATCACATGAATAAAATTTTGTTAATTGTCATCATTTTCCAAACATTTCTATTTTTAACTAGTTATTTGCTATACTGGTTACGTTTTGAGATGCCAATTTTTGTCTCACTATTAAGTTTACTCATTGGTATGCTTATTATCAATTTCCTCATGATACAAAAAATTATATTAAGCGAGTTCGAGGGGGAGGATCGCAAAATTTCAATTCTTCATAATGTAATTTTAGCATGTATACTATTAATTTTTGATCTCGCCATGTTTCATGAAATAATGTTTGTTTTAAACTCGATATTTACAATCCCTCCAGACTTCCACGTAATTATGTTTATTATTTCACAAGTTTTATCTTTTACAATTTTTGGTCCATTGGTTTTTATCCTTCCCTTTACATTTAGGGAAAAAATTAATTTAAAAGGGTTTGTAAGAAAGATACCTCTTATTGTAATTCTAATAGGAGTAATAAGTATATTAGGTTTTGTTAATTCGGGTTTAATAATCGCAACTGAGGAACATCCTAATTTAATTGGAGCGCCTCAAATATTTGGATGGTCAGCAATCTATATTTCGGGATTTACAGTTATTGCATCAAGTATGCTTCTCTTGAGTTGGTCAATAATTAGCCTTGGTCTATTGTTATTTGGTATTTACTTCCTCTGGATCATTGGCAAAACAAGGAAAAATCAATCTTTAAAACAATTAAGTTATGGAATTTTTATCTTGCTTTGTTCAGCATTTATGTTTGTTGAATCTACAGATTTCTTCTTTTTTATGGAGACATTTTGTGGATTTCTGATATTAACTGTGAATGCAAACCTCAATATAAGAAATCAGAAAGAAAGATTATCTTAAATTTTAACTAAAAATTGGAGAAATTTCTTAATTGAAATAGGATCTTTTTTATTTTTATGATCTTTTAACATAAGTTTGCTTGGACCTTAATATATGTGTTTGTATTTCTACTTATTTAGCATCAAACATACTACTGAATTGGTCAATAATTAGCTTAGAATTGTTATTAACCGGTATTTATTTTCTTTGGATTTTAGGTAAAAAACAAAAAAATAGAAATCGTGTTTTTTGTAACTTTTTATTAGTCTAAATATCAAAATTGATATAGAAAATCAATATTAAAAATGTTTTTTGTATGGTAAAAAATGTTCTTTCATAGTTTTTTGTTATAAATGAGATTTTATTTATTATTTTAATTTTCGATTTATAAAATATAAAAAAAATAAGAAAAAAATTAAAATAGTATTTTATTTTTTGATCGGATCTGGACATTTTTCAAGAAAAAATTTTAGTTTTAGATAATTTTTAATAGATAAATTTAAAAATTTGATATTTTTACTTTTAAATTTTATGGTTTACATCAAAAATTACTGAATCCGAAAATTTAACAGAAAAAAATTATCAAAAAGGATAATTTCTTATAGAAACTGATCTAAATTGATCACAAATTGGAATTTTTATTCGACAAAATTATATTCCTTTTTTAATAAAAAGTCATTTTTGGATATGATTAGATCAATTTTCGATATTGATAATTTTTTTTTTGTTTCAATTTTCTCATTTTGTATCTAGGATTATTAGAAATTGAAACAAACCATGTGTTCATTGTTTAAATTAATCCAATTTAGAAATACTTATAATTTATAAATAATATTTAAAAACAACATTCAAACTTTAACTTAAAACAAAAAATATAATTTAAAAGTGAAATATTTTGAAAAAAAGCAAATTAATTAGTTTAGTAATTCTATCAGCTCTCCTTTTTGGAACAATAGGTACTGCTTTCGCTTATCAGGAATATCTTTATAGATGGAATGATGATGGAAGTGGAGAAACCCATGGTGGATGTCATACGAATGCAGGTCCTACAACGGAAGGCTCAGGAGAACTAGAATTAACTATTAGTGAAACTGGAAGTTTATCCCCAGGAGAAGAATTTGTACTAACGGTTATTATCAAAAACTTTACAGAAGCCACTGAAGCTCCGTATGTTCGATCTGGTGCAGGTAGAATTACCATTGGAGTTCCCGGTTATTTAGGTGATAATGCACTGTTCACATCATCTCTCGCAAACCAAACATTGAATAGGGGAGAACGTGTTGATGCGTATGGATCTTATGAGCCTACTGACGATGATAATAAGTTTGCCCTTTTTGCACCAAGTACAGCTGGAACATATGTTCTTTGGGCTGTAGTAATCGCAGGCGTGAACCAAACAAGCGATAACCATGCTGAAGAGGCCGCTATAACTTACCTTGAAGGTTCAATAACTATTACTGTAGCAGGGGGAGGTGGAGGAGATACAATTCCAGGAGCTCTTTTAATAGTTACACTCGGAAGTGTTTTTGTGGTCACTACTGTTATAATTCTCAAAAAGAAAAACATCCTAAAAAAGAAATAAAATTAAAAACTAAATTTTTTTTTTTGTTTTGTAATGACATCCTATTAATTTATTTAAAAATGTAATTTCTTATAGCTATTTTATTATAATTCTGACTTTGTATTTCATCTTAACCGTCGGTTAATAAATTAAATTCTTCTTTTTTATAGAGATTTTTAACGGATTTCTTATTTTAAATACATTTTTATCCGCATGATTAAATTCGAATGAAAATTGTTTATCATAATATAGTTTCTAAAATAATGAGAAAAAAGTGAATATTGAACTCTGTACTACTAATACTTCTGCGAAAATATTTATAATGCCCAAGGAGCATCTTTTAAAAAAAAAGTTGAGAATTTGATAATAGTCAATATTGGATTTAGAAACTGATTTTTCTTACTTATTTGTAGTTTATATCTGAAACTTAAATTACCAAAATTGATCATATAATCGAAGTAGATTATCAGGCTTGATCATAGGAAGTTAAAAATATTTTTAGAATATTACATATTTATTTTAAAGATAAAGGAAAACAATAATTTCAAAATTGAACTTATTTATCACGGAATTAATAAAAATTAAATAATAAATTTCTTTTATCCTCAAAGTTCAAAAAACAACGAAAAATTCACGAAATAAATATTTAAATCTTAAATAATTATCAAAATCGATCATTTTACTAAAATATATTTCTAATTTAGATCATTTTTCATAAATAAAATTATCAGAAGTAGGAAGTAATCTTTATAAAAATGTTGAATGTTATGACTAAATTCGTTAAGTTTTCTATCTTTCTGTTTCAGATTGAAGCCAATAGTACCAAAAATGTTGGAAATCTAAATAATTAATGAACTAATTGTTTAAATTAATCGAATTTAGGAAAACTTATAAAATATAAAGTTCTCTCTTAAAATAAATACAAATTTACAAAAAAGGATTTAAATATAATAAATTAGATAATTATTATAAAATTTTAACTAAAAAAAAAACTTTTATTATAATTATTGCAAAATTTATTATAAAAACTAAAAAAAACAAAAATAATTAGGTAAATTTAGATGAGAAAATTGAAATTAACTGTGATGTTTATTCTTCCATTATTACTTTTAGGAATAATTGGGGGAACCTTTGCCTATAGAGGCTATATAAACGAATTTTCAGGCGGAACCCATGGAGGCTGTCATGGTAGTTCTGATACTGAAGAAAGTGCATCTGGAGCAATGACATTAACAATTTCACCAAGTGGGAGTTTAGATACAGATGAGGATTTTGTTTTAACTGTTGAAGTTACCGACTTTATGGAACCTTATGAAGAGACTGATTCTTATAATACTAATATGCTTGTTGGAATATCTGGGGAGCTTGGAGACAATGCTGAATTCATGAGGAATTTGGATGGTGTCATATTTTGGACAGGTAAAGTCGATTCTAATGGGGATGTGGACGAACATCTTGGTTATGGTCAAACCGTTGGTGACCCTTTTGAATTTGAACTTATAGCACCCTCTACAGCAGGAACTTATACTCTTGTCATATCAGCAATTGCTGCAGCAAACCACACTGGTGGCGAGCATGGCGCATATCCTCCTTTCAATATTACATATATTAACACCGAAATCACGATTACTGTAGTAGCAGGTGGAGGAGATGGAGGAGCAATTCCGGGATCTATCTTAGCGATTACAATCGGAAGTGTTTTTGTTGTCACTACTGTTATAATTCTCAAAAAGAAAAACATCCTAAAAAAGAAATAAAATTAAAAAAGTAATAATAAATATCTTATTTTTTTTTTTATATTTTTAATATAATATTAAATTTTAAAACTTAAAATACATGATTCTACTTATCTATAAAATTATTATTATGTTTTTAAAACTTTAAGCTAATATTTTTAAAATTTTATATATTGAATTTAATTTAAAGAATTACGTTTTGATAAAAGATGACTAAAAATATAATACAGATTTTAAAAACTCACTACTTGTTATTCATTTCACTAGGAATGTTATTGTTCAATTTCTTCTTAATTATAGGATTAACTTCTTCTAGTCTTATAACATGGCTTGAACCTCCTGATCCTCCCGATCCAGATTATTTTGATCGTATTGTTTATATAATTTTTTTTTATCATGTATCCGGAGCTTGGCTTTCATATTTTTCATTTGGCATTAGTTTAATCTGTCATATATTATATTTAAAAAACAAAAAAATAATTTGGAGTCGTTTAGGTAAAAATAGCATAATCGTTGGAGTAGTTTTTAGTGCTTTTACTTTGGCAACAGGATCTATATGGTATAATGCAACTTCAGGATATTATCAACTCATTTTATGGCAGTGGAGTGATGCAAGACAGACTATGACTTTAATTTTATTTCTTTCTTATGTATCCTATTTGATTTTCAGTAGTATGATTGAAGATAAAGAAAAGAAAGCAAAATTAACAGCCGCTTTAGGTATTGTTTTATTTCCTACAGTTCCCTTAAGTTATATCTCAGCATTAGTTTTTACAAGTTTGCATCCTTTAATTAATCCAAGTTCAGGTCAAACAGGAAATATGTACTGGGATCCAGTAAAATTGTTTATATTATTCTTTAATTTAATTGCGATGACAATTTTATTCATTTATGTTGTTAAAGAATTAGTAACTTTAGATAAAGCAAAAGAAAAATTAGATGAGATAATACAAAAAAGATTAATAGAGGAGTAAATAAAATGTCAGAAAAATTTATTTTAAATGCAGACATAATAACTATAAGTATCAGTTATGTATTATTTTGGTGTGTAATAATAATTTTAATTCTCTATCCTAAACTTAAATTAAGAAATACATTAAAACGAATTAGAAATTTGGAAAAAAATCTGGATTAAGGAGAGAAATTTGGAAGAAAATTTGAAAAAACATAAAAGAAAAGTAAAAAAAACAAAAATCATAGCTATTGTTGGGATAATAGTATCAATAATTATTATTATTTCTCTATTATCAGTAAATTCCCGTCCCTATCTTAAGGTTTCTCAAGTCATTTCAAAACCCTCTAAATACCATAATAAAGAAATTCAAGTAATCGGAGTAGTACAAGGTTTTTCGGGGTTAAATTTTAGTTTAACTGAGGATGAACATAGTATTTTCGTTGATATTAATGGACTTTCTGTTCCAAATGAATTTGAAGATGGAGTGCAAGTAGTTATAACAGGAATGTTTAATTCTCCTCGTTCAATTTTAACTGCGAGTCAAATTATTACACAGTGTAGTACTTAATTCAACTTTAGTCATATAAAAGAGTCTGAGAGATTAATGCTAGGATTGAAGACATAAGAGAAATATGAGCAATTAAAAATATCATTTCATAAAATAGATTTGAAAAAAACTCTCCTTCCATTATTTTTATATTTATTGACATAATTGGATTTACAATTGGTAAAATTAACGGGAATAATAAAATTGGCAAGATAAAAGATTTATTTTTAACATACATTGAAAAAGCAGAAACTAAACTTCCACAAATAGCTAAATCAATTGTAGGCAATAGTACTCCTAGTACAATATAGGTTATAATTATATCTAAGCTTAAATTTTCGATCGAAGGAGCAGATATAAAAAAACTAAATAGAAATAAGAATATTTCAACAATAATTAATAGAATTAGACAATAAAGGACTTTACTTAAGATAATTAGATTAGATGAAATAGGAGATGTAAGTAATCCACCAAGCGTTCCCGAATCTTTTTCTTTAACAAATAATTTTGTCATAATGAAAATAAGTGTAAAAAAAATTATTAACCAGTTTTCGATGACAAAAACTTCTAGAGGCATATTTTGATATTGGGTACCAAAATTATACACAGATGAAAATATGAAAATTGAGATAATTCCAAACAGTAAAACTGAAAATAAGTCATTAATTTGTCTAATTTCAGATTTAAGATCTTTAGCTAGAAGCGTTTTTATTAATTTTAATCTTGTTTTTGGGGTTATTTTTTCATTTCTCAATGAATTGACACCTTAAAAATATGATTCAATTTCTATATCTTGAAAATCTGTGTCTTCCTTAGTAATCATTTTATTAATTTTTCCTTTTTTTAAGATAATTATTTCGTCACAAATTTGCTGAAATACACCTATTCTATGTGTCGTAAGAATTATCGTAATTTTCTCATTAATCTTTAATTCTTTCAGGAAGTTAATAAACATCTTGGTGGTATTGTAATCTAAACCAGAAAAAGGTTCATCTAAAAATAAAATTGAAGGCTGATGCATCAAAGTACGAATGATTTCTACTTTTTGTTTCATCCCATGTGATAAATTACTAACGGGTTCATGAGTCCAATCAGATAGATTGAATTTTTTAGTAAATTGTTCTATCTTAGTTTGAATATCTTTTTTTTCAAAATTTAAATGTATATTGCTATAGAATTTTAAGTTTTCAAAGATAGTTAATTCTTCATAAAGAAATGACTCATCAGAAGTAATTCCAATATTTTGTTTAATCTCTATTGAATGGTTATCGTAGTCTAATCCTCCGATTAAAATTTTCCCAAAGGTCGGATTCAGCATTCCAGATAAAATTTTGATAAGCGTTGTTTTCCCCGCTCCATTAGCGCCTGCGATACCAAAAATAATATGTTCTCTAATATTAAAAGAGATTTTTTTAAGAGCAAAAAAATATCCGAATTGTTTAGATATATTATTACATTTTATTAATTCTTTATTTGTTATACCCATATTATCTACAACAAGACAAAACTTAATTTCTCCTATTAATATAAATTTTTATTAATTTTCCTTCAACTTTTTTTTTGGAAGAAAACTTATTAAAATTGATGGAACAATTCCTATCATCAGTAATATAAATCCCGATATAAAAAATATATCCTGGAAAATTTCAAAATTAGGGGGAATTAAAAATCCTACTAAAATAAATGATATCCCCGCATGAATTATTGTTTTTGAATTTAATCTAAAAAAGTATTTAAATCCTTTTCTGATTTTGAAGTTTTTAGTTAATTTAAATAATGAGGCAAAAATTGACATGAAAAATATTATCATCAATGGGTTAAACCATATACCTAAGGTAAAGACAAAAGTAAAAGCAATAATACCAAGCCAAATTGATACGCCAACAATTATTGCAAGTGTAATCCACTTAATCTCAAAATACTCCCATAAAGAACAGAAAATTAGTGATATAGCTAAACCACTGGCTAACACAATAGTACTTAAAATATAATAATCAGTACGGATAAAAATTACATTTATCGGTAAGTAATTTGATAGAAAATGCGTAAAAGGTGGAATTAACAGACCGAAAATACAGACAAATGCAAGAGAAATCAAAAATATATAACTTAAATAATCAAAAAACAATTTATGGTTTCTGTATTCTTCAAATAAATAATCAAGCATAATATAAATTATATATAGAGAGCCGATAACTAATAATGATCCTACTATTACAACCCATACGACTAATTCTGTTGCTCCTGCAAACGCATGAAGGGAACTT
>SDBV01011326.1_pt1 | contig 11575 bp, 10 predicted proteins | sample 2277081 | NCBI WGS metagenome assembly SDBV01 (sample SAMN10402039, study PRJNA504765) | marine sediment metagenome | isolation source: marine sediment core GS10_PC15, 223 cmbsf | place: Arctic Ocean: Southern Knipovich Ridge | collected 2010
CCGGGCCGCGCGGTCGAATTGTGCATGTTCGTCGAACTCCAGCGATACGGCCACGCTGGTGATACCGAAAAAGGCCCCTTCGATGGCCGCCGCAACCGTGCCCGAATACAGCACGTTGATCCCGGCGTTCAAACCGCCGTTGATGCCGCTGACGATCAGATCGGGCGTGTGGGGGCAGAGTTCGCTGACGGCCAGTTTCACGCAGTCGGCCGGGCTGCCTTCCACGGCCCACCCCCAGCGCCGATCTCCGTGGTAGACATCCTTGGCGATCAACGGGGTGAGGAACGTGATCGAATGTCCAACGCCGCTCTGCTCGGTGGCCGGGGCCACGACATAGACATCGCCGAAGCGCTGCAACTGCCGCTGCATGGCCGCCAGCCCGGGGGCAAATATCCCGTCATCGTTGGTCAATAAAATTAGCACGCCTCGGCCTCGCTTTCGTTGTCGGAAAAGCCTCGCTCCGCGGCCCTCGTCCGCTGCCCCGCGGGGGTAGCCTTCCCTGGGGCATGAGGGCCTACCCTTATGATAGTTAGACCGCCCCGAGACTTCAAGCGTTGTTGTTCTAACCACTTGATACTGTGAAACTTACGCAAACACGGCAAGCTTCCACGAGGCACACATTTGGCTTGAATCCGCTGGTTTGCCCGCCTGGGCGTACTCATCACGCTCCGCGTGATGGCACAGCCAGTGCGATATGGGCATGTTCGTTGCATGATGCGTTTGACATCACGCGGAGCGTGATGAGTACGGGGGATGAGATTTGCACCCCCCCTATGAAACTCGGCGTGACGAACACTGGCGAACCGCCGGGAAGGGGCCTATAATACAAGGTTTCCCACAGAGGAGGATTTGGTGAGCCGCTTAGCAGATGAAAAGGTTTTGGTTCTGGATTTCGGGTCGCAGTACTCCCAGTTGATCGCCCGACGGGTGCGGCACCAGCAGGTTTACTGCGAGATTGTGCGGCACGACATTTCGGCACGGCGGATAAAGGAGATTGGCCCCAAAGGTATTATCCTTTCCGGGGGTCCGGCCAGCGTATACGAAAAGGCCGCGCCCAAATGCGACCCGGACATTTTCTCCCTGGGGCTGCCGGTGCTGGGCATCTGCTACGGCATGCAGTTGGCCTGCGAGGCGCTGGGCGGCGAGGTGAAGAACACGCCGTCGCGGGAATACGGCCGCGCGCATTGCACCGTCACCGCGGCCAACGATCTATTTGCCGACGTTCCCGAAAAGTCGCAGGTCTGGATGAGCCACGGCGACCAGGTATCGAGCGTTTCCAAAGATTTCTCCGCCCTGGCCGCAACCGACACCTGTCCGATTGCCGCGGTCAAGTATCGCGAGTTGCCCATCTACGGCTTGCAATTCCACCCCGAGGTCACGCACACCGAGCACGGGTCGAAAATTCTTGGCAACTTTTTGGCCAAGGTTTGCGGCTGCAAGGGCACCTGGCGTCTGGGCGATTTCGCCACCGAATCGATCGAAGCCATACGGCGGCGCGTCGGCGACAGCCGCGTAATCTGCGGGCTCTCCGGCGGAGTCGATTCGTCGGTCGTGGCAGCGCTCTTAGCCCGGGCGATCGGTCCGCGGCTGTCTTGCATACTGGTCGACAACGGCCTCTTGCGCAAAGGCGAGGCCCAGGCCGTGATCGGCGAATTCACCGACCACTTCAAAACCGACCTGCACGTCGTCGAGGCCGAAGACAAGTTTCTCGCCGCGTTGGCCGGCGAAGAGAATCCCCAGGAAAAACGCCGCAAGATCGGACATGCCTTTATCGAGTGTTTCGCCGACGAGGCGGCCAAGATCGCAGGCGTCAATTTTCTGGCCCAAGGCACGCTCTACCCCGACGTCATCGAAAGCGGCGGCTCGCAAGACGGGCCGGCGGCAACCATCAAGCTGCACCACAACGTGGGCGGTCTGCCCGAGGATATCGACTTCGAGTTGATCGAGCCGCTCCGCAATCTGTTCAAAGACGAAGTCCGCGAGCTGGGCCTGCAACTGGGCCTGCCCGAGGATATCGTCTGGCGGCACCCCTTCCCCGGCCCGGGGCTGGCCGTGCGTTGCCTGGGCGCGGTCAGCAAAACCCGCCTGGATACGCTCCGCGAAGCCGACGCGATTGTGGTCGAAGAGATCAAGGCCGCCGGGCTCTACCGGCAAACCTCGCAGTCCTTCGCCGTGCTGCTGCCCATCCAGAGCGTGGGCGTAATGGGCGACGCGCGGACCTACGAAGACGTCGTGGCCGTCCGCTCGGTGGACAGCGAAGACTTCATGACCGCCGACTGGAGCCGCCTGCCCTACGACCTGCTGGGGCGGATCTCAACGCGGATAATAAACGAGGTATCGGGTGTGAACCGCGTGGTTTACGATATTAGTTCCAAACCGCCGGCGACGATTGAATGGGAGTAAAAGCCATGGCCAAGAAAAAAGTCAAAAAAAAGTCCCAAAAGGGGGCCGAGAATGAGCCGGGGTTCGAGCAGTCTCTGGCCCGCTTGGAAGAAATCGCCGCCGAACTCGAAGAAGGCGGCATCGGGTTGGAAACGGCTCTACAGAGGTATGAGGAAGGCGTCCGTCTGCTGCGGCGTTGCAGCGGCCTGCTCAGCGGGGCCCAACGGCGGATCGAGCTGCTTAGCGGTTTCGACGCCGATGGAAACCCCGTGAGCACGCCCTGGGACGACGACTCGCTTTCGCTGGAAGAAAAGGCCCAACGGCGGAGCCGTCGCCGCACGGCTGGTTCGGATTCGAGCGATGCGACCCCCTCCGACGACTCCGATCCCAGCAGCGACGCCGAGGCCGAAGATGACGTGGACGGGTCGCCCCTCTTATTCTAGAATGAAGGTGGTTATAATGTTAGCCGTCGAGCTTGCTCGCGTCTGGGAGTGCCGGCAAAACTGGTTATTCCAACGGCCGCAAGCGGCTCGGCTAACAGTCTGCTAACAAGACTACATTGTCCCGCTACAGACTCGGCAATTCATGGTTCAAACGATTTCCGACTCGCTTTCACGGCATATCGACCGTCTTCGACCCTTGGTCGACGACGCTTTGGACGATTTCACCAAACTGTCCAGCGGCTGCCCGCGGGAATTACGCGAGGCCATTCGCTACAGTCTGCTTTCGCCGGGCAAGCGTTTGCGGCCTCTTCTGGTGCTGATGGCCGCGGAGTCCTGTGGCGCCGGGACCAGTGGTAACGTGGCGCAAACGGCGATTCCGGCGTCCGCGGCCGTGGAGATGGTCCACGCCTATTCGCTAATCCACGACGATCTGCCGGCCATGGACGACGATGATCTCAGGCGTGGGCGGCCCACCTGCCACAAAAAGTTTGGCGAGGCCACCGCGATCCTGGCCGGAGACGCACTGCTGGCCTTGGCCTTCGAGACACTCGCCCGGCTGGAGTGTCGCCCGGAGGTTGTGGCCCGCTGCTGTGCCACTTTGGCCGAAGCGTGCGGGCCGTGCCAACTGGTCGGCGGCCAGGCAGCCGACATTGCCGGAGGGCTCGATAGCGATGATACGGAATCGGGCAAGCAACTCGGAAAAGACGGGCAACTCGGAAAAGACGAGCAACTCGAACAACTCGAATCGATCCACCGCCGCAAGACGGGCGCCTTGATCCTGGCCTCGCTACGATTGGGCTCTCTGGTGGCCGGGGCCGACAGCGTGGCTAGCGAGGCGTTGGAACAATACGGCCGGCGGCTGGGTCTGGCCTTTCAGATTACCGACGACCTGCTCGACGCCCGCGGCGAAGAGGCCGCCATGGGCAAGCGCGTGGGCAAGGACGCCGGCCTGGGCAAGCTCACTTTCCCCGGGCTTATGGGAATCGACAAAAGCCGCCGTCTTGCCGAACAATTGATCGGCGAAGCGCGCGACTCGCTGGTGCCGCTATCAGGGCCGACCGAAGGTCTGGCGCTGTTGGCTCAATACGTACTGGAAAGGGATAGTTGATGGATGAACTCCTTTCGAAAATCCGTTCGCCGCAAGACCTCCGCGAGCTTTCGCAAAAGCAGCTAGAGCAACTGGCCGCCGAAATTCGCGAGGCCCTTTGCCGCGTGGTGGCCACGCGCACGGCCCACTTCGCCTCGAACCTGGGCGTTGTGGAGCTTACGCTGGCCCTGCACTCGACTTTCGATTTCAGCCGCGACCGGCTGATCTGGGACACCGGCCATCAGGTTTATCCGCACAAAATGGTCACCGGCCGCTACAGCCAGTTCGACTCCATCCGCACCAAGGGCGGCCTGATGGGATACCCCAACCCGGCCGAGAGCATCTTCGATCTGTTCATGACCGGCCACGCCGGATGCAGCGTGGCCACGGTCCTGGGCTTGCGCTGTGGCGACGACCTGGCGCGACCCCACGAAAAACGCCACGCCGTGGCCGTCGTCGGCGACGGGGCCTTCCCCTCCGGCATCGTCTTCGAGGCCATGAACAACGCCGGCGGCCTGAAAAAAGAACTCACCGTCATCCTTAACGACAATTGTATGTCGATCTGCCCGCGGGTGGGTTCGGTGGGCGATTACCTCGACCGTCTGCGGATGACACCGTTCTACTCCGGACTGAAATCCGAGGTGCAACGCATCCTCAACAAAGTACCCCTCATCGGCGATCCGGTGGAGCGGATGCTCAACCAGGTCAAGGCCTCGGTCAAGGCGGGTATGTTGGGCGGGATGTTGTTCGAAGAACTGGGCTTCCGCTACATCGGTCCGGTCGACGGGCACAACATCCGCCAGTTGCAGAAATATCTGATCATGGCCCGCGACTACGACCACCCCGTGCTCTTGCACGTCGTGACGGAAAAGGGGCACGGGTTCGAACCGGCCGCCGAGGACCCCACCACCTTCCACTCGCCCGCGCCCTTCGCCCGACACAACGGTTCGGTCGTGGCCTTGAAGAAAAAGTCGCTGGCGCCCTATACGGAAGTCGCCCGCGATGCGATCCTCGAGCAGATGGACCGCCGCGAGTCGGTCGTGGCCATCACGGCCGCCATGTGCCAGGGCACCATGCTCGAGCCGGTCCGCGAAGAGTTCCCCCAGCGGTTCTTCGACGTGGGCATTTGCGAATCGCACGCCGTGGCCTTCGCCGCCGGACTGGCAAAGGCCGGCATGCGCCCCATCGTGGATATCTATAGCACCTTCATGCAGAGAAGCTACGACCAAATCTTCCAAGAAGTCTCGCTACAGGATCTGCCCGTGCTGTTGATGATGGATCGCTCTGGGCTGACCGGACCCGACGGGCCCACGCACCACGGCATGTTCGACATCACCTACCTGCGGCCGCTACCCAACATGGTGATAATGGCCCCCGGCGACGCCTCCGACCTTGTGGCCATGGTCGATTTCGCCCTGCAACACGACCACCCCACCGCCATCCGCTACCCCAAAGCGGTTGCCGAAACCGTCGATCGCCAAAGCCCCCAATCCATCGAGCCGGGAGTGGCCGAGGTGATCAGTTGGGGCGAAGACGGCATGATCGTCGCCTGCGGGACCGTGCTGGGGGCCAGCGTCGAAGCCGCCGCCACGCTGGGAGAAGAAGGCCTCGACGTGGGCGTAATCAACGCGCGTTTCGTCAAACCGCTGGACACCGAAACCATCCTGCAGGCGGTCGAAAAGTGCCATTTCCTGCTCACCGTCGAAGAAGGCGCGCTGATGGGCGGGTTCGGCAGCGCGGTAATCGAAGCCGCCGTCGACGCCGGCATCGACACGCGGGCAATCAGCCGCCTGGGCGTGCCGGATGAATACGTCGAACACGGCTCGCGTGCCGAACTGCTGGCCGATTTGAAGCTGGACGCCAAGGGCATCGCCCAGCAGTGCCGGCAGGCGGCCGCGCGAGTCGAGACGTTGGATGTCGCCGGCAATTCTTGAGCCGTTGGTGGTGCGTCGCGGACACACCCTACTTTCTAAATCCGCTGCATCTGGTTGACAAACTCCTTGCCGGTCATCGGTCGAGGAAGTATTTTTCCCTCTTCCTTGTAGATTGCGACAGTCTCGTTAACGATATCGCACAGTTCGGAAAAGACGGCTTTGGGGTCGTCGCCATGACACCCACCGTAGAACAACTCCGGACAGCTTCCTATAAAACAGCCATCGCTATCCGACCATTCCACAACTTTTACGTATTTGTCGGCATCAGTCATTTTTCTATCGCCTCCTCAATGGCCGCGCGAACGGCCTTTTCCTGGTAGCGTTTGGCATCGGCACCTTCGTTGCCCGAAATCGTGATAATCTTCGACACATTCGGGTGCACGAAGTTCCTATGGCTCCCTTTTCCACCTCTATCAACAAAGCCAACTTGTTTCAGGTCCCGAATGAGTGCTCTGACTTTTTCGTGGTATTTTGTCTCTGGAATCGAGTTTTGTCGATTCGTTCCTTGGATAGTACGCATACCGAAATGATACTAACCAGAAAAGTCCCTATATTGATAGTACTCTCTACTAAATAAAATAGCCAGTTCATCGGACATTGTGATCTACATCCCCAGCCAGCTTCGGAGCCCAGCTTTTCTTTTCCTGCCATACTCGCTATCATCGTTGCCATGGCTAAGAGCAAGCATGAAAACACTTCTGCCCCCCTCTTGCGGGTGATGATGCTGGGTTTTGGCGGACGACCCGGCCTGTCGGAGGTCGCGGATCGGCTGAGCGAGGACATCAAATCCCAGGCCCTGGTCGTGGCATCCGACTTCTCCGGCGAGGAAGATATGTCGGCGATCGACGCCGATCTGGCAATCGTGCTCGGCGGCGACGGGTCCATACTCCGGGCGGCGCACCAGATGGGCAGCCGGCAACGACCGGTGGTCGCCGTTAATTTAGGCAGACTGGGGTTTCTGGCGGACCTCTCCCTCGACGAAGTGCCCGCCCTGCTGGAAAGCTATCGAGCGGGCGAGCTGAGCACCGTCGGCCACCTGATGTTTGTTTGCGAGGTTGTTCGGCAGGATGGCGTCGTTCGGCGACAACTGGGCCTCAACGAGGTTTGCGTGCAGAGCGGGGCACCCTTCGCGGTCTTGGACGTCGATCTTTACGTTGACTCGGAACTGGTAACCACCTATAGTTGCGACGGATTGATTATCAGTTCGCCCGTGGGATCGACGGCCCATAGCCTTTCGGCCGGCGGCCCGATCCTTCGCAAGGACATGCAGGCGTTTGTGATTTCGCCGATCAGCCCCCACACGCTGACGAACCGACCGGTCGTCGATTCGGCCGATCGGGTGTTTGAACTGGCCGTTGCCAGGCCGAATTCAACCACCTCGGTGATTGTGGACGGACGGGTGCTCTGCGTGTTGCAGCCGGGCGACCGCGTCAGGGTACAAAAAGCCAACGTGGACTTCAAGCTGGTCGTGGCCCCCGGACACAGCTACTATCGAACGCTAAGAGAGAAACTCGGCTGGAGCGGACGGCTCCAGTTCGAAAAAAAGTAAGTTAGCGGCGACGCTTGCCGTCGCGTTTATCAGCGGCGACGCTTGCCGTCGCGTTAGTTAGCGGCGACGCTTGCCGTCGCGTTTATCAGCGGAGACGCTTGCCGTCGCGTTTATCAGCGGAGACGCTTGCCGTCGCGTTAATCAGCGCGGGGACAAGCCCCGCCGCTAACGGGTGTCGCACGAAAGGATTCGAATATGGCCACTCGCCCCCATTTCTTCATCTACATGGCGGTTTGCGGAGTGTTTTGTCTCTCCTGCCAATTCGCCGCTGCGGCCGAAGCGGACACGAAGGATACAAAGAAAGCTCAAACCGTTACGCTTCGCTATCAGTTCAAGCCCGGCGAGACGCTTTGCTGGGAAGTCGTGCACCGCGGCAAGATCAGCGCCACCGTTTCCGGCAGCACCCAAGACACCGAGATGTCGAGCCGCTCGCTGAAGCTCTGGCGGGTTAGCGACGTCAAGCCCGACGGCACGGCCACGTTGGAGTATAGCGTCGCGGACGTCAAGATGCGGCAGAAGCTCAGCGGCCGCAAAGAGGTCCGCTACTGCTCGAAGACCGACAAGACGGCGCCCGTCGGATTCGAGGACGTGGCCCATGCGGTCGGCAAAACTCTGTCGATAATCACCATCGACACCCGCGGCAAGGTGCTGCGGCGCGACCGAGAGTTGGAGAGCCCCTTCAGCCAAAGCAAAGGCCAGTTGACAATCCCGTTGCCGGAAAAGCCGATCGCCGTCGGCCAGACCTGGTCCGAACCGCACGAAGTCACCGTGCCGCTGGAAACCGGCGGCATCAAGCGGGTGCAGACCCTGCAGAAGTACACGCTGAAGAGCCTCAAAACGGGCGTGGCCACGATCCTTGTCGAGACGCAAATCCTCACGCCCATCAGCCACCCGGCCCTCGAGGCCAAGCTGATCCAACAGGCCTCGCGGGGCCGCGTCCGCTTCGACGTCGACGCTGGCCGCATCCTCAGCCAGCAAAACGAACTGGACAAACGCGTGATCGGCTTCCGCGGCCGGGCCAGCAGCCTGCACTACCTGACCAGCTTCAAAGAGAAACTGGTCGAACCGCCCATGGCCACGGCCGGACGGGCGGGCAATGCCAAGTGGAAATAGCCGCTGTGGCTCTAATAATGCCGATTATCCGCATTGTCGCGTCCGCTCCCCGCCCTGGATCTGCCGCGATTGGTTGTTTTGGGCAAACTGCGTGGCGCTGCGGTCGCCCGCGGCAAGCTGTGGGCGTTTCTTGCCGATTTTCTCCTATAGGTAAGGTGTTTTGAAATAGGTGCCACTGCTGGCCGCTCCAGCAGTGCCGAGCGCATTTTCCGGGAACAACACTGCTGGCCGCTCCAGCAGTGCCGAGCGCATTTTTCGGGAACAACACTGCTGGACAAGCCAGCAGTGGCACCCTTGGACGGCCTACAGCCATTTTCAAAACACGTTTTAAGGACATTGGTGCGGCGGGGGCGCGGGAGCCATGAATAGGCAAATGATGTTAAAGATACTGGTGCGTACGATAGTAGCCGCCATCGTGGTTGGCGCTCCGATCTTGTATTTCTCGGCGCCCAAGATATGGGCGAAGGCCAAGAGCACGGTCTCGTCGCTGTGGAAAGGCGAGGAGGAATCGGACCCCGCCGCCGCCGGAGCAGCCGTTCCGCAGCCTAAGATCATAGCCGCCGGAATGCCGCCCGCCCACTCGCCGCTGGCGGTCGAGGGGCCGCGGGTGAAAGATCTGGGCGAGGTCTTCCGCTTCGATATCAGCACCGGCTGGATCATGCAACGCTGGACCCGCGTCTCGACGGGAATGTCCCAACTGCAACTGCAAGGCTACCGGGTACCGCTGGTGACGGGCACCACCCGAGACGACCTTGCCGGCTCGCTCACCTACTACTTCAACCCCCAACAGCAGGCGCAGACGATCACCTTCAGCGGCACTACGGGCGACGCCACGAAGCTGATTAGATTTCTCAACAAACGCTACGGTTTCACCCGTCGCATCGCCAACGACGCCGGGCTGTTCGTCTACGAGGTGCCCACCTCCGCCGACAAAGTGCATAGCGTTCTGAAGGTGCGAACCACCGGCATCCTCAAGGCCAACGAGCCCCTGCGGCGTTTCAATGTCAACCTGGTTCTGCAACGCCCGCCGCGGAAGAAGTGACCGCGGTATTGGTCGAAAAATCGAACAAACTCACGTCGTTAACCGCAAACTCCGTCACTAATTCGTCGTCTTGGGGAGAAGGACGATTCAATATACTCAAAAACGTCAAACACAGGGTAATAACTTACGCACAGCGCAATGGGCTTCATGTTGACACAGAGGGATTGGGGATTATGACTGGTTCGGCTACAAAGAAGCGTCTGGCCGCTGGGATGATCGGAGGGCTGGTCACCAGCTTCGCCAGGGAATTGCTCGTGTATCCGGTCATCTTTTACTTCTACAAACGTCGAGAAGTACGAAAGCTGTTGCAAGGCGATTGAGGAGGCGAGTCATGAACCCCTGGGAACTCCACCCGCTGTTGGTCCATTTTCCCATCGCCTATCTTCTGGGAGGTACGTTGCTGGACCTGGTGACGTTGAGATATCGTCGGGAGACACTCTCACGCAGTGCCGCGGGGATGCTGCTGGCCGGCGTTTGCACGGGCTGGCTTGCGGCGGCGGCCGGGCTGCTTGCCTTTTACACGGTTCCCGCGCACACCGAAGAGGCCCATGTGAAGATGTACTGGCATCTTGGGCTGGCGATTGCCTCGCTGCTTGTGTTTACTTGGGTGGCCATCGCGCGTTGGCGGTACCGCACTTCACCGCCGAAGCTTCATCACGCCGTGGCAGCCGTATGTGCAAGCGTCTTGTTGGCCCTGACCGCTCACCTAGGTGCGGATCTCGTTTATCACGGCGGCGCCGGCGTCCAGCCCGAACTGCTCGCTCCCGAAATCCGTGAGGGACACTCGCACAGCCAAGAGAATGGGCACGATAGCGAACTCCCGGATGGCGACCACCAACAACACGAAAGTGACCATCATTGACGTCTCGACAGTCTGAGCAACCACCGTGACTATTGATGATGTGCTGGACGCTCCCGGCCGAATAGCTCTTCTTCAGGGCCGAAATCAACCCACGAATTCTCCGGAAGAGCCGAAAAACATCATCGTTCTAGACATCACATCATTTCCTTTTCTCGAACAAGGGAAAACCCCCGCGGCCTACCCGACTGCTGGGGGCTGCACCGAAACCTATTTCATCCGCAACACCTGCCTCCCGATCCTTTCGAGTGGGACCGCCGCGAATGCGAGCGTTTCGATCGGATACCGCACAGACTGTTTTGCCTGGGAATATCGCAACTGCGACAATGTGCGGTCGATGTGACTGCGCCTCGGTAGTGTGTGGCGATACACGGAAAATAAGATCCTTGCCTCTAACCTGTTACCCTTCAACAGATTGCAACATCTCGGTCGTCCGGCTGGCAGTCTTGGCATGGGTCTTGCTTTACCAATGGCCGGTTGCAGCGGCAACCTCGGATTTGAAGCAATACGGATGTACATCGAGGTGGCGGGCTTGAAAGACGCATCGTTCGATGAGTCCCGTCGACGGCATCGATCGGGGGAGATTGTAATTCAGACTGTAACGCTCTACACTTCGGTAGTTAACTCAGTAACTTTTCCTGTTTGATTTACCCAGTGAGGAAGTCATGAAATATGCAAGCAAGTTTCCGTGGTCGGTAGGGATGGTCTGCCTAGTTTTAGCGGGTGTGTTTTCCACGACGGCAAGTGCCGCGTTGCGGATGGGCAAAGTGCTCACGCCCGCCGAAGAGGTCAAAAAGCTGACCGTTACCATCGATGTGGGTCAGAACAGCGGCGATTTGGAGGAGGGGGTCGCCCTGGACCTGGGTCTGGGCTTTCCTCTTCTGCTCGAACCGGTGGGCCGCCAGCAGTCGCAGGGCGCTCGATTTGGGGCCGTACCACAACAAACCACGGCCGGGGAGAAAATCTCTGCCGGCGGCAGCGGTAGTTTCACGTTTGCTCTGGAAGGCGACGCGGGGCAGGACCAGTTAAGCACAACGAGCCAGCTCTTGGACGGCATTCGCGTATCTGATATATCGAGGATCGGTTTTGCCAGTCTGGGAAAAAAGAACTGGGCCCTGGCCGGTTATGAGATCCGCATCAACGGCGAGTTGCTGGCATCCAACGAC
>SDBV01011327.1_pt1 | contig 11575 bp, 7 predicted proteins | sample 2277081 | NCBI WGS metagenome assembly SDBV01 (sample SAMN10402039, study PRJNA504765) | marine sediment metagenome | isolation source: marine sediment core GS10_PC15, 223 cmbsf | place: Arctic Ocean: Southern Knipovich Ridge | collected 2010
TAAATCACTTTGTTGCATAATTTTTTTAACAATTTCACTTTGATCTCTCGTATTTTCTATCTCCGACATTAGCGTAGAATAAAATTTAAATTTCCACTCATCTCCTACTATCACTGTTATTTTGTCTAATTTCTCTTTTCTCATAATTTGCTTGATACTGTGAATATCATCCATAAAATTATTCAATAATTTCCATTTGAAGTCATTTTCAAGTGTTAATAATTCAGCATTATAAGAGGGCCAAGATGCTAAACTCAAATATCCTTTCTTACCCATAAATTCCCAAATCTCTTCTGTCAAATGAGGGGCAATTGGGTGAAGTAGCAAGACTAATTTTTCCCGGCATTCATTAAAAATTTCTTCAATAATTCCTTCATTTTTATATTTACCTAAATCAGAAATAAATTGAATGATGCTATTTACAGCTTCCCTTATTGCGATTTTATTTAGTGTTTCTGTAACGGTTTTAATAGTTTTATTTAAAAAATAAATAATTAATGTGTCTCTAATAGTTTCTTTTTTTCTAACATTTCCTACTGGATCTGTTAAGAGTTCAAATGTTCGATGGATAAATTTATTTGCAAACCCAACACCTTCATCTGACCATTCTAAACCGGAGGATGGGCTTGCTCCAAAAAGAATAAAGAATCGTGCTGCATCAGCCCCATATTTATCCATAATTACATTAGGATCAACTGTATTACCATAACTCTTACTCATTTTTACGCTTTTCATAATGTAATCTGAATCACAGAATTTACACTTTTTATCATCCATTTCTGCTTTCATAGCAAATCTATCACATTTTTCACAGTATGGATGTATTTTATTTATCATGCCTTGTGTTAATAAGCGCTGAAACGGCTCATCGTGCGAATGAACTCCGATATCTCGGCCAACTTTAGTCCAGAATCTAGCATAAATAAGGTGTAAGACCGCATGCTCGATTCCTCCTATATATTGGTCTACATTTCCCCAATAGTTTACGATACTTTTGTTAAAAGGCAAATCATTCTCTATAGATGGAGGATCACAGAATGCAAAAAAATACCAAGAGCTATCGATAAATGTGTCCATCGTATCAGTTTCGCGTTTTGCTGGTCTTCCACATTTTGGGCATTTAGTATTTATAAAAGACTCACTTGTTTCTAGAGGATTACCTGAGCCAGTGAATTTAACATCTTTTGGCAGATGTACAGGTAGATCCTCATAGGGAACTGGGATTGTTCCACATTCACTACAATAAATAATCGGAATGGGAGATCCCCAATACCGCTGTCGAGAAATTCCCCAATCTCTAAGTTTATAGTTAACCGTAGCGGCCCCCATTTCTATTTTTTCTAATTTATCAGTAATCGCATTTATTGCACTTCTATTCTCCATTCCATCGAATTCTTCAGAATTCACAATCATACCATCTGCTTCATATGCCCGGGTTATTTTATCAACATTTATCTCATATTCATGAGGTTGAATTACAATCTTTATTGGGATATCGTATTGTTTAGCAAACTCAAAATCACGTTGGTCGTGAGCTGGAACTGCCATTACAGCACCTGCTCCATATTCATATATAACAAAATTACCAATATAAACAGGAACTTCCTCTTTAGTCATAGGATTTATACAATATTTTCCAATAAACATACCTTTCTTTTCCACATCGATATCGGTTCTCTGAAATTTATCTTCTTTCATGATTTCATTATAGAGATTCTCAAATTCTCCCTCATATTCTGTTCCTTGTACCCATTTCTTAACATCCGGATGTTCTGGCGCATAGATCATAAAAGTTACACCATAAAGCGTATCTGGTCTGGTTGTGAAAATGTCCACAGTCAGATCTTCACCAACTATTGGAAATTTAATTATTGAACCTTCAGAACGTCCTATCCAGTTTCTTTGCATAATTTTGACTTTTTCTGGCCAATCCACCGTATCCAAACCTTCTAAAAGTTCCTCAGCATAATCTCGAATTTTTAAAAACCACTGCGTCAAAAATTTCTGCTCTACTTCATTATTACACCGCCAACACTTACCACCTTGAGCTTGTTCATTAGCAAGTACTGTAGCACAACTTTGGCACCAGTTCACATAACTCTCTTGTCTATATGCGAGATCTTTTTCGAACATCTTAAGGAAGAACCACTGATCCCACTTATAATAGTTTAGATTATGGCTATAAATCTCACGAGTCCAATCATATGAGAGTCCAATGCGTTTTTGTTGATTTTTCATAGTATTTATATTTTTATCAGTCCATTCTTCTGGATTCGCGCCATGATCAATAGCTGCATTTTCAGCGGGCATTCCAAAGCTGTCATACCCCATTGGATATAGAACGTTAAAACCATTCATTCTTTTAAATCTTGCGAAACAATCACCAATTGTGTAATTTCGTAGATGCCCCATATGAAGAGCACCAGAGGGATAAGGGTACATCTCAAGTACATAATATTTTTGTTTATTCTTAGCTTCTTTTACTTCAAAAATTTTATCTTTTTCCCATTTTTCTTGCCACTTTTTCTCGATTTTCTGAGGAATATATTCAACCATTAAAATCAAACCATTTAATATTGATATTACTGAATGTACTGAATGTACACAATATTTAATTATTCAATAATTGGTTCAATAAATTTTTTTTGAAAAAACCTATTTTTAAATTTTCTAAAAAATTAGAGAATATAATGAATTTAGAGAAAATTAGAGTGTCTGTTGGATCTGCATCAGTTTTAGGATTAGTTTCCACAAGGTATAAAATATCACCAACAAATTGTTATCTCATGACTTTTACAAACGGAAAATGTAATGCAAATTGTAGTTTTTGTCCACAAGCACGATCCTCTAGTAGTTCACAAGAGAGACTCTCTCGTATTACTTGGCCTGTTTTTAACTTCAATGAATTTTTAATAAAATTAAAAAATATATCAGTGGCAAAAAAATTTAAAAGAATTTGTGTTCAAACTCTTAATTATCCTGAAAACTTTCGAGATCTGGCTGAAATAATAACAAAAATTAAAAGAATTTCAGATATACCGATATCGATTGCCATCCCTCCAATGTCTAAAGAAAAGTTAAGAGTATTAAAATCTATAGGTGCGGAAAGGGTAGGGATAGCGTTAGACGGTTCAACCTCAGATATTTTTAATAAGATTAAAGGTCGAGGAGTAGATGGTCCATATAGATGGGAAAGACATTTTCAATGCCTTAAAGATGCATTGGATATTTTCTTTAAAGGATATGTGAGTACACATATAATAGTTGGATTAGGAGAAACACAGCAAGATCTTTTAAAGCTTATAGAAAAGTTAAATAATCTGGAAATACTACCTAGTCTCTTTGCATTTACTCCGATTAAAGGAACAAAATATGAAGAAATGAACCAACCTGAAATTACCAATTATCGAAAAATCCAACTTGCTCGTTATCTTATTATAAATGAGAATATGACAAATAAAGATTTTACATTCAATCAAAAAGGGGAATTAGTTAATTTCAATATAAATTGTAGAGAATTACAAAGTCTTGTTAATGAAACCGAAGCATTTTTGACTACTGGATGCCCAGATTGCAATCGACCATATTACACATCAAGACCCTCTGCTACAATGTATAATTTTCCAAGAGCTTTAACTGAGAAGGAAAAAGAAGAAATTTACAATTCATTACAAAAATTTGTTAATTAGTAGATTTGGATAAAGAAAATGGAATCATGGCGGTTTTTACCGTTAGATGTTAGAAACGGTTATTGGAATATGGCATTAGATGAGGCCATTCTACAAGCTGTTATAAATAAAAAATCATCTAGTACTCTTCGTTTTTTTAGATGGGAACCATCTACAGCCTCAATAGGAAGTAATCAAAGTTTATCTAAAGAGGTAGATATGAATTTCTGTAAGGAACAAGGGTTTAATGTAGTAAGACGTATTACAGGAGGTGGTGCCGTCTTTCATGATAGCCGTGATGAAATTACTTATTCAATTGTATGCCCTACAAAACATTTAGAAAAATTAAATGCTATAAAAGTAATAGAACAATTCGAAATAATTACGCAAGGAATCATAGCTGGTCTCAATATTTATGGATTAAACCCCGAGAAAGGTATCGTACACTGCCCGGCTCTTTTTTTAGATGGAAAAAAATTCTCAGGCAATGCGCAAATTAGAAAAATGGGATATATTCTTCAACATGGTACGATTTTATTAGATCTTGACCCGGAGCTAATGTACTCGGTATTAAAAGCACCAAAGTCTGTTGGTAAATCAAGAATGGTTTCATCCGTAAGAACAAAATGTATAGGTATAAGACCTCAATTGCCAAATTATAATGAAAAAAGGCTTCTAGATTCCTTAAAAAGGGGATTTGAAAAAACTCTAGGTATTAATTTAAAAGAAGGTAATTTTTCTGATTTTGAATTGTCATTAGCAGAAAATTTAATTCAAGAGAGATATTCAAAAATTGAGTGGTTAAAAAAATATGAATGACGTAAAAGAATTATTAAATAAAATAAAATTAGAAAATGCTTCTTGGGAGGATTATTCAAAATTTTTAAATCTTAAAGAAGAAAATGGCTTAGATTCATTTTTTGACCTTGCTCATGAAATTACTAAAAACAATTTTGGTAGTATTTTGAAAATCTATAAACCTGACAGGAGATTTCCCGCTATAAGTATTACAGGGGGTGAATGTGCTTTAGAATGCGCCCATTGTAATAAAAAATACCTAGATAGTATGAAACCTATTCTAAAAAATAATGATTTAGAAAATTTTCTATTGGACCTTGCCAGAGATAATGGAGTGGGGGTTCTTATATCTGGTGGATGCGAACCAGATGGTTCTGTGCCGTTAATTAACTTTTTAGACACAATTAGAAAGGTAAAAAACCAAACAAATTTGATAATTAATACCCACACAGGATTATTAAATGAAGAAACGGCAAAAAAATTAGCTGAAGCTAAAGTTGATATAATTTCATTTGACGTTAATATGGATGAGGATATCATCAAAAATATTTATCATCTTAATAAAGGTTTAAGCGAATACAAAAAAGCAGTTAATCTTTTAAAATATCATAAATTAAATATAGTTCCTCATATTTGTATTGGATTATATTATGGAAAGATACATAAAGAATTAGATTCAATAAAATTTATAAAAGAATCTGGTATAGATCCTTCCTTAATTGTTATAATAGCTTTAATTCCTCCTAAGTTTACAGAGGAATTGTTTGAAACACCTAAACCTATTGATATTGCAAAAGTAATAGCTACTTTAAGGTTTGTCTTTCCTCACGCAGAACTTTCTCTAGGTTGTATGAGGCCGAGAGGTAAAATCAAGATAGAAATAGAGAAGTATGCACTAAGGGCGGGTATTACTAGAATTGAAATTCCTTCAAAAAAATCCTTAGTATGGTTAAAAGATTTTGATCCTCAAGTAAAGTTTAAATTTATTTCAGCTTGCTGTGCAATCCCTCAGAAATTCGAAAAATTTGCTCTCAGTAAAGAATCTGATATTAAAAATTATTTAAACATCTAACTCTGTGTTTTTTATGAATTATGAAAATCAAATTAATATTATTGGTCTCAAAAACATACCCTTAATTGAGAAGGGGGATGATTTAGCTGTAATTATTAGTAACTCTCTTAAAAATGATGGAATTTCGCTCGAAGATGGAGATATCTTGGTTATTGCTCAGACAATTGTTTCAAAGTGTAATGGGAGAATAATAAATTTGAATGAAATAAAACCAAGCGAAAAGGCTGAGAAAATATTTGAGGAAATTAGAGATAAAGGAACGTCTGTTAAAGATTCAAAACTTATACAATTAATTATGAACGAATCCAAGGAAATCCTTAAAACTGAGCATGTTTTAATTACTGAAACTAATCATGGATTTGTATGTGCAAATGCAGGAATAGACAAATCAAATATTAAGGGGGAAGAAAATTTTGCATTATTACCAGAGAATCCTGACAAGGATGCAGATAATATAAGGAAAGAACTTAAAACTTTATTAGGTAAAGATATTGCTATAATAATTTCAGATTCGTTTGGAAGACCATTTAGAATAGGTTCAGTGGGGGTTGCTATAGGAGTTTCAGGAATTAATCCTCTTTTAGACAAACGCGGCTCAAAAGACTTATTCGGGTATGAGCTTAAAACCACTATAATAGGGCAGGTTGATAGTTTAACTTCCGCAGCTCAATTAATTATGGGAGAGGCTGACGAAGGAATTCCTATTGTTTTAATTAAAGGTTATAAGTTTGAGTTTATTGAAAACTCTTCAATAAAAACAATTTTAAGAAAAAAAGAATTAGATTTATTTCGAGAAGGAGAAATTGAGAATACGATAAAGATCTTAAAAAATCGTAGAAGTTATAAATTTGATTTTGATTCCAAAAAGGTTAGCAGAAAAAATATTGAAGAATGCATCGAAATCGCAAGGTGGGCTCCAAGCGCGCATAATGGACAATTTTGGCGCTATATTATAATGGAAAAAGATCCCATGCGAGAAAAATTAATAAATACAATGAATGAGAAATTGCGACAAGATTTAGAAAAAGATGGTAAATCAGAATCATTCATTAACATGAAAATAAAAAAAACACGGATTAAATTTTTAAAAGCACCATACCTAATTCTTTTGTGCTTAGAATCAGCAGATTTAGGTAATTATCCCGATGAAGAAAGAACAAAAAACGAATATATTATGGGAATTCAAAGCATAAGTGCTTCCGGGACATATTTATTATTAGCATTTGAAATAAAAAAATTAGCTGCGTGTTGGTATTGTGCTCCTTTATATGCTCAAGAAATCTGTAGGGAGTTATTAAAACTTCCAGAGTCATTTATACCAATGGCCTTCTTTACTGTAGGATATCCTTTAAAAAAAGTTAAAGCCCCCTATCGTAAAGATCTAAAGAAATTGTTAATTAATTTAAAAATTAAATAAATTCCGAAGAAGAAATGAAGAAATGAAAGAGGACTATTACTTAATATTTGCGGGTGGAGTTGGAGCTGCCAAGTTTATTGAGGGGATTGCTAGTATAGTAAATCCAGAGCAATTGAAAATAGTTATAAATACAGGTGATGATATTGAGTTATTTGGACTTAAAATATGTCCTGATTTGGATATAATAACTTACACATTGGCAGGTATAATAGATAATAATAAAGGATGGGGTTTTGCTGATGAATCTTTTAATTGTTTAAGCATTCTAAAGAATTATTACAAAACCGGCTGGTTTAATGCTGGCGATAAAGATTTAGCAACACATATATATCGAACTGATTTATTTAAGAAAGGATATAATAAATCTGAAATTACAAAAAAAATATGTGATAAATTAGGGGTTAAAGCGGACCTAATTCCAATGTGCAACGAATCTGTGGAAACATTCATTAAGACGGTTGATGGGGAAATACATTTTGAGGAATTTTTTATAAAAGAACGCTGTGTTCCAGAAGTTCTTGGCGTAAAATTTAAAGGTATTGAAAAAGCAAAACCAGTGAAGAATGTATTAAAATACATAAATAATGCTAAAAAAATCATTATTTGTCCTTCAAATCCAATAGTTTCTATTGGAACTATACTTCAAGTGGCAGGTATTAAAAAAGCTCTTACCAAAGTAAAAAGTAAGATTTTTGGTATTAGTCCAATCATAGAAGGAGCGGCCGTTAAAGGTCCAGCCGGTAAATTAATGAAAAGTCTTGGTTTGGAAGTTTCCTGTGTTGGAGTCGCAAATTATTATAGAGAATTTTTAGGTCATTTTATTATAGATTATAAAGATTGTAAATTAAAACCTAAAATAGAATCTTTAGGAGTAAAAACATTCTGTTTCGACACATTAATGACGAATTTTAAAAAAAAAAAAGATTTAGCTCAATTTGTAATTGATCTGAATTAAAAGAAAAATAATAATGAAATTCATGTTGTTTCTGTAGCGACTTGTCCAGGTCCTCCTGGTCCTCCTGCCCCTCCTTCTATTTGTTCTTTTTCTACCTCATCCTTTTTAACATAATCCCCGACAGAAGTGAGAATCTCTTTTATACGTCCTTCCTGTTTCAACCTGATGATAAGGTTTCTGTGTTTTATATATGATATTACTTGCGCAATTACTGGAAATAGCAGCATGAAGGGAATTAATAATATTATCACGACTTCTGGGGAATACATCGCCATACTTTCTGTAATAGCCGGAGGTAAATTAAAGACATTAATAAAGAACCAACGAGGATGTATAATGATAAAACTAATTATGATAAGTAAGCTAACTCTAAAAGCAAAATTAATAACGGTTGAGGTTGCTAGGCTTTGAGCTCGTGGAGCTGATGATTTTGCCGTTAAAGTATCTTCTGCTTCTGGATCTTCTCTAAATATTCTTTCTATATAACTCCCTAGTCTTCTCGTATTTGAGGCTGCAGATACAAGTTTTTTTTCCTCTTCTTCCAATTTTCTCTTCTCAATCATTTCTTTTACATAAGAAAATCGATGAGTTACCTTACCTATAAATTTTCCTACTTTTTCCATGTCTTTTTCAATTTCTTCTCTTCTTCTTTTTGCTTCTTCTTTAATTTTTTCAGCATTAGCAGTTATAGCATGTGATTCTCTACGTAAAATATCTAGTTGTTTCTCTAGTCTTTCACTTCTTTCTAAAGATGGTTTAGTAACAATATCAATATAATTGATTTGAAAAGAAATTTCCAAATAAATATAACAAATGATTGCGAGTAAAGCAACTGGGCTTGCAATAAATTCGAAAAAATTGTCGAGAGGTAGACTAGTTAGTCGGATTGATACAGGATTCTCTAATTCTTTAAATAACTTTATCTTTTGCAATCTTTTTTCACTGTAAAATAAGAGAAGCATATCTTTAAAACCAAATACCATTAGAGGTATAACTATCATAACAACCAAGCTTCCTATTGCTGTCAGACCATATTTTGGATCGTTTTGAAAAATTGCTCTAATAAAAAAAATTATAGCTAGCGCAAAAAATATTTGAAAAGAAAATAAATAGAGATTATTAAGAAACTCCAAGGATTCTTCAAATAATAATCCAAGAATTAGGTTAAAACTAGGAGCTTCTCCATTGGGGAACGGAAACCATAAATTAAAGTAATTTTTAAAGAAATTTTCTGTAAAATTAGCCATATAACGCGAATTAAAATATGGAAAAGGGCTAAATAAAACAATAATTACAGCTGAAATACCAATAGCAACTGAAAAAAGACAAAGATAAATGGCATAAGTTATGACAATTCTTATTGAATCTATAACATCAAATAAAACTAGTTCTCCATCTGAATTAATAATAACTTTTCCAAAATTAAATATTGAATTAAAGATAATAATTATAAAAATAAAGACAGCTGCGTTTATTAAATTCAACACTGTTAAATAATCTCTCGCCCTCATTTAATATGCACGTCCTTTCTTTTTGGCTTCAAGATAATTTTTTAAAACTTGATTCATCATATCATCTGGTCCAACTGTAATTAAATTCACTCCAAGATTACGAAGTTCCTGTTTAATTTTTAAAATATGTTCCATCATCTCTTCGCTTATTGCTTCTGCTAATGCTTTATCAGTTGATGATAAATCAGTCTCATGAATTTCAAACCAGGGACTAAATGGATTAATCACCATTATCGTATGATTGAAAGGTATTAATTTTCTAATACCCATTCTAATTTCTTTAGCATTTGCCTCTAAATCTGAGATTATAAAAATTAAAGAACGTTTTTGGAACCTTCTTGTAAACGTATCCATAGCCTCAACGATCTGACATTTCCCTTGTGGTTTAATCCGAGCAACGAATTCTAAAACTTTATAAAAATGATCATCACCACTTTTTGGCTTTAATAATTGAAAATTCTTTTTATCTGAAAAAGTAAAAACGCCAACACTATCTTTCCGAGTTAAAGCAACTTTAGTAAGTAACATGCAAGCTCGAATGGTATATTCAAATTTAGTATTTTCAATTGCTCCACCTGCCATAGTACTTGAGGAGTCAACCAATATCATAACAGTTACATCTCTTTCACTTTCGAACTCTTTAACAATTAATTTTTGAGTCCGGGCACTCGCTTTCCAATCAATCAATCTAAACTGGTCTCCAAAGACATATTTACGCATTCCATAAAATTCTGAACCGAGACCTTTTTGCTTAGATCTTTGAATACCATAGTTTAGCTGCAAAGACCTTTTAGAACCTAATATCTCTATTCTCTTAATATCTTCATATGGAGGATATATTAAAATATCGCTAACACTATCTGGGATGATTCTTTCAAGTGAATTAAATCCTAATCTATCTTTTACAGTCACAGACAGTGGACCCAGTGGATATTCACCTCTAACTTTAGGTTCAAGCACGTAAGAGAATTTTATTATATCTTTTGGTCCTATTCGAGTAGAAATAAAGTTCTCTCCAAGAATTAATCTAAAAAGTTGAGGATTGTAATAATCTCTGATTTCAAGAAAATCAAAATTGCTCTTACCGGTATTTTCGATGACAACTTTTATATGAACAAAATCATCTTTAAAAACCTTTTCTTTTTCAAGTTCTCTATGAACCCGTAGTTCCTCTATATTCATTTGATAGTAGAAGAGGGGTAAACTAATAATGGTGCTAAAGAGTAAAAGTATAGCAAAATAAATTAGAAAATAATTTACAAATGCAAATCCTGCAGTAAGAAAAAAAACAGCAAACAAAACTAAGATTCTTCCTTTCCCACCAAGAATTTTATTTCACCCATGAATCATTTTTTTTCTACTTTTAATTTTATCTAAATTAAAAAAAATAATTGATTTAAATTGGGATAGGAATATCCTCAATGATATTTTTAATGACAGCTTTAACATCAAGACCCTCAAGTTCAGCTTCAGGCTTTAGAATTATACGGTGATTCAGAGCTGGAATAGTCAATGATCTTACGTCATCAGGTGTAACATAAGTTCTACCTAAAATTGCCGCCCTTGCTTTAGAACATTTCATTAAAACTAAACTAGCTCTCGGACTACAGCCTAATGATATTTGTGGATGACTGCGTGTTTTTAAAATTATATCTCTTATATATTTTAAAATCCTATCATCAATATATACAAAATTTATTATTTTTTGAGCAGCTAAAATTTCCTCACGAGTCGTTACATGGTCTACTGATGGAGATTCTCCGGTTAATTGCTTTCTTAGAATTTCTATTTCTTCATCATCTTCAGGATAATCAAGCCATAATTTGAAGAGAAATCTGTCTACTTGGGCCTCTGGTAAAGGATAAGTGCCTTCCATTTCTACTGGATTCTCGGTTGCGACAACAATGAAAGGTTTGATTAATTCCAAGGTTTCTCCTTCTATTGTTACCTGCCGCTCAGCCATAGCTTCGAGTAAGGCAGCTTGAGTTTTAGGGGCTGCCCGATTAATTTCATCAGCCAATACTAAATTAGCAAAAACAGGTCCTTTTTGAAGGAGAAAAGTCCCCTCTTCTTGTGAAAAGATCTTTGTTCCCGTAATATCAGAGGGTAACAAATCTGGAGTAAATTGAATCCTTTTGAAGGAAATTCCAAGAG
>SDBV01011328.1_pt1 | contig 11574 bp, 7 predicted proteins | sample 2277081 | NCBI WGS metagenome assembly SDBV01 (sample SAMN10402039, study PRJNA504765) | marine sediment metagenome | isolation source: marine sediment core GS10_PC15, 223 cmbsf | place: Arctic Ocean: Southern Knipovich Ridge | collected 2010
GTATCTAACGGCTTGTATTCAGAGCATAGTTATTTGGGGTTGCGGCCATGAGAGCAGGTTTATTCAAGATTTTTGTTTATATTTCGGCGTCGGCAGTGCTGGTGTTAATTTCCGGCTGCGTCGAATCGAAAAAAGACAAAGGCCGACCCACGCGCCGGGAGCTTGAGAAGTCGTGGGCAAAACTTGAATCAGGTGTGACGATAGGTGAAGTCGCGGAGGTATTCTCACCCAAGTTCATCAGGGTTGAGGGGTATGCTATTGTCGGCGGTCTGGCAGGGACAGGTTCGGCGGACTGTCCGCCGAAGATAAGAGGTTATCTAAAACAATATATCCTTCGCCATGTGCCGACTGAAAATGTGGATAAGTTCATAAACAGCCCGGATACTGCCGTAGTAATTGTCGAGGGTCTGTTGCCGGTATCCGGGAGTAAAAACACACTATTCGACGTTCGTGTCACAGCTCCTGGGGCGACCCAGACAACGAGTCTCGAACACGGTCAGCTTTACGGGGCCGAACTTCGTGCAACGGGAAGATTCAGCATGACCGCAAGGGTGCTGGCGAATGTTAAGGGGCCTGTCTATATCGACAAAATTGACTCTCAGGGCCGTCCGACGGCCGGTTATATTTTGGCAGGCGGACGGACTCTCGACGACTACAAAATGATGCTTTCTTTGACCGAGCCGGACTATCTCATATCGAACGCCATCCGCAGCAAGTTAATTGAACGTTTTGGGCAGGGGGCCGCAAACGCACTCTCGGCAGGTCAGGTTAAAGTGACACTACCGGCGCAATATGCCGGCCGTAAGCAGCGGTTTATATCTATTATTAAAGTTACGTATCTGAGCCTTACAAACCAGATGAGACGGGAAAAAATAAACGCTCTTGTATCACAACTAACCGGACCCGGTGACAGGGACAGCGCGGAAATCGGTCTGGAGGCAATCGGTAAAGAATCGCTCGACCGGCTGGGCGAGCTCCTTAACTCGACTGACGGCGATGCACGGTTTCGAGCCGCTCGTTGTATGCTGAACCTGGGCAGCGACAAAGGTCTTAATATAATCAGGGAAACAGCTTTCGATGTCGGTTCGAGCAGGCGAACGGAGGCTATTGACGCTATCGCAGAAGCGGCAAAACGCCGTGATGCGGCAGGTATCTGCCGACGTCTGCTACGGGACAACGACGTTAGAATAAGGCTGCTGGTGTATGAGCATCTCAGGAGGATGGATGACCTGGCTATTGCTGAGGAAGTGATTGGCCGCAGTTTCTATCTCGAGAATATTTCACTTGCCCGGGATAAACTTATATACGTTTCCCGAAGCGGCATGCCAAGAATCGCAGTGTTCGGCGGGCCGATATACTGCAAGGGCGATTTGTTCGTCCAGTCGGATGACAGCAATATAACTTTAAATGCCGTGACAGGTCAGGATGGTATCACCATAATACGAAAGATTCCCGGCAAGCCTGAAATACCGCCGGTATCACTTAAATGTTCATACGAACTGAGTGACATCATCAGAACACTTGGTTCGGAGCCAATCAGGAGGAGGCAAACGGACCGCATCGGGCTGGGAGTGTCATATTCGGACATTATCGCGATGCTCAATAAGATGGTGGAAAAAGGCGCGATTGACTGTGAATTCCAGGCTGGTCCGCTGCCCCAAATAGGTCTCAAGTGAAAACCTTATACAGGCCGATAAAAATAGTACCAGTCGAGGTGGAACCCGTAAAGTGACTACTTTTTTTGTTATTATCGGACATTGAACACAGGGCGCAAATGAGACTCGAGAAAATTATACTTAATGGTTTTAAAAGCTTCGCAGACAAGACGGAACTTAATTTCGATTATCCGATTACGGCAATCGTAGGGCCGAACGGCTGCGGGAAAAGCAACGTGGTTGACGCGGTCAAGTGGGTGCTTGGCGAGCAGAGCGTGAAGAGCCTTCGTTCCGGCCAGATGTCCGATGTGATATTCAGCGGTTCGTCTATCAGGAAGCCGGTTGCCTCGGCTGAGGTCAGCCTGCTTTTTTCGAATACGACGGGTACGCTTGCTATCGAAACGGACGACGTCCAAATCACACGGCGGATTTATCGAAGCGGTGAAAGCGAGTATTTGATTAACAACAAGATCTGCCGGCTGCGAGATATTAAAGAACTGTTCATGGATACGGGAGTCGGCGCGAAAGCATATTCGATTATCGAGCAGGGGCAAATCGGGCAGTTGCTGCAATCCTCTAAAGTTGACCGTCGGGCAATATTCGAAGAGGCGGCGGGTATCAGCAAATACAAAGCCCACAAAAAAGAAGCTATGAGAAAGCTCGAGAGGACCGAGCAGAACCTGCTTCGGTTAGCGGATATTCTCGGAGAGATTGAAAAGCAGTTGCGGAGCGTAAAACATCAGGCAGGGAAGGCCCGCCACTATCTCAAGTACACCGAGAGATTAAAAGAGCTTCAGGTCAATTACTCTCTGGTTGAGTACGCCAGAATTGATAAAGCAGCTACTGAGAAAAAAGACAAGCTTGGAACAGTGCAGCAGCACTTCGCGGCGGTATTGGCTGAAGTCGCCAGGAATGATACCTTGATAAGCGAGATCGGTCGAGAACTCATAGAGACCGAGAACCACATCAATCAGACGGACAATTCTCTGGTCGCGACGCGAAGCAAAATCGAGCAGCGTCTTCAGAAAATAGATTTTCTAAAGACGCGTATCGAGGAACTTGGCGAAAGAAAAGCCAATGCGGCCGAGCGAGCTGAAAAACTTCGCCAGACGAAAGAGCTTTTTGTAAAGGACCTGACCCGGTGTAAAGAACAGCAGGAGCAATGCCGGACGAGTCTCGAAGAACAAGCGTCTGAACTCGAAGAATTACAGGCCCTTATAAATCAGACCAACAGCGAGTGCGGCGCACTTGAAGCAGAACTCGAAGATGAAAAAAGCGGTATCATTGATATCGTCCGCAGAACAGCTCAACTGCATAACGAGTTGCAGAGCCTTAATGACTATCGCAACAATCTTGCCAATCAGAAGGACAGATTGAACGGTCGAGCAGATACAGCCAAACAGGAGTTGGAGCAATTACTCACTGAAAAGGCTCAGTATGAAGCCCGCGCCGCTGATATCGAAGCTAACATAACGGAACTGACACAGAGTCTTGAGGTTCAGCAGAAAAAAGCCCAAAGGCTGAATGAACATCTGGAAGCCGATTCAAAACGTCTGGCTAACGTAAAGGAAGCCCGAAGCGCCATTGCCGGCGAACTTTCGATTTTGACTGATATGGAGAACCGTCGTGAAGGACTTGCATCGGCGGTCAAGAATATCCTTGAAAAGCGCGGCTCAGATAACAGGTTCGATTACGTAGAGGGGCTTATCGCTGATTGTATCAGCGCCGACGTTGAGTACGCACCGGCAGTGGAAGCCTGCCTCGAAGGCAAGACGGATTCTGTGATTGTGAACAACACTGAAAGGTTGTTCGCCGATACCGAGACCATTGGTAATCTCGACGGCAGGGTAACGTTCCTCTGTCTCGATAAGTCGGAGCCTTTCGGGGATTCAACCGACCTGAGTAAATATGAGAATATAAAGGGGCGTCTCGTTGAGTTCGTCAAGTATGACTCAAAGTACGCACCTCTGGCGTGGCAGTTACTTGGAAGGACTTTGCTTGTCGATTCGGTTGAGTCGGCATTGGAACTGACCAAAAAGTTCGGTTCGGGATATCAGTTTGTAACACTGAAGGGCGAACTGGTTACGGGCGGCAGTGTGAAGCTCGGGCCGCTTGGAAAGGCTTCGGGTCTTATCAGCCGAAAGAGCCGATTGCGACAACTGCAGGATATTATCGCGAATATGGAGGCTGAGGTTACACAGCTCGAACAGCAACTTGCAGAGGCGAACCAGTCAAAGGAACACCTGGCAAAACTGCAGGGGGACTTGAGAACGGCTATTTACGAATCGAACACCGAAAGAACTGAACTCGCATCCAAGACATCCTTCTACGGCCAGAATATTAAACGCTTGCAGGAAGAGCAGCCTTTAGTCACCGGTGAGATTGAAATGCTCGAAGAGCAAATCGCTCAGTCGGTCAAACGTGAATACAACTCAAAGCAGAAGCTCGACGAGCTTGAATCTGTAAACAGCCAACGGAATGAACGGATAAGCCGACTCGAAGAAGACTGTGCGCAAAAGAGAGAACTGCTGAAGTCGCAGAACGAGAACCTTACCGAGCTTAGAATTTCACTTGGCCAGGCCGAGCAGCAGTCAAAGGCTTTGGCTGAGACTATCGAGTCGCTACAAAAGCAAATGGCGGACAGTGACGGCGCTGAGACGAGCGCGCAGGAAGAAATACAAACATGCACCGAGCAAGCACAGCAGGGGCAGAGAGATATTCTCAGTTCGGAGTCGGCAGTCTCGCAATTATACGTTGACAAAGAGCAGATTCAGCAGAGCAGCAAGCAACTGCACGGCGAAATAGAAGAATTGCTTGAAAAGCAAAAGGAGACTGAGGAAGTTATCCGCAGCAAACGCGCAGAACAGGCTGAGGTTGAGCAGCAGGTTAGTGAGCTGAAGGTTGAATTAGGGCAGCTCGAAGTCAAACATCAGGACTTAATCGAACGTGTAAGCGATGAGCTGCAAATCAATCTTGTCGAGGCGTTCGAAGATTACCAGCACCAGGACGTGGACTGGGAGGCCGTTCGTGAGGAGATTGTCGACCTTCGCGGCAAGATTAACAGGCTGGGCAACGTGAATATCGACGCCATCGAAGAACAGGAGAGCCTCGAAAAACGGTACGAGTTCCTATCAACGCAGGTCGGGGACCTGAACAGCAGTAAGGGCCAGTTGCAGCAATTAATCAATCGGCTCAACAAGACCAGCCGCGAGAAGTTCGAGCAGGTCTTCGAGGAAATCCGCACGAATTTCCAGCAGATTTTCCGCAAACTCTTCAACGGCGGCAAGGCTGATATTGTTCTCGAAGAAGCAGAGGACATATTAGAAGCTGGTATCGAAATTATCGCCAAACCTCCAGGCAAGGAGATGCGAAGTATTTCATTATTGTCGGGCGGTGAAAAATCCATGACCGCTATCGCGCTGCTGTTCGCAGTGTTCAAGACCAAGCCCTCACCGTTCTGCTTTCTCGATGAGGTTGACGCAGCCCTGGACGAGGCGAACAATGAGCGATTCAATATGATGATTCGCGAGTTCCAGAAGGAATCGCAATTTATCATTATCACTCACGCTAAACGCACGATGAGTATCGCAGATATGCTCTACGGAATCACGATGCAGACCAAGGGCGTGAGTAAGAAGATATCCGTTCAGTTTGACCAGTACGAGCCGGAAGAGGAAACCGCCGCTGCGGTGGCTTAGAGCGTCTAATGCTCTTAGTCTTCTTAAGGCCAGAACGCTGCGACTGCGATAACGAACCAGATTACTACGCCCACAAGCAGTTTCATCGATGAGCCTACGAACTGTCCGATGCCGGCGTGCATCGCGACTTTAGTTCGCTTGTTCTGTCCCTTCGTGCCGGAGAGAAACGCTGAGCCGACTGCTGCGCCAATAGCCGAACCGACGAGAGTACCTATAATCGGGATTGGGATTAAGAATGTTCCAAGCACGGCTCCGGTTATAGCGCCGGCAATTGCACCGACGGAACCCCAGAAGCCCGCACCGGCTTTTTTGGCGGCGCCCATACCGCCGAAAAACTCCAGTATTTCGCCTATGGTCGCCAGTACGGTAATTGCTATGAGGGTGTAAATCGAAATGACGTTATGGTCGCGCAGCAGCCACGCGAAAGCGGCGGTCGCAATTACCATCAGCCATGTCCCCGGGACCGCGAAGGCAACCAGTGACAGGCAAACTATGTTCAGCAATACCAGGATTGTCGCCCAGAAGTAAGTCATCCGGCCCCCGTTTACCGCAAAGTTGGTTCTCTTCGTCTCATGCAGTCGACGAAGGTTTTTAAATTGTTGGCCCACTTCTGCGCTTCGAGCAAATCAATCTCGTCGGTTTTGACAAGTCGGGCGAGGTGGCTTTCCATAGTAATCATTTTTTCGTCGGGAGTGTTTTTTGTCTTGGTCTGCAGTTGCGAGTATATCTGTTCAACCTTTCCGGTGCGTATAAGATTGGCGCATGCGTAGTTATTATTCAATATCTCCATTGCCACGACCCGGCCGCTGCCATTTTTTCTCGGTATCAGTTTCTGGCTGAGGATACACCGCATGCCGAGTGAGAGTTGATTTCTTACCTCGGCCTGCCTGCCTTCGGGGAAATAATCGAGTATTCGCGTTATTGTTCCGGTCGTGTCGCGGGTGTGGAGGGTTGAAAATACGAGGTGTCCAGTCTCGGCGGCCATTAAGGTCATCGCTATTGTTTCGGGGTCGCGCATCTCGCCGACGAAAATCACGTCGGGGTCCTCTCGGAGCATCGCGCGCAGGCCGTCGATGAAGTCTTTGACGTCTCTGCCGATTTCACGCTGGGAGATAATCGAGTTTCGCTGCTGGAATATATACTCTATCGGGTCTTCGAGCGTTATGACCCGGCAGGCGCGTTTTTGATTGATTCTGTCAATCATCGAGGCGATTGTTGTGCTCTTGCCGGCGCCGGTGATGCCGGTGACGAGGACCAGGCCTTGCTTGCGATTGATGATATCTTCCCAGACGGTGTTTGGAAAGCCGATCTGCTCGACGGGCAGGATGTCGAGTGACAGGGCGCGGATGGCGGCACAAATGCCATCGTTTTCTTTGAAAACATTTATGCGAAACTGCAGGCCGCGGATGCGGTAGGAACAGTCGACGTGGTACTGGTTTTCGAGCTTGACCATGTTTTCTTCGGACAGCAGCGGGTAAATCAGCTTCTTGGCGACGTCGGCGGTGACCGCCATTGCCTTTAGCTTGTGGAGGTCACCGTTGATTCGGTAGGTGGCAGGTGCTCCGACTTTTATATGCAAATCGGAGACCTTCATGGCCCCCTGTTCTTCGAAGTAGTGGAGCATGTCGAGTATGCTGAGCCGCTTTAAATCTTCAGTCGCGTACACTTTGGCATCTATTGGATAGCCTTCAGCCATCGCTGCTCTCCTTTGATTAAGACGTGCTTTGCCTTGGAACCCAAATCTGCTCCGCAGATTTCCATAGGGGTTCTGCCCCTCGACAATCTCGGGACATTCGGCTCGCTGCACTATCATAACCGTTATACACAAAACGGCCATTCACAAATACATCGAATGGCCTGCCATGAACAAGCGAAGCGAGTCGAATGGAGGCGGGGGGATTCGAACCTACCGCCAAAAAATCACAAGCCCTTATCAAATAAAGAACTTACAGAAAAAACGAAAAACGCTACTGCCCAAAAACTGCCAAAAATCTGCAATTCCAGCATAAAGAGCATAGCAGAAAACCCCCCTGATTTACAGCAAATTATAACCGCTTGGCCGGAGCTTTCAGAGCAAGCCAAAAAAGCCATACTTGATATTGCCAAAGGGTAAGAGAAAATGGGAAACGCTGGGACTATATTGATGATTAAAATGCTTGCAGAGGAGTTCAACGAAGAAAAAAGGAGCTTGTTTCAGGCTTTTGGTGAAGATGGACGCTATACACAAAGGCAAAAAGATTACGCCTTTGAACTGATAGACCAATACGGAATAAGGTCAACGGCAAGGATTCTGCAAATGCCACGCAGGACTTTACAACGCTGGTGCAGGGAAAATGGAATATGGGTCAAACGCTGTCCAAGCTGGGTATATGGTTGGGCTGAAAGACGCAGGAAACGCAGACAGTTTTGGCAGCGTAGGGGGTATTATTAAAGTCCAAGTGTCGCCACTTGAAAAGGCGGCTGTCTTGCAGAGAAAGTCTATTGATTTCGGCTATCGAGAATAAGAGAAGATGAGACGATTCTGTTCTAACAGTAAAAAGACTGTTGAAGAAAGTACAGAGCTTTGTATTTTTCGATTGAAGAAATGGGGGCTGTTAAATGGGTATCACATAACGGACTTGACTTGGACACGGAAATTTAGCGGTAAAGAAAGTTCAGCAACCCTGATAGTTGACGTTACCTGTGAACAGCCCTATGTACAGCTTAAATACACGATTACACGGCACAGAGACGGCAGTGAAGAAAAATACGATTACAAGATACAACTGGCAAAAACCCGCTGTAATTTTGGCAATGTCCGATACTGGTTTTTATGTCCACGTTGCGGATACAGGGCAGGGAAACTTTATCGCAGGCCGTTGGGGGAAATGTATTTTTGCCGAAAGTGCAATGATTTGACTTATGATAGCCGAAACGAATCCAGCATAGGTCGTCGGGGTGGTGTTGGGTATTTTCTTAAACTTCACCGGATGGTTGAGGAACTTAACGAAAAAGCCAAGCGACAAACCTGGCGCGGCAGGCCGACAAGAACAATGCGGCGAATAGTGGAGCTTCAGCGGCAGCAGGTTATAACCAGATACCCAAAATGGTTTTCATTAAGGTAAATTGAACCTGCATTTTTGAGCGGAAAATGAGTTTTTCGAGTCCTTAACGCGCGCACGCGCGCGAGGGAGCACAAGATACTAAGTTTAACTAAGTTTTCGAGATTGGTAAAAGTGGAGTTTCGGGACGCCTTAACGCGCACGCACGCACGCGAGGGAGTTTTGCAAGTTCCTAAAAAGGGGGAGTTTCTTTGCTCCCTAAAAAGAGTTTTCAGAGTCCATAAAAAGGGCTTAGCGTTTTCTCAACATCACCGCACCGAGGCCGAGAAGTAAGAGGGTGGTGGGTTCGGGAGTATTGTGTAGAGGCGATATTTGGCATCAGAATACTAAGGCTAAGCGTCAATATAATAAAACCAAAACAACTGACTCTCTTGAGTTCTCAACAAGCCTGGTTTGCTCAACTTCTTTTGTGTTTGGTGGTCGCATCTTTTCCGCGTATTCAGGAATTGTCTCAAGCAAAGCAAGAACCAAAGAACTTCTCACGGCATAACCGACATTTTGTGGAAGCTGGCCTGTGGCTATGAGTGTTTCTATGTCGCCAAGTTTGGATGTCACTACCCCAACTACGTTCCCCATTGAATCTATGAGAGGGCCTCCCGAATTACCCGGTTGCACTGGAACGCTTATCTGAAAATAACGTGGGTCGTCAGCAATACCTGCCAGAGAACTAATGCTGCCTTTAGTGAACTTTGGTTCAAATCCCTGGATACCTATGTTGGGAAAGCCCAGAGTAAAAACATTTTGGCCGAGTTTGACTGCTCCGCTGGCTTTCATAGCCAGAGGGACGTAATTGCATTGTTCCGCCTTCAAGAGAGCAATATCGTTGGCAACATCGCGTTTTACAACGCGAGCTTTCTTAAGTCCACCAGCAGTCAGGACATTTAGTTGCGTGCTGCTCTCTACTGCATGATTGGCTGTCACAATCAGTCCGTCAGAAGTAACAAAGAAACCGGTAGCGGATGAAATGGGCAGGGATTGGTCGAGCGTGCCAGAGGATGGAACTTGTGTGGCAGAAGGAGTCACTTTGGGTGTGAACTCTCTCGCCAATCGCTGGGCCTCGGCAATCTGAGAGGCAGACATCTCGTTCTTCATCAAGTCTCTCATATTACGAGCTGGTTCAATACCCTGTGACGCAGAAAGAATAAACCATTTGTAGGCATTGATGTAATCTTCGGGAACACCTTCGCCATTGTAATACATCGAACCGAGGTTGTATTGGGCTTTAGCATATCCCTGCTCAGCGCCCTTGGTAGACCACTTGGCAGCCTGTTCGTAATCTTGCGGAACTCCTTGTCCACTGTCATACATCACTCCGAGGTTGTATTGGGCTTTAGCATATCCCTGCTCAGCGGCTTTGGTGTACCACTTGGCAGCCTGTTCGTAATCTTGCGGAACGCCTTGTCCATTGAGATACATCACTCCGAGGTTGTATTGGGCTATAGCAATTCCCTGCTCAGCGGCTTTGGTAGACCATTTGGCAGCTTGTTCGTAATCCTGCGGAACGCCTTGACCATTGTAATACATGAGGCCGAGATTAAATTGGGCTGAAGCAATTCCCTGCTCAGCGGCCTTCATGTACCAGTGTACTGCTTTGGTGAAGTCTTGCGGAACACCTTCGCCCTTGGAATACATCAAGCCGAGGTTGTATTGGGCGTCAGCATATTCCTGCTCAGCGGCCTTGGTGTACCACTTGGCAGCCTGTTCGTAATCTTGCGGAACGCCTTCACCATTGTAATACATCAAGCCGAGGTTGTATTGGGCGTCAGCATATTCCTGCTCAGCGGCCTTGGTGTACCACTTAACCGCCTCGTTGTAGTCTTGCGGAACACCTTCGCCCTTGGAATACATCAAGCCGAGGTTGTATTGAGCTTCAGCATATCCCTGCTCAGCAGACTTGGTGTACCATTTGACAGCCTGTTCGTAATCCTGCGGAACGCCTTCGCCATTAGAATACATCACTCCAAGGTTGTTTTGAGCTTCAGCATATCCCTGCTCAGCAGACTTGGTGGACCACTTGACAGCCTGTTCGTAATCTTGCGGAACGCCCCGGCCATTAGAATACATCACTCCGAGGTTGAACTGTGCTCTTGCCTCTCCTTGTTCAGCAGCCTTTGTGTACCACTTAACAGCTTCTTTGTAATCCTGTGGAACACCTTTGCTAAAGCGATACATCAGGCCGAGGTTGAACTGTGCTCTTGCCTCTCCTTGTTCAGCAGCCTTTGTGTACCACTTAACAGCTTCTTTGTAATCCTGTGGAACACCTTTGCCTTTGTAATACTTCAGGCCGAGGTTGTATTGGGCCTTAGCATTTCCCTGCTCAGCGGCCTTGGTGTACCACTTAACCGCCTCGTTGTAGTCTTGCGGAACACCTTCGCCATTGTCATACATCACTCCGAGGCTGTATTGGGCAACAGCAATTCCCTGCTCAGCTGCCTTTGTGCACCACTTAACAGCTTCTTTATAGTCCTGCGGTACGCGGTGGCCCGCGTAATACATCAAGCCGAGCAACTGCTGCGCTTCGGCATCTCCGTCTTCTGCTATACGCAATAAATCGGCTATGATATCCTGCGAAGCGCCAGAGGCAGCAGGCAGGTCTGGTTCGCTTGCTTCGACACAGAGCGATATAGATGCGGTGCAATACAAAACCGCAAAAATGAAAAGCATCCTCAACATAATATGTTCCTGTTTCAATGCTAACTCTACTTAAATAACCTTTTTTCCCAGCTAAAGGCGATTCTGATTATACTGTGACAGTAGCATAAATCAAAGGTAAATAGCGCAAAAGGTTGTCTGGAGTATTGGATTCTGGTAAGCTCTTGAGCTATGGAAACAGCACAAATCCAGCGGATTCGGGAGTATATCACAGAGCTTGAGGAGGGGCTGTACGAGTGGAATTATGATTTGGGGATGCGTCCCGCTATAACGGCCAAGAAAAGGAGATTTTGCGAAGAATATGTGATTGATTGTAATGGAAAGCAGTCCGCAATCAGGGCGGGGTACAGTAAAAACGCAGCGAAAGAACAGGCTTTCGAGAACCTCACAAAACCTCACATCAAAAAATATATCAAGAAGCTACAATCAGGGCCGGATACAGCACAAAAACAGCAAAAGAGCAAGCCG
>SDBV01011329.1_pt1 | contig 11573 bp, 20 predicted proteins | sample 2277081 | NCBI WGS metagenome assembly SDBV01 (sample SAMN10402039, study PRJNA504765) | marine sediment metagenome | isolation source: marine sediment core GS10_PC15, 223 cmbsf | place: Arctic Ocean: Southern Knipovich Ridge | collected 2010
ATATAAACCCTTCAATTATATAATGATCCATCTTGTACTGAGTCATCAAAAACTATATTTTCGTCTATATCTTGGTCTAATTTCCATTCAGATATTTTATTCGTAGCTTCGCGAAAAGTAATATATGATATAGCCATCATCTTAAATAACTTAGTTATGGCTTTTTCCTGAGCAACTAAATCTTTGTGAGACCATATTGTATATTCCGCTGTAATAGGAGTTCCTATTCCATGTATCCAAAATTCATCATTACTACATTTAACAGACATCTGATTTACTGACATCTTAATTATTACTTCGTAGTTGTCTTGATCACAGATGGGACAATCGGGTAATATCAAACCATAGTTGCATTCTTTAGCAATCCTGGTAATATTTGTTGGTAGGGTGTATTTACTAACCATGTTAATTTAGTATTCTCAGTGTGGTATATTAATGTAGTGTTTATATTAAGGGTTTTTGTCGACGTTAGATAGCTCTATTCTTGCTATCAGTTTGTGACTACTCAAGTATTCGAGTCTTACAACCGTCCCACAACAATTAAATAGTATACTCCATTTTAGAGGATCATATACATCTATGTGAATTTCTATTTCAGATATGATTGTCTTACAATCGAGGCACATATTTATCTGATAAGTCTCTTTCCCTACCATTTTAAATCTTATCCTCTTTTAGTCTTAATCCTAATTTCTTCAGTATCTTTTCAATTCCATATATGAAAGTCTGAGCATAAGTTATTAGTAGTATATTATCTCTAATTAAGAACATGGTTGTTGAATGATGATCCATTTTAATAGTAAACATAGTATCATTAAATATACTATGTTCGTATTCGCTTTTATCTACTATTCTATAACCTTTAATAGAAGGTGTTTCTGTCATCGTAATCGCCCTGCAAGGAAGATAGGAAAACCATGTCGGTACTGTACTTCGTAGCCATTCATTAGTTCGTCTAATAGGTGATCACATTGATCCATAATGATTTGTAAGAATTCCGTATGATATTCAACTTCTAATTCAACCTTTATACTACACTTTTTATCTTTGTTAAAGTGTCTCGTTATCATTTGTATTTGTTGATTTCTATTATCTATTAATATATGCCATTTTCTGTTCATATAATCAAAGTATCTAACTAGATATATTTCTCTCATGGTAAATTAACAGTAAATACTTAGAATATAAGTATTTGGTAGAAAGGACGTTTCTTTGATAGAAATTAACTTTCTACTGTAATTTATGGGATTTACGGTATCAACACAATATTTATATATTCATCTTTTATCTATAATAGGAATGGCTAATCTGTATAAACGAGTAATAAGCTATTGGAGTATATCAAATAAAAGGTTGGAAAAACGTACTATACATTTCAAATCTAAAGCTACTGCTCTTAATTTTGATGTTACTCAATGGACAAATAATTATAATATAAATTGGGATAGCATAACAGAACCTTTAGAAGTAACTAATCTTCCTGATATTTTTCTAATTAGAGCGATTAGTAAAACACAGTCTATTATTAAGGATAGCGAGAATATCGAGGTAACATCTAATGAGTGAAGCTACAATCTTCTTTGACACTATAATAGAAAAGTTATGGCAAAAGTCTAATCTCAAGGGCTATGCCTGCCCTTTATATGAGGTTCATAAAAGAGCTTTTCTATTTGCTAATAAAGATCTATGGATGAGTCATTTAACTGATGAACATATTACTAAAGATTGGGAATTTTCACATGATATTAAGAGTGATATAAAAACAGGTTTAAAGATGTATAAAGAAGTGATAGCAGAAATGGCAGAAAAGGAGGTTAAAGATGATAGACCCGAATAAGCCTGTTCAATGTTGTTTGTGTCCTAAGAAATGGGATAAATTTGATACTGGTAATGTAATAATTCACAATAGGGATGATCACCAATCATTATTATTATTCTTATCTGATGATGAATTATTATTATTTGTAAAACAAGTATAAGAGGATTAATTCAATACTTGAGAGTATTGATAATCAATCTCTTCGACAGGGACGTTTGAGGGAACGTTAAACCCCCATAATGGTGATAATACATAATGTCAACCAATGAACAAAAAAGCTCTAAAAGGAATATGGGAACCGTAATAGAAAGTACTATTAACAACCCTAAAGAAATGCCTAAACCCGCTAAGATTATGACACAAGGTACTGCGGTTAAGGGAATGTTACATGAATACAAGATGATCAAAGACGGTCAATTTGGTGATACTTATAAGCTATTGATTAGGGATAAAGCCAACCAAGATTGGATCTGCTACATCGCTATCACGGGAGGCGATCAGTATGATCAACTCTATATGTTAGTGCAAGAGAATACAGTACCATTCCCTATTGATATAAGCGTTTCTGACGGTCAAAAAGGTAGGACTCTTAAACTTCTTACAGGAAAATCAAAAACCAAATTAACTACGTAGATCTAACATCTTAATTCTAAACTCTAATCAATACCTTAATCAATACCTTAATATACCACTAAAATAATAGAAATATAACTATGACAGATATTACTGAATTATTGTCGATTTTACAACCCTATCGCCCTAAAATGAGACAGGATATGCCCCTTTTAAAATGGGCCGAAGAATACATGAAAACAGGTTTCATACAAATCCCTGTATATATTTCATCTAAGAAAACCGAGAACCCTGAGGGGTTTAAATGGTCTAAAGTTCGAACTACTTTGATCAACGGATATAGCAATATGACACCGCAAGAACGTCAATTATTGCAAGAATGTTTTGTAGACTCATCTTATGCCCTCGTGACTGATATGGAGGGGTTGCGTCAAGTATTGGTTTTTCAGAGAGAATTTAACATGGTGGTAAAAGCTCGTGGAAATGCTGTTAACCCGCTTATCAAAGTGTTCAAGAGACAGAAGGCTGAAGGTGACGCTGAAGTAGTCGAAAAACCTCCCTCAGAAGAAACCGCTGAAGTTGACGATGAACCCAAAAAGAAACGTGGTAGACGACAGAAATCATAGATCCTATCATATTTATAATTATATATAACCCTTAATTTACCCCTAATCTAAAAATATTAGTGAACGAGACAAAATCACAATCTTAATATATTCAATAATCAGACTCTCTTATGCCATTTTGAGGTAGGTTTCTAAATATTATATGGCTAGATTTGATCGATTAAAAGGTATTATTGGAGTCATACAGACAGCTTTAAATAGATCTATTGGTAAATTAGGTGGGGCTGTAGCTTCTATAAGAGAACCATCTTTTGATGAGAATTTACAATCAAAGGACTTTTACGGTAAAATAATAAACCGTGCTCTTCCAATAACAAGGGAATTAGTGGGGGTTTCAATTCCTAAATCTGTAGCCCCATTGACAGATAAATATAGATATAACCGATTTACCAATCAGTATCACGAAAGAGAGACAAATTTATTTATCACTAGAGAGACAGTAAAAAACATATTATCCGATCAACGAAGGGACGTTTTATTAGCTACTGTCAGACGTAAGAATAGAAGTTTATCAGACTCACAAATATATGATCTGGTAGCCGATTTGACTCAAACTCGTAGAGATTTAAATGATCTTGCTGATACAGATCCTAATATCGATCAGAGATTAAAATTAGAGGGGGAACTAGAGGATATTCAAAGGCAATTATGGATTTTGTATAAATAGTTACTGATAAAGTAATTGATAGACGTAAACTCCTACACAGAGTAGGGGAAAACCTACCTTTTTACACGTCTAGAAAATATGGATTAAAAGAGGTCACTATAGGCAGACAAAGGAGGGTCTATTCAGTAGCTAAGAAATCATATTATGCCCCTATTCCTAGAGAGGCTAAATCTTCAATTATAGCACCTGTAATACAAAATAAACTGCCCTATCAAAAACCCATATTAGGAATGGATACAGAAACTATTGATGGAAAAGCTAAGATGTTATGTGACAGTAACAGCGAAACTCTTGATATGATCTGTTTTAATGACTTTATATCTTTTATTGAGAAACACCAATATTATAACTCTGTTAATATGTTTTTCAATCTCAAGTATGACGCACAAGCTATACTCACGTATCTTGATGATTTGACTCTCACAGATCTACATTTATTAGGTAAAGCAACTTACGACGATATTAAAATACAGTATATACCCAAAAAGAAATTGAGTATTAGATTTAACAAGAAACTGTATAAATTCTATGATATATTCCAATTCTATTATCAAAGTCTCAATGAAGCGTCAAAGCGATACTTTGGGGAGAAAAAGATAGATATAGATTTAACACGGATTAATGATCCCCTATTTTGGGAGTCTAATTATGAGAAAATCAATAAATACTGTATTAAAGATTCTGTACTATGTCGGAAATTAGGTTTGTTGGCACAACAGCAATATAATGAACTAGGACTTGATTTTAATAACCCTATTTCTACTGCTAGTTTATCGGAACAGTTCGCTTTTAGATATAGACGAGTTCCTACCTACTCACTGCCGGATATGATGGAATTTGGTTATTTCTCTTATGGTGGCGGTTGGTTTGAGCAGTTTAAAAGAGGATATTTTCCCCAAATAACCAAGTTAGATATTAATTCAGCTTATCCTTTTGTTATGTCTCAATTACCCGATATAAGTGAGGGTTACTGGGAATTGTTTGATAAAAATATTGATGACTGTAAGTTTGGTTTTGTATTATGTAAAATACGCTCTAAACCGGCATATATTCAACCCTTACAAGTATCTTTTAAAGGATCTATCAAGAACCCTATCACTGATTGGCACTATCGATATATAACCGTGGACGCTTATAAACTGTATTTAGAACATGAATTATGCGATATTATACCTATTGATTTTGCCCTGTTCTATCCACGAACTGATTACAAGCCTTTTGGACATCTTGCTTCTTTTTATGAACGTAGGAAATTCTATAAAGATCAAGATGATAACCGCCAACAAGCTTTTAAAATACTTATGAATTCCCTTTATGGTAAAACTACACAGTTGATTGAGATTAATGACGAAGATTGGACTCTTAAAGCTGGTCAAATGTTTCTTCCTGTATATGCCTCTTATATCACTGATGGAACAAGGTTGCAAGTGCTTAAATATATTCTAAAGCATGATATAGATCCTATTGCTGTTTATACTGATTGTATAATAGCTGAAGATTTACCCTCTGTTAATGACTCTCGTCTTGGTGGGTGGGCTACTGAGGTAAAAGGCGAAATGTTAGCAATTGGATGTGGTGTTTATTCAATTCGGAATGGTGACACTGAATACTCTCATATAAGAGGCTTCCATAAAAGTAGTAAGGGAAAACTCTTTTCTCTCACAGAGAATAATCTCACTAAGAATAGTATTCCGATGGATATTGTTAGACCTCTAGGTCTTGGTGAGTTTATACGAAACTATAAATCTACAAATGAGAACGCTCTTAACCAATGGTTGGAATTCCCTAAACAGATCAATATTAATTTTGATACCAAAAGAATGTGGAATGATAGCTTTACCAATTGTAGTGATCTACTCTCTAGACATATTGACTCAAGACCTATTGATCTAAGATGATCTCTTACTATTAATATGAGGATACATACTGTTTATATCGTATTTCTTTACTGCCGGTTTTCCTATCATAGATCTTAATCCGATACTTGTATCTTTTAGTACCTTTAATCTTGAATTAATAGCATTCCAATTGCCCATCTTTTCCATAGGTGTTATATGGGGGTTAGCAAGGAAATATATTGCAATCTGTATTTCCTTTAATAGTTCTTCCATCTGTGGATCTTTAAATAATTGATCTAATGACATTCCTTCTATATGATTAGGTGTGGGGGGGTATAGTTGGGTCAACATATCTGTACCTACCCTACCTATATATCCATAATATTTAAATATTGTCTCTCGATACACTTATTATAGCCCTGCGAAGGATTTTAGGTTTATAACCTGCCTCTCAGCTTAAATCTGAGATCCTTACTGCGGTTTTAAAGGATTAATAAAATGGTTGATGTAAAGCCTATTAGTGAGGCAAAAGATAATTATGTTAAATCTACCACATTAGTACGTGATAGATACGAAAAAGGAATTAAACGTGGAAATTGGAAAGAAAACGCTGGTAGTTCAGAAAGCGAACAATTATTTGCTGAACAGATGCAAAAAGCTATCTCTAATAAATCACGTCAAAAAGGGATCTCAAAAGTTTCTGAAGGTGATTGGCGAGACTCCGCACTAGAAAAAGGTGCACCGGTTATAGCTCAAAATATGAAGTTAAGTTCTGGTAAATGGGCTGATAACGTGCAACCCTTCCTTGATGTTATGGAAGGTATTAATTTGCCCGCTAAGGTTGCTGATGTGGAACAAAACATTATGAATAGATCTGTTCCTATTGCTGTAGCTTTACGCAAGAAAAAAGAACAATTACGTGGTTAGTAATACCCCTTTAATATTACTAAATTAAACTATTAAATTATTAAGGTGTCACAATGTACAATTACGAATTATTATCTAGTAAAGCAGAGGAAGTTATGAAAGCCACTGCTGACGTATTTAATCTGAAAATCCCCAAAGGGATAAAAACCAATCTTATTCTATTACACATGAAGGCTTTACAAGATGGGGCTACAATAACAACTATTGCAGATCAGTTAAACCAATTAGCCACTCAGATAACTATTTCTATAGGCAATAAAACAATTCAACAATTCAATCCTACTGAATTATACGAATACTATGTCAGAAAACTAAAAGTTGATGGAATTGCTTTTGTAGGAGATGGAACAGGTGCAGATAATCACTTCACAGATTTCATATTTCCGGTATTCTTATGTCCTCAAGATAAGAACGCAGTTGACTTTATGAACCCCGATTATGGTTTTGACGGTGGCAAAGAGGTATCCATTGATATAGAATACCCTGCTGACGCAAACGAGATAGACACTAGGTTAATGTCTGCTTATGCGGTATCAATTCCTAATTCAAGTCCCTCAAAGATACTTGAATTTATATCCACTACTACCACATTCTCAGCTACAGGAGAAGATCAAGCCCTTGCTTTATCACAAGACGCTAATAAAAAGCTGTATGAATTATTTATTAAACAAACCTCTTTTCTAGCTGAGGGTGATACAGTAGATACCCGAACTCTTGAGAGTTTAGATTATCGTGAAGGTAACGAGTCGGTTCACTTACATGATATGAGATTAGAGATTTTAGCTAGGTTCTTAGACGTATCTAATTCTTTTGCTACAGGTGCAATGAGATTTGATGATCAATACCCTATTATCCCATTCCATCATGGTGATGACGCTGAAACAAGTTTACCCCTCAAAAGTAATTCGGGTTTGTTAGTCAAAGTCGGTGTTGCTGAGGCTGTTATTATGACTCAGCTAAGAATAGTACCATTATCATATTATTAACGTTCTTGGAGTGATATATTTATTCATGTCTAAGAATACTAATCCTAGTAAGGATTTAAAGACCTTAACTGAACAGTTTTATAAATCTCTTAATATCAAACTAAATGCTAATTTAACAGATAAGGAAATTCCTATCAATTCCAAATACATTTATTTCTCTAATATTCCTATCGCTATCAAAATTAGAATAGCAAATAAAGAATATGGTCTTATATCAGCTACACAGTTACAAATAATGAAAGCACCTGACGGTTATAAATTCGGGTCTATATTTGTTACTACTGTAACGACTTCTACTAATACTTTTGATTTGATACTATCAGACATTGATGTATTCAGTGATATAGGAATAGAAGATAGAGCTGTATTGGTTGATACTCTAGGGGTTGAATACGACGCTAGAGGTCACACCATAGGTGATCCAATACCCTTAATAGCTCAATTATTAGGAGGATCTGACGGTACTAATCTTATAGAATTAGAGGTTGAAAGTGCCGCTCAACCTAATCTTAGAGTTTCATTATATTCCGGTGCTTCACAAGTGGCGATAGCCAACCCTTCGGGAGACAGTGTTTCGGTAAGTATCTTAGGTTTAAGAGTAATCAGTCATCAGTTAGAATTTAACGGTACTGCTTGGGATAGGATTAGACATTCATTTAATCAATCAACAGCGGGTGTAAATTCAAACGGTGCGGGGTCTTCTCTTAGCTTAGCAACAACCCCCTTATCTAAATTTAGTATCATAGTATTGTTAACGATAGGTTCATCCGCTTTCGTGGTAGATTTAGAAGGACAAATTAATGGTATCGGTTGGGTTCCTTTGGGAACTTTGTCGAGTTCAAGCAGTATAGACGCCTTGCACGTGGTAAATAAAGCGGTTAACGCAATTCGTTATAATGTTACCACAATAGGTGGGGGTAATACTATGACAATAGGCTTATTAGCCTCAGCGAGGTAATCAAATGACAACTATAAAACTAACCAAACAACAAATAGATGATCTATTACAGATCGATAATACGGAAAAAACAATGAGGATCACAAGTCTTAATATACATATTCCTGCTGATCCTCTTAAAGACGATTTTATAGTAAACTATGAAATCGAGAAGATTGAAGATGTCAAGTAAAGTAGTAGGAATTGGTTTTGATTATGCAAAACTCTTAGCTCAGTACCCCACCGATAATGTGGGATTAAATCCATTATCTGACGCTTCTGCTGATGTTCTCGGTGCATGGTTAGAAGTAGTCGCTAATATAGGAACTGAAGATATATATTTAGAATTCTTAACAATTCATCCAAGTCATGACGTGCTCAGTAGAACTCAGATAGGAGTTGGAGCCGGAGGGTCTGAAATTGTAATATGTGATATGTCCAGTATTATGTTATTAACTATTAAACAGAGTCGAAATTATAGTTTAGCGAAAGTATTAGTTAAGGCAGGATCACGCCTTGCTATTAGATGTTCGGATAGTGAAGCCCAAATTGTGACTTATACTACTTGGTTGCATTATTCCAAAAGATAATAATTAGGAGGTAATTTAAATGGGTCTTAAATCCTTTATTGATAGGGTAATTGCAAAAGCTAATATTGGACTCCCCGATACCGTTCAAAGAGTTCTTGATACTAATCCTTTTATCCATAAATTAGAAGATGTTGCTGAAGATTTATTAGAAATGGCAGACTCATACAAATCCGCTTTTACTGTTTTAGAGTCTATATTTGACAATATAGAGCTAAAATACTTTATTGCGGGGTTGGAAACAGTACCTTTTATAGAACATTCTCCTCTAGCTCCTATTCTCACAAAACTAAAGAAATTAGCAGAGGATAATGGGGAAGAAACTTTCAGTTCTGAAGATATTGCGAAAGCTCAAACAACTGACTCTATAACTCCATCTATATCGGTAGCCTCTAGAATTGCTGGAATTGAGGGTATAGAAGAGTCTGAATTAGACCCTATTTTGACCGCTGTTAAAACCGAAACTGAAAAAGATATTATTAACACTTCTAAACCCCCTCCTAGTGTACGTAGTGGGTTTACCTATGAAAGTCCTCCTAAAATAGATATAGACGCTATTAATGATAAGATAATAATTCATTCGTTGGTACATATCGGAATAACTATCACTATAGCTACTATTCAAGTAATCGCAGAGGTTGGATCTGCTGGTCTTATTGATGAAGTATTAGCACCTCTTAGTGCAGTATATAACCTGTTTCCCTCGCAGATAGTTTATAATCAAATGATAGCAGTTGATACAGAGTTAAATTTAATGAGGTCTTATAAGTATATGAAAGAGGCTGAAAGTTTGTCTCTTATTCCTCCAATTTCTGATATTATTATGATGACAGGGAAGGAACAATTCGGTAAAACTCCACAAGATAATCTAGATGAAATGATACGATTACTTAAAATGCATGGTATTCACCCCTTCTTCGCAAATGCCTATTGGGGGTCTCATTGGGATCTACCTAATACTAATGAATTATTCTCAATGTTTGGTAGAGACATAATTGATAAAGCTAAATTAGAGCAACAATTACAGATCAATGATATTCACCCCGATTGGATACAACCTATCTTAGAGTTATCAGAAAGGTTTCCCTCTAGAACTGAAGCTAGACTTATCAATAGAGTTCGTAAAATGGATCAGTCCCTAATTGATAGAATACTTAAAAATGAACGTATCCATCCGGATTTCTTAGAGGATTACTCATTCTTTCTTAATAATCAAGAATTAGATACTATTAAATTGCAAACTGCAAAGGTATATCAAGATCAATATGAACGAGGGTTTATTACGGTAGAAGAATTCACCGATCATCTTAAAGATAGTCCTTATTCTGAGATTGAAAAGGTAGCTCTTATTAAGATGTCTAATGAACGTGTTATTACCGATATTAAGAAGTTGAATATTGACAGTATCAAAAGGGATTTTGCTTGGAAGTTTAAACAGGGTAGTGCTGATATACAAGATATTCGCTTAGAAGTGGCTAAAATAGTACGCCATCCGGAACTAGCTGATAGTATCGGTGATAATATAGCAAGTAAAGCAAAGACTGATTTCAGTCTGTCCATGCTTGAAGCATTAGAGGAGGGTAAATAATGACTGCATATGATAAAGAACAAGACGTTACTTTACAGGATTTAGGTAATAGGTTGAGTAAATTAGAGAAGATAGTTTATAGTACATTCACACAAGGTTTAATATTGTTAATAGTTGTCTTAAAAGATATATATGTTTAACGTCTAAATAGAACCTTTTATATAGTATTGAATACAAAAGTATATTGATAACTATGAAAACACACATTCAGCAATATAGATGTTTTAATTGTCAACTAATTATAATCGTTACTTCAAGAACTATGACTGAATTAACAGCAAAATTAGAAGATCACTTAATATTTATTCATGGAATACCTCCCACTACTCTTAAAGACCTATTTGATAACTACGATAAGCCTATCACCATAAACTAAAATACATAATCAAATTGAAGGGTTTATATAGTGCCAAATTAATATTACTTTGAGACTTATGTTAAAGATACACTTCCCTGATGAAAAAGCCCCCCACTATTCTTTGTGTGGTCGATACGGAATGAACGATATGAATTCAACTTATATGACTTCTGATGTCACTTGCAAAAGCTGTAATAATACTCTTTACAAAATGGGCTGCGATTATAATTTTGCATAAATCTTGTTAGAAAAACAAGATTTATGAGTGGTATTGCATATCTTCCGGCCGGCGGATGTGCTTTATACTTTTTCCGGTTAGGAGGCCGAGGTTCCGGAGGTTGGCTAATGTTATTTGTGCCGCGTGAATGCGGTTGTAATCACTCCATTTCTTTATGTTCGGAAAAGTTTCTGCTTTCCTGCTTATAAAAACGTGGTAATCAGAGGTATCGATATGGCTTGCTCCGCTTTGCCATCTCTCCCATATTTTTCCGGTAACAAAATCATACGTTAAGCTGTCCCTAAGCACATGCTACAGGTAGGTAAATGATAGGAATTCTGTTGAATTTTGACCATGTTTACTTGCTTCGCACAATGCCGGTATAATCCATTCGGGACATACAGACAGGTATCGATGATAGATGGTGGCCCAAAAGCTCTCTCTTGTTCG
>SDBV01011330.1_pt1 | contig 11571 bp, 13 predicted proteins | sample 2277081 | NCBI WGS metagenome assembly SDBV01 (sample SAMN10402039, study PRJNA504765) | marine sediment metagenome | isolation source: marine sediment core GS10_PC15, 223 cmbsf | place: Arctic Ocean: Southern Knipovich Ridge | collected 2010
TGAGTGATAAGCCTTTTTCGGCTGTGAGGTATAGGAAAAAGTCTTTGAGGATCTCATGCATCATCAGAAAGCATTAGGGTCATAGGGATTTACTTTTCCAAATTTCTTTCGAGCCCATTCATCAACTTCTTCTTCATTGAGCTCTCGAGAAATGTTATACTCCTCCGACAACCAACCAAATAAATCGGCGTCACGGCACTTTTCCGAACAAAAAGGCCATGTCGAGTTTTCATCGATGACCTCTGGCTTGATCACCTCTTTATGACATTGTGGGCACAATTCCGACTTCACGACTAAGCTCATCTTGAATTTCTTGAATTTGTTCAGGGGTGGGTTTCAAAACAGGCAAACAGATCACCTCTTCCGTATCTGTGATCTCATACAGGTATGCAGGACAATTGTTGTGCATGATCTCTTGACGAAAGATAAACACCTTTTTTCGGGCGAGGAATAGTGCCAATATGAAAGCACGAAGCTGATCTTCAGGAGATTCCTTTTCACTATATTCAAAAAATAATTCGAATGCTCGCTCGAGAAGTTCTTCCGGTTCTTTGGGAACATCAGGGCCCAAAGGAACGTTGGCACGCCAGTAGCTGCGTGATCTTTTTATTAGATCCTTGTCTTCGTGTTCCTTCCAGTAGTCAAAATAAATGTCTTCACGATCAAAATGTCCCTCTTTCTCTCCTTCAGAAATAATCGAAATGTATTCAGAACCTGGTTCAAATTTTTTCTTGGTTTTTGAACAAGACCGACTTCGTCTGGGTATCACGGGTTTATGTAATGGATTTCCTGCCATACTGAAATGATAGCAGGAAATCTATTTTATACTCAATCAAGCTGAAGAGTTGGTTTTTTACCAACTCTTCAGCTTGATTGAGTATAGTTCTAGAAGTCGAGATGACGGAGATAAGCGTCGCCTAGTGGAAAGGACCCCTCTGGTTTTCCTGTGTCACGCAGGCTCTTAAAGCTGCTGATGACTCGGTTGGCCAGAACTTTACCCAGCTGCACCCCTTCTTGGTCAAAGGAGTTGATATCCCAGGTAAACCCTTCGAACGCTACGCGGTTTTCGTAGAGGGAAAAAAGTGCTCCCATTGCGAACGGAGTCAACTGTTCGCCAAATATGATTCTTGAAGGTCGATTCCCTTCAAACTGCTTATTGGGGTTATCGTCAGTTTTCCCTGTTGCCAAAGCGATAGATTGAGCGAACATATTACCCAAGAGTTTTTCCTGGTTTGTGGTTCCATCAATGATGGTGTCGTCACCATACTGAGACTCCTTGAATCCGATAAATTCCAGAGGAATGATTGGTGTTCCCTGATGAATCAGCTGGTAGAATGAATGCTGCGCATTCGTTCCGGGTTCACCCCAAAATATCATTCCCGTTTCAAAATCCACGCGGATTCCATGTCGGTCAATATGTTTCCCGTTTGACTCCATAGCCAGTTGCTGGATATGAGCAGGGAATCGTCCTAATGCACTGCAATAAGGAATCAGGGCGATTGTTGGGGCACCTAAGAAATTATGGTCCCAGATGCTGAGCATTGCCAGCATTAGAGGCATATTTTCATGGATATTGGGATTTAGAGCCACTTTATCCATCGCGTTCGCTCCACGCAGGAATTTCCAAAACGACTCAAAGCCCAAAGTAAACGAAAGCAATACTGCACCATACATCGCCGTGGTGCAATAACGTCCTCCGATAAAATCCCAGCTATAGAAACATTCCAGGAATTTACTTGAATCATCGAGAGGGCTTCCTTTTCCAGTCATTGAGATGAAATGTTTTTGGGGATCCAGTCCCGCTTCCTCAAACTTTCTTCGCATGAATTCATAATTGGTTTTGGTTTCCAAAGTAGACCCTGACTTTGAAACCACAAGAACCAACGTGTTCTTCATATCAACTTCATCGAGGACTCTAGCCGTTTCATCGGGGTCGACATTGGAAACAAAGTGAGCATTTCGTTCAGGTTTCTGCAGAAAGTGTAGAGCGCGGTAAGCCGCTTCAGGTCCCAGATTGGAACCCCCGATTCCGATCATAATCAGATCGGTGAAGCGATTCTCAGAATCCACTTTTTTGAGAAACGCCTTCAACTTATCAAGTTCGACTCGCTCAGCTTCAGTGGCCTCTTTTGCAATTTTAGACGTATGGGGATTTTCAAAGAAATCACGCATCGCTGTGTGCATGACAGATCGCTCTTCACTTGGGAAGCCTTCGATCTTGTTCATGATTGATCCAGACTGCATCGCTTTCATTTTTTCTATGACTTGTGCCTCAGTCGCAAGACCTGTTAACGCTTCGATCACCTCGTCAGTGATACGGTCGGTGGCATACATGAGTTTATACCCACAAGCCTCTTGGATGTATTTATCGATCCTGTCGGGAGTGAGGTTACCTTTCTTAGTGAGATCAAAGGGGTTTTGAGCAAGAGTGCGAAGTTTTTCGGAAGCACGAAATTTTGTGAAAGCGAGCTGACTCCCGGTCGATGTTGATGTTGTCGCCATACGGCCTCCTTCTTTTTTTGTCCCCATATAATCATGATGTCTTAAGGTAGGAGAAAACTCAAGCGAAAACAGGAAATATTCTATATTTCTAATAATCAACTATTTAATAAGACATCCTGTCCATCCTGTCCATCCTTGCTATCCTTTTATCCTGTTATCCTGTGCTAAAAAAACAGGATAAAAGGATTGTAAGGATGGACAGGATGTGGTTATTTCCCGATATGACTAGTACCCTATCAACTTTATTTTGCCAAGTGGGGCCGCGTCAAAGCCCCGGGATTGAACGATCTTAAGTGGATCAATATTGATAATATTGATCCACTTACGATCGTTCAATCGCGGGAGCTTTCACGCAGCCCCACTTGGCAAAATAAAGTTGATAGGGTACTAGAACCCTTTGTGTTTAATTATTTAAGTACCTTTGCAAAAAAACCTAATTCCTTTATTTTCTAAGCTTTCAATAATACTTAAGGTGACCATGGAACTAGCTAGTCCATTAATCAGCAGAAGATCTCCCTTAGAATCTGAAAAAGAGATCAATAAAGAAGCCCAAAAAATTGTGGATTCTGCCAAATGCCTCTGCCAGAAAAATCTCCCCAAATATCCTCGTCACTGTAAGAATCACGGATTTAAGTATTCCAATCTCTCTCGATTGAAAAAAATTGGCCCCAATGTGACGAAAATCCATTGCAAGATCAATGCAAAAAACAAAATCACACATGAAATTCGGTTCATTGATGAACTCAAAAATCTCGTCAAACTATTTCCCAACTTAAAGACTCTTATGATTCCAGGTTGCAAAGTAAATCGCTACTATGTTTCTTCTAATCCATTAGTTGGTCTATCAGATTTACATTATTTATCATTCAATATGCTTCGGTCACGTGTGGGATTTTTCGGAAACTCTTTTGCCCAACTTGCCGACCGGATCACAACGCTCATATTATCTGGACTAAATCAAGATAACAGTAAAAGAATTCATCTTCTCTCCAAATTCTCTCAACTTAAATTTTTGACTCTCAATGGAAGTAAACAAGTTGATTTTAGAAAAGTCAAACTGATCTTTCCGAAATCCTTAAAAAGATTGACCATTTCAGAAGGTCCCGTGCTCTTAACCGACGAATCTTTTTCAGAAGTTAGAACGCTTAAAAAATTGGATCTGACAGCCTGCGAAGAAGGTCTCTCGGATCATTCACTTATTTACATTAGCGAAAACAAATCATTAGAAACTCTTCTCATCAATGGAACAAAGAATGAATTCACTAATGATGGAGTATTCTACTTATCTGACCTGAAGCTGCGATATTTTGGCATCACCTCATTGAATTTCGTTTCTGAAAATGCTCTGCTTGATCTTTTAAACAAATTATCTCTCGAAAGTTTACGGATTTGTGATTATGGGGAAAAAGCCTTTATCAATGCCGCTCTTAAAATCCAGAAAAATCTGACTGTTTTTGAAACAGACCAAGATATTAATCTTCCCTCAGAAGATAAAGGCAATGGTACACTTGCTCCTCTCGAAAAATTAAAAATCTTTAGAATCTTCAAGAGACGCTCTCTCTATAACATGTTTATTCAAGCATTATGGGAAACTGATAGAAAGTCTTTTCTCCCCAATTTAGATCAAGTCGATTTCATTCACTCTCACGACAAAAAAAAGGATGATTCATTCAAAAATCTTAAGAAAAAAAGGAAATCAATCACCAAGAAAAATGAAGCTATCGAGAGCTCTTCATAAACTGGTCAATATTCATTTCGTTGGGAACTCCGATCTCTTGACCATCCATGGACACAACCGTCCCCCCAGCAGCACAAAAACCTAAAATCTTCCGTTGACCCATTCTGGAAATAGATTGAGGGTCCACTAAAAGATAATCAAGCCCATCCCAATCGGTAATCAAATGATCTTCTGCAATCAAACGGTAAGGGATTTTATGCTGATCAAGAGCACAAAAAGTGTTTTCATAATTTTTATGGTTGCACTCGCGATAATTCTTTGAATGAGGCAGGTATAATCCTGTGTTTACAGATATTGATTCCATAATTCCTATTTCATTCCAAAGATAATCTCGTGTTGACACAACACTTCCCTTTAACGCACGGCTAAAGCGATCGGTTCTTTCAGGATCCAAAAGTCGTAAACATTTAAATGGATCCTGAACATTTCTTGCATCGAGAAGAATAAAGGGTATGATCGCTTCCGGAACAAAATTCGCCAAAAGGTTGAGATATTCCGTCCCTGCATCGCGGCAATACAGCTTTTTTGAAAATGGATCAGTCGAATCAATATTGCTTTCTTGACACCAGAGGAGAAAATTTTCCTGTTGCTCATCGCTCCAAGGGTATTGAGAACTCAAATCTAGAGAACCTCTGTACAAACAGAGTCCGACAGTATTTTCTGAAAATTCTGACCAAATGGACTTATAGAAATGTTCAATGGCAAGTCCCAACGTTTTCAATTGCATTTCGTCAGAAATGGGGTGCAACAAGCGATTGAAGAGCCCCAGTTCAAGATCCCAAAATATCTTGAAACCCTTTTCAGAGATCTCTTGAGCCATGCTTTGGGCCTTTGCCCAATCCAAATCACTCTGGAGCCTACCGTCCAATGAGATTGTGACAGCTGTGCAGCCATCTGGGATTTGATGCCATGGTCCATCAAAGATCATAAGTCACCTCAACTTTCTGGTAGAGAAGATAACGAATCCCTTTCCCTTTTTCTCTCCACAAATCTTCAAAAAAGGAGTTTCCATAACCTTCACGGCTGGTACAAAAATAAGGTTCAGGATAACAAGATATGAATCCGGGTTGAGAATTGAGAACTTCCATCATCTGTATGGAATAATTTTCATCATCTGTCACTAAGGTAATTGTCCCCTCTGGTTTCAGAATGCGGTAAATTTCTTCAATAAATGCCGGCTGAATGAGTCGGTATTTAGCATGTTTTTTCTTAGGCCATGGGTCGGGAAAGTTCACGTAAACTTCTGTCACACTTGCGGAGGGAATATATCGTTTTGTGATATCGTAGGCTTCTCCACAAACTGAAAAGAGATTATTTAAAGAATAATTTTTCATTTTCGACCAGATTTTTCTCAGCCGCACAAAAAGTTTTTCCACCGCGACCCAATTCACCTCGGGATCTGTCAATGCCTGATGGGCAATCCAATGGCCATGACCGCTGCAATATTCAATTTTAACCGGTTGATCGTTTCCAAAAACATCGGGATGATCCCATCCGGGAAACTCGAAATGAAGCGTTTCTTTGCCAAACGGCTCAAACGTATAAAAAATTTTATCTTGAATTGTGGTGTACTGTTCCCCCCATTTAAACGGGGGCTTTAAATCTTTGGGTTTCATAGCAATACAGTGATTTTATAAAAAGATTTTATCAAAAAAAGGCAGATTGGTCAAGGTGGATGATATGGATGAGACATCCTAGTACCCATAAGTTCTTCATTTAAAAAAACAGGATAAAAGGATAATAAGGATGGACTGGATTGACTTGAAATGACTTCTCATCCTGTTCATCCTTAATATCCTTTTATCCTGTTATCTGAATGATTTGCATCACCAAAGGCATTACCTCTAAATTCGGTGATTGCTTGGATACACAATCGCATACATCATATTGAGAATATTACAAAGGCAGACAAACTGAAAGAATCGCCAAAGTGTTAATTCTGGACGTATCACCCGAATTAGACGTTCTTTTAAAGCTATTTTGACAGGAGCACGACATATTGGACAAATCAATTTTTGTTTGAACCATTCTTCCAAACAGGCTTTATGCATGGGATGCAAGAGATGGATTAAAACACCTGTATGAGCAATGACAGGCCCTTCTTCATTCAGCGGTGATAAACAAATGCCACAATTCTCATCAGATTGTGGCACAATAGCGCGATAGGTCACTTCCATAAACCACCTTCGTAAAAGAAGGCTGATTATATGCTCGATTGAATAAAGGCCTCAAGATCTTTTTTTAACTTCACTAAAGAGGGCTTATGAATATACATCATATGCCCAGCGTCATAATACTTCATCGTAATATTATTCCGTAAAATCGGATCTATCGGAAGATGGGCAAATGTATAGTCTGTTGCTGTATATGGTGTCGCTAAATCAAAATATCCACTTCCCACAAAAACACGGAAATGAGGATTCTGTGTCATGAGCTCCAATAAGTCTTCATTCATATTGAGATATTGATTCTTCGCTTTGCTCCAATCCCAAGGCCATACACTCGACAAAATCTCATATTCACGCTCTTCTTTCCACTCCAAGTCTTCATATAAGTACTGATTCATTGTCGCTGTAAAAGCAGGAATGAGTAAACTCAACGTCGGATCATATGAAACCTGTGAAGAAGTAGGATCTTGGTCAATCCCCGTGATACGACCATCAAATCGACTGATCAAACGATCTTTCTCATTCAAAAGCTGTTTCGTAAATTGAGAAATATTAATTCGTAAATTTGACTGAAGAATATAATTCTCATCCAAACCAGTGAATTTCGCCAATTTAGCAGCAATATCCTTTTTTTCTTCAGATGAAAGATTATTTCCCTTCATCAAAGCCGTTGCGTACTCTCCCATCGCAAACTCTTTCACTTGATTTTGCGTCTCAAAAAAGTTCTCGAGTAAATCCCTTTCTAACTTTTTATGATACCAAGCTGTAGCGGTATAAGAAGGAAGAAATGTCGCGAATGGAAGATCATTTCCCATAGCAAAATAATAGGCCTGAAAATCAAGAATCGTCGAAATCAGCATGATTCCGTTCAGCTCCATCCGATCCTTTTCGTAGAGATAATTGGCAAGACCGGTTGCACGTGTAGTTCCATAACTCTCTCCCGCTATAAACTTAGGCGAAGTCCACCGGTTATTTTTAGTTGTATAAAGGCGAATAAACTCTCCAACAGACTCAATATCTTCTTTCACCCCATGAAACTTTTTCTTATCCACATCTTTAGCCATACGGCTGTATCCCGTAGAAACCGGATCGATAAAAACGAGGTCGGTCTGATCGAGTAATGAAAAGTCATTGTCTACCAAATGATAAGGGCGCTCAGGTGTCCCATTCATACTCATAGCCACCCGCTTAGGACCAAATGTCCCCAAGTGAAGCCATATCGATGCCGAACCCGGCCCTCCATTAAAACCAAACGTAATGGGCCGCGATGAAAGATCCTTCACCCCATCTTTCGTATAAGCAATGTAAAATATGCTCGCTTCCGTTTTCCCCTCTTCATCTTTCAACAACATGGTTCCTGCTGTTGCGGTATACTTGACAATTTTCCCCTGGATCTTCACTTGATGCTGCGTCTGCACCACCTTCTCTTCTAACTCTTCAGTCTTCGATTCCTTGGCACTCTCTTCTTTCTTCTCTTCCGGATAAACAGAAAAAGGAGATATTGTTAAAAAAAAGATTAATAAATAGCGTAAAAAATAAAACATATTCACCTCATTAAGTATAAGCTCATTATACCCAATCTTGTAGTCGCGAGTCCAGCTCTTTGAAGCTGATATTGTGAAAATAAACCCTTTTTTGACGGCTGGTTTCCCCAGAAATGAGAGAAATCCTTGTTTTGGAGATTTTAAGTCGTTTAGAAAGAAGGTTTATCAGGGCTCGATTAGCTTTTCCTTTTTCAGGAACAGCATTAAGACGTATTTTTAAAATATTTTCTTCCCATCCCACAATTAAATCATTCTGACTCTTAGGGATAATCTTCACATTCAGAATGATACCGTTTTCAAATTTTTTATATTTATTCATTTAATAGTTGGTGGAGTGTGATCATAATGGCTCCATTTCGGTTCATCTCATCAAGAGCCTTTTGACTATCATTTGGGGACAGATCCACCCCTCGAATTCCATCTGTCACCACAAAGGTTTTATAGCCCAATTCAAGGGCATCGAGCACCGTGGACCGGACGCAGTAATCAGTCGCAAGACCGGCACAATAAACATCGGTGATCTGATACTCCTTCAAAAATTCATTCAAACCAGTTGAACGACGATGACCATCATCAAAGAAAGCGCTGTAGCTATCGATTAAAGGATCAGTTCCTTTAAAGACGATTTTATCGATCAGAGTGATATCCCATCCTGGGTAGAATTCAGCTCCTTTAGATTTTTGAACGCAGTGATCGGGCCACAAAATTTGGTCGACCCCTTGCAATTTAATGATATCCCCAACATCTTTTTCATGTTCAGAGGCAAAGCTTTTGTGATTAGCAGGGTGCCAATCTTTAGACGCGACAATCACATCCCAATCCATGTCCAACAAAGCATTGATGGTGGGAATGATTTGATCTCCTTCCGGTACAGGTAATGTACCACCAGGAAAAAAATCATTTTGGAGATCAACCAAAAGTAATGCTTTCATCGTTATGCCCTATGTCGAATGTCTTTAATCAGATTTACTTTAAGACGATACAACTTATTTTCCATTCCTACAACATATTGGTGAGGATTCAAAAAGCGTTTAATCCCCGGATGGAACTGATCCATGTTGTTAAACGTATTTTTTTGAATGTCTGAAATAGAAGGGGACTCATAACACAACTTTCCCTGACGAAAGATGGGGACAAGTAAATCATGTCCGGTTAATGATGAGGGAATGGTTTTTACTCGTGTGGGGTCGAGAGGGTCCACAATGGTCCATGTCTCTGGTGTTCCTTCGAGTTCATCATAAATCACATCCGCAATCGCCATACTGTCATCATAAAATCGTCTGACTTGCAACATCCCCGGATTGGATATTTTAATCATCTGCTCAGATAACTTCAGGCGGTACTTCCATTCAGACCCGGGGTGCTTGATAGCCGACAATTTATAAATGCCATCAATCGCAGCCTGATCTTTTGCAGTCGCTAACTTTGTTCCCACTCCCCAAACAGCCACTTGAGCTCCTTGTTTCTTGAGATCTGCGATGACCGTTTCATCAAGCTCATTACTGGCGACAATTTGTGTCTCATGAAATCCCGCTTCATCCAACATCTTCCTGGCTTCGATACTCAGATAGGCCAGGTCTCCTGAATCCAAACGAATCCCATAAAACTTCTTCCCTTGCTCCCGCAACTTCATTCCCACTTCAATGGCATTGCGGACTCCTTGAATGGTATCGTACGTATCAACCAGAAAAATTGTATTCCCTGGCATCGCTTCGGCAAAGGCGTAAAAAGAATCCACCTCTTCATCAAATGCGGTGATCCAACTGTGCGCATGGGTTCCTCTAACTGGAATTCCAAAGATCTTTCCCGCTAAAACATGCGAAGTCGCTTGACAGCCTCCGATAAACGCCGCGCGGCTCGCCGTTAAAGCTCCGTCAATCCCCTGCGCACGCCTCATCCCAAACTCCAAAACGCTATCTCTATTCGCGGCAAGCTTCACGCGTGAAGCTTTTGTCGCAATGAGTGTCGGAAAGTTAATGAGATTCAGCAAGGGGCTTTCCAATAATTGACATTGGATGATTGGCCCTTTCACACGGATTAATGGCTCCTGCGGAAAGACAAGAGTTCCTTCAGGAATGGCGTCGATATCGCAGGTGAAGTGCAATTCAGACAAATATTTCAGAAAGTCGTCGGAAAAATAACGGTTACCGTCGTAATCGAGAAGTGTCGATAGATAATCGAGATCAGCAGAATCGTAATGGAAATCTTCCAGAAAACTGATCGCCGCTTCTAATCCTGCAGCAACGGCATATCCCCCTTTAAAAGGATTTTTCCGAAAGTGTAAATGGTAGATCGCTTCGCTATCACGAAGCCCCACTTTCCAATACCCACAGGCCATAGTGAGCTGATAGAAGTCTGTCAAAAGTGACAGAGAATCACTGTAGAAATCATGTAGTTTCATAGGCCTAGTACCAGCATTATAGCCACGAGCTACTTTTGTGGAAACTGATTTTCTAAAATATGCATTTTTTTCTGCTGAAGTTCAATAATGATTTCGCGAATCTGATTTGCCCTGTCTTGAAATTGTTGTCCTTCTTTCACCGACTCGCTAAATTCTTTAAACTCATCGAACACTTCTTTCTGCGCCTCCAGTTCCTCTTTCTGGAACTTACGCAAATTTATCTCCATCTCCTTCTGCAATTCTTTAATCTGCTTGTCGATATCGATAACCTCTTCTCGCTGATCCGAAGGTAATGATGCGTATCGCTTATCCGAATTATCTCTCCCGCATGAAACACATATAAAAACCAGGCAGATTAAGACTGGTAAATACTTGATTTTCGACATGTTGAAACTCCTTGTTTTAAACATATTCATACTAACAAATACACTTGATTTCAATGATAATAAACCTTATTCTAAGTGTTTAAACCCAAGTTGGTTTTATGAAAAATTTTATTTTTATTCTTTTATGCGTCATTTCTCCAGTTCTCTGTCAGGCAGAGCCGCTTTATCTCCGTGAAAACCTCAATCACGCCAAAAAAGGGGACTATCTGGTAACGGTGAGAAATAAAAATTATACTTTAATTTTGATCAATGAGAAATCGAATAAATCACTGATTATTCAAGAGATCACCATCCCACAGCAAAAATTTCCGTCAAATATTGGGACATGGAGAGCTTGGGTGGAAAGTGGAGCTCCCAATCATACGGCGTGGGTGACCTATAAAGTTGACCTCAATAACGGGGCCCTTCAAAATCTTTATTCTTATTCTCATCGCAGCTGGGTTAACATTTCTGAGACTGACAATATTTTTACAAAATTAATTAATATGCCTTTTCATCCTTTACCTGACAGACAAAGAAGGTATGTGGGAACATCAGATGGGCGCCGCAGGCTGTGGCATCCACGGATGGTTGTCGAAGGGCAAGTGATCCCAAATGTGACCTTTGATGCCTGGTCAAGTCAATGGCCATGTGACCAGTCGCCGCTTTCTGAAAAATCGATTCAAATTTATATTCCACAGGATGGACAGGGGTATCCTAACTACTTTCCTTATTGGATGAGTGTGAGAGCGACTGTAGGAAAAACGCAGTTGAGGATTGTCGATTCTGGGAGTGGTCTAGAGTCACCGCGATCTTTTCCTGCGACTATTTAGCTTTTTTTTTACCGCGAAGA
>SDBV01011331.1_pt1 | contig 11571 bp, 12 predicted proteins | sample 2277081 | NCBI WGS metagenome assembly SDBV01 (sample SAMN10402039, study PRJNA504765) | marine sediment metagenome | isolation source: marine sediment core GS10_PC15, 223 cmbsf | place: Arctic Ocean: Southern Knipovich Ridge | collected 2010
GAAGCTTTTGAAGACGCGCCGATCGTAAAACTGGTAAATCTGATAGTCGTCAAGGCGGTAGAGCAGAAAGCCAGTGATATCCACATCGAGCCTCAGGAGAGGTCATTAAGAGTGCGCTATAGGATAGACGGGGTATTGCAAGAAGTCATGAAACTGCCAAAAGGGGTGCAGCCGGCAGTTCTTTCCAGATTTAAAGTAATGGCCTCAATGGACATAGCTGAAAACCGTATACCCCAAGACGGCCATGCGAGCCTAACTGTGCGCAAGCGTGGTATAGACTTTCGGGTTGCTACATTGCCGACAGTTCATGGTGAGCGAATAGTTCTGCGGATCTTAGAGAAAGAGAGCATCCTTCTTAAGCTTGATGATCTGGGATTTATGAAAGAGGATCTTGAAAAATTCAAATCGGTATTTATAAAACCGCACGGGACTATTTTGGTTACCGGTCCGACAGGTTCGGGAAAATCAACAACACTTTATGCGACCTTAAACATTTTAAACACGGATCAGAAAAATATCATTACAATTGAAGACCCTGTTGAATACAGGCTTAGGGGACTAAATCAAATTCAGGTAAACAAAAAAGCCGGTCTTACTTTTGCCAAGGGATTGCGCTCGATCTTAAGGGCAGCTCCGGATATTTTGATGGTCGGAGAGATCAGAGACGGTGAGACTGCGCAGATTGCCATAGAAGCGGCACTGACCGGCCACCTCGTTCTTTCAACGCTTCACACAAATGACGCACCGAGTGCTATTAGTCGATTGACTGAGATGAAGGTAGAACCCTTTCTTATCTCCTCTGCCATAAGCGCTGTTCAAGCTCAGCGTTTGGCCCGGCGCTTATGTACCGAGTGCAAAGAGCAGTATAAGCCGGATAAAAAAACATTGGTTGACCTAGGATTTCCTCTAGAAGAGAACAAGCTGCCGAAACTTTACAAGCCAAAAGGCTGTAAGAAATGTGCTAATACAGGGTATAAAGGGCGACTGGGCTTGTATGAAATAATGCTTATGAGCGAAGAGATAGAAAAGTTGACTATTGAGCGAGCCACAGCTGATGAGATCAAGGCGGTGGCTTTGTCTGAAGGTATGAGCACTTTAAAACAAGACGGTTTCAAGAAAGTACTTCTAGGCATGACGTCTGTCGAAGAAGTGCTTAGGGTATGCGCATAAAGCCATACCGGTTATTTTGACCACAACTCCTAGAGAATCTTAAGAATCCTCGCAACTTTCATTAAAGTAAAAACACTTATTATCCGATAAGAAAATAGATTAATTAATAAGAACAAATATCAATAGAAACTGTTGAAGATATCTTCGACAAAAGAGGGGCCTAGTTTATGTTTAATATTCATGATTTTTTGGATGAAGTCTTAAAAAGAGAAGCTTCAGACCTGCACATAACTACCGGTGTGCCGCCGATGTTACGCATGGACGGCGACCTTAGCGCGTTAAACGACAAAGTCCTAAAATCTAATGATACAAAAACCCTTATTTACAGTATTTTAAACGAAGCTCAGCGAGAAAAATTTGAACGAAACCTGGAATTGGACTTAAGTTATTCAGTGCCGGGAAAGGCCCGGTTCAGAGTCAACGTTTATCATCAGCGGGGAAGTGTCGCAGCGGCTTTTAGAGTCATCCCGGAGCATATTTTAACCTTCAAGGAGCTGAATTTGCCTCCGTTGCTCGAAGAGCTCACCAAGAAACCTCGCGGCTTGATCATCGTTACCGGGCCTACGGGAACCGGAAAAACGACTACGCTGGCAACAATGATCGATGCAATAAATGAGCGTGACTTAAAACACATAATAACAATAGAAGACCCCATAGAATATCTACATAATCATAAGAAATCAATGGTCAACCAACGAGAGGTTGGCGAAGACACAAAGTCCTTTGCCAATGCTCTAAAGTATGCGCTCAGGGAAGATCCTGATGTCATTCTTTTAGGTGAGATGCGCGATGTTGAAACTATAACTGCGGCAGTAACGGCAGCTGAGACGGGCCACTTGGTGTTGGCGACGCTTCACACACAAGATGCTCCCCAGACTATCGACAGGATTATTGACGTTTTTCCGCCGCATCAGCAAGAGCAAATTCGCGTTCAATTAGCGAGCTCATTGCAGGGTATCGTTGCCCAGCAACTTTTGCCGTTAAAGGGAGCCAAAGGCCGTATTCCGGCAATTGAGATACTTGTTGCAACATCTGCGGTCCGTAACATCATCAGGGATGCAAAGACGCATCTTCTTTACAATACCATGCAGACAGGGCAAAAAGACGGCATGAAAAGTCTTGACCAGGCTTTAAGTGAACTATATAAGCAGGGGAAAATATCGCTTGAATCAGCCTTAATAAAAGCCAATGATGCGGTGCACATGAAAAAGATCATCGGCGGCGGCGGTTTTTAAGAAAACGTAGCAAGGGAGATAATATGGCTTCAACTTTTACATACAAAGTAAAAGACAAGCAGGCTAAAGTCTTAAGCGGTAACTTAGAGGCAGAAAGCCAGTCAGCTGTTGCTCAAAAGCTTCGCTCTATGGGCTATACAATAATATCTATTGCCGAAAAGACAGAGGCTCCCACGGTTGAAGAGTTGTTCCAGCGATTTCAGATGTTTCAGAGGGTAAAGTCAAAAGATCTGGCGGTATTTTCCCGTCAGTTTGCAACGATGATAAATGCCGGTCTTCCGATAACCAGGTGTCTCTCAATTCTGGCAGAGCAGACTACCAATTCATTTCTGGCCAAAGTTATCATGGATGTCCAAAAAGATGTCGAGGCCGGCCAGGCGCTTTCAACGGCCATGGCTAAACACCCCAAGGCATTTTCGACGATGTTTGTGAGCATGGTAAGGGCCGGGGAAGCAAGTGGTGTTTTAGACCAGATACTATTGAGGATCGCTGACCATTTGCAAGCGGACATGGAGCTCAAAGGCAAAATAAAGTCGGCAATGGCTTATCCGGTCGTCATGTTTGGTATCACAATCATAATTACTTTTGTGATGATAACTTTCTTAGTTCCTGTTTTTGCCAAAATGTTTAAGGATATGGGTGGCGAACTTCCTTTTGCTACAAGGATGCTAATTATGATGAGCGATGTTATAAACAGTGTGTATGGCCTATTAATATTAGGTGTGCTCATAGGAGCTGTCTTTGGCTTTAAAGCTTTTAAGAAAACAGAACAAGGCAATTATATATGGGATTCTTTTAAATTAAAACTACCGGTTTTCGGCCAGCTGGTAGCAAAGGTTTCTTTGGCCAGGTTTGCCAGAACCTTAGGTACTTTGATGGCCAGTGGTACACCGATTCTAAATGCTCTTGATATAGTATCGGACACTGTTGGTAACGCAGTTGTTTCAAAAGGCGTTATGGCAGCCAGGGTAAGCATCAAGGAAGGTGAAACGATAGCTAAGCCGTTAAGTGAGAGTAAGGTTTTCCCCCCAATGGTTATTCAGATGATAAATGTCGGTGAAGAAACCGGTGCACTTGAAACGATGTGTGTAAAGATTGCTGATTTTTATGAACAGGAAGTTGGTAATGCGGTCGAAGCACTGACATCGATGATTGAGCCTTTACTAATCGTATTTCTAGGCATTATTGTTGGTGGCATAATAGTCGCTCTTTATCTGCCAATGTTTGAAATCGTCAACGTAATTAAGTAGCTATTTTTAGTAGTATATTTTCTACCATTTATTTTAAAAAAAGGCTAAAGTAATCGCCTCTATCTGCCGATAATAACATATGAGCCCTAAATTGGGGCCGATAAAGCATAAATCCTAAGTAAGGGAGGTGAAAACAATGTTAAGAATTAGAAACGAAAAAGGTTTCACACTTGTTGAATTGATGGTTGTCCTTTTGATTATTGGTATATTATTAGCTGTTGCTATTCCTGTCTTCATAGCTCAAAGAGACAGGGCAATTGTAAGGGCAGCGCAATCGAGGCTATCGCAAGTTGTTAAAGCAGCTAAAGAGCTCAATGGCGGAGGACAGGGAACCCAAGTAACAGAGAGGGAATCAGGTATTCCTTACGTTGATATGACAGCTGCTAACATCGATGCAGAGATAGATACGATTGCTGTTTATGGTACCATGGCACTCGCAGATGCTGCCGCTGTTGCTAGTTGTGATTCCACTGACATCACTGCCGACTGTGATGTGTGGATTACAGCTCAAGCTGCTGACACTATTACATTTGGAACCGAAGACGGAAATGGCACAACACGTACCGGTGTAATTAAAACTGACGGGGAAGTAACTTACGGTCCTTAAGTCAGTGTTGTGTTAAAAAAAAAGAAGCGAGATTAGATCTAATCTCGCTTCTTTGTTTTTTGAATATATTAAAGGGCGCTTAGCAATTTGCCGATAAAAAGAGTAAGTGATAAAGGACTATGTCGCATGAAGACGGAAAAAGCGTTTACATTAACAGAATTAATGGTTGTGCTCTTAATCATCGGGATATTAATGGCTGTTTCGATTCCCGTATTTACAAATGTTAGAGATAGAGCTATTGCCAGGGCAACTCAAAGTCGCTTAAGCGATGCTGCTAAAGCAGCAAAATTGATTTATAGTGATAATGGTCAAGACTATACGGCTATTACAGAAGCGGAACTGGATGCTGAAGCTCAGCCAATAGACTTCACAATTAGCATTGGAGGTACACCAGCTGCCGGAAGCTCAATTGTCGTTGTTACAGCTCGAACTGAGGGAGTGAATAATGATACGATCACAATGCAAACCAGGGATGCCAATGATGTTATTCGACAAGTTCTGGTAGGTGCTAACGGAGCAGCAACTCACTCACCTTAAAAATATACTAGTTGCTGATAACTAGATATAAAAGCAGCAACTTGAGATTGAGATGTTATGAAAGAAAGCAAAAAAGGTTTCAGTTTAGTCGAATTAATGACCGTAGTGCTAATAGCAGCGGTACTTATGGGTATCGCAATACCCATGTGGCAAAGATCTAGAGATCGAGCAAATGCTAATGCGTGCACAGCAAATCTCGAGATCATTAAGTCAGCGACAAGAGAGTGGGCACTCGATAATCCGGGTACTACGGGTCCTTATCAAATTTTAGCTGCCGATGTAAACAGCTACATCGATGGCGAATTAGCTTCGCTTGACGAACCTGACGGCGGTAATTATATCTTGCCGTTAATGGATGCGGGCGGCAATATCCCGGATCCTACATGTAGTACGGGCACAGCGGGACATGCGCTTTAATTATGGATTAGATTTGTCAATGGCACTTCTGCTAACATTGAATCAATGATAGGATTTATAATATTTCTTTACGGATTAATCGTCGGCTCTTTTATTAATGTAGGAGCTTACCGTATCCCCAAAAAACGCTCTATTGCATCACCCGGCTCATACTGTCCTAATTGCAAAGAGCCGATTAAATTTTATGACAACATACCGCTTTTAAGCTATCTCATTCTTAGAGGAAAATGTCGTAATTGTAATGAGCCAATTTCGTTAAGATATCCCGCTGTTGAATTAATTAGCGGGTTATTGTTTGTAGCGACGTATATAGCAATTGGTTTTGATTTCAAGCTTATTCCGGCTCTGGTTTTGGTATCGCTACTTCTGTTGGTTTTTTTAATAGATTTTGATCATCAGATAATACCGAACGGATTGGTAATCTTCGGTATGGTGGCCGGACTTATCTTTTTGGGAATGTCGTTTTTGTTTGAAGGTTTTCCGGTCTTAGAAACCGACTTTCATCCGGTACTCTCTGCGTTAGGTAGCGGCATGGGTGGCGGACTTGCTTTGATAGCGATAGCTTTTTTCGGTGAATTGATATTTAAAAAGGAAGCAATGGGTGGCGGTGATATAAAGCTGGCCGTTGTCCTTGGAATGTTTTTAGGCCCCTACGTCTTTCTTTCTTTGTTTCTGTCCTTTTTTGTCGGGGCTTTCATCTCTTTAATACTTATGAGCGGCCGATTAGTAAAAAAGGGCCAGCAGATAGCATTTGGACCTTTTATGGCGATTGCGGCGGTTATTACCATGTATTTTGGCCCCGGCATACTTGATTGGTATCTCTCTTTTCTTTAGCCTAAAAAGCCAAATAACCTAAGCTTAAAGTCGAAGCTTAGGTTTGTGAAAACTCTAAGTATAAACGTCTACTATAGGCTTAGAACTTGATGCTAAATTTTCTTGACTTTTAAACCCTTTTATTGCTAATGTTTGGTTTAGCATGGCCTACAAAATAAGCAGGTAAGGCCAAGGTTGCTTTAAAGAACTTTTGTTTAGCAGCCGATATTATTAGCAGTAAAGTTTAGAGAAAAGATTGTAGCAGAATGGTACTAATAAATTGCAGCAGTATTTACAGGAGGATATGTGGCAATATTTGGTAAAGCAACGCAACCGATAGGTTTAGATATCGGTAGTGAAGTTATTAGAGTTGCTCAAATCAAACAAGCTTCAGACCTACTCCTCTCAAAACACGGTGAGCTCCGGACTCAGGGTTCACTGACTGACGGTGAGACGACTGATGTCGACGGTTTAGCTTCGGCTATTAGTGATCTATTAAAGAAAGCCAATATCACTGAGAGAAAAGTGATCCTCGGAATTTCCAACCAAAAGGTAATCGTTCGCCTACTGACCATGCCATACATGGAGAAAGATGATCTTAAAAGTGCGGTAGAATTCCAGGCTCAAGACAATATTCCAATCCCTGTTGATGAAGCTATTCTTGACTATCAAGTAATAAATGATTTCAAAAATAAAGATAACGAACGGACTATACAAATAGTCTTAGTTGCTGCTCAAAAAGAGATGATCCAAAGTCACATTACTGCTTTAGAGAAAGCCCGTCTCAAACCTTACATTGTTGATGTATCTTCTTTTGCTTTGAGTCGCTCGTTGCTTGGAAACGAACCCGTAGTTCCTGATAACAAAGAGATTGAGAAAAATGAGACCCCCGTAGGCATTCTCGATATTGGGGAATCGGTAACCAATATTTCAATAGTCAAGAATAGAACACCTTTATTTAGCCGTGTAATAACCATGGGCGATAACATGTTTGTCAAAGCTATTGCGGATTCTCTTGCCATGCAACCCGAGGAGGCCAAAAAGGTCAAAGACGAGATTGGTTTTCCAAAGCAGGGAGATGAACTTAACGAAGGTTTGAATGCCAAACAGCTGGAAAATGGAGAAAAAGTAAGACGTGTTTTGTCAGATGAGGCAATAAAATTTGTCGGTGAAGTAAAGCGCTCTTTTGACTATGGGTTAACTGAGACAGCCGGAGACGAGGAGTTAACAGAGCTTATTGTTAGCGGCTCCGGAGCATCTAATAAAAACCTTTTGAGTTATCTGGAAGCTTCCTATTCAAAAGTATCCAAGGGCGATGCTTTAAGTAGAGTAAACATGCCCGTCGGGCAAAGCCTTGATGATCAAACGGGTTATGCGATAGCCATAGGCTTGGCGCTGAGGGGGATAGATGAGTAAAGGGTTGCGAATAAATCTACTCCCATCAGATATTGCGAAAAAACGAAAGGCGGAAAAAGGCCTCTTTTTTCTCCTCGCCGCTGTGGTTTTATTTGTAGGATTTTTAATTGCTGTGTCCTTTTTATTTGGCATAAAAGTTCAGCAGGAAGAAGCGGCGCTAAGCAAATTACAAGCTGAGACAGCTAAGATAGACAAACAGATAGCAAAATATAATATTTATAAAGAGCGCAAAGAAACGATTGAAAAACATGAGCAAGCGATAAAAAGTGCACTTGAAAAACAATTATTTTGGCATCGTTTTCTCAATGAATTGAGCATGATAGCGCCCCAAAACGTTGGAATCAGCAAACTATCTCTATCTAATGAGGAAATAAGCATAAGCGCATATGGTTTTAACCACCAAGACGCTGCCGAGTTTCTGGTGAGGATCATGGATCTTGATGAACTTACCGATGTCTGGATAGACGGGAGTAAAGATACCAAGCTCGAATCGGCTAAAGCTCTGGGTGAAGATAGCGATGGTGGTTCAAGCTCGGAAGATAGCGGAGTAGTTGGTATAGAGTTCACTTTGACTGCCAAATTAAAAAATCCAGGAAGAAATTTTGAGGCAAGTGGTCAAAGTGAATCTGGGAATAGTTCAAGCTCGAGTTCGAGTGAAAAAAGCTCGGGGGATAAATAATGTCATTTTCTTTTAATGTTAAAGAGCAAATACTTATAGGACTAACTATCGTTATTCTTTTAGCAGTTGTGTTTGGAGTATTCGTTTTTAAACCCCAGTATGATAGGTTCAGCGATGCTCAAGGTAAGCAAACAGAGGAACAACAGACTCAAGAGACAAAGAAGGCAGAGCTGGCGAGCCTTAAAGCGGCAAAAGATAACGCCGCAGCTACCGAAGCAAAATCGCTGTCCTTGAGTAAACGAATGCCCGAAGATGTCGATCTTCCAACGGTTCTCGTCGAACTGGATGAGCTTGGTAAACGGCATAATGTAAACGTTTTTGATATTGCACCAACAGTAGCAACTGCATCTTCAGGATACTCTTATGTTCCGATCGAGCTCAAAATATCCGGGACCTATTTTAATATCACGGATTTCTTGTACGGCATCGTAAAGTTACCGCGCGAATATACATTGGGAAATGTTGATGTTGAGATCAGCGATGCGGGATATCCAATACTCTCGGCTACGGTAAAGGTCTATGCTTTTACTTATCTACCCGGGGGCACTCAAGATAATAGTGGTTCGGCACAAACAGGTACTGCCAAGCCTGCACCGACGGAGGCTCAATGATGAACAGAACTCAAGCAGCTGAATTTAAGTACTTGATGGCTTTTTTGCTCACCCTTATCGTTGTAACGGCGCTGCTTTGGGGAGCGATGGAGCTGAGTACGCCAAATAAAGCGAATCGCCTAAAACAGAAAAAAGTACTGTCTAAGAATCTTGCTCCTAAGAAAGAAGCTTCACTTGAAAAAGTGCCTATTGTTTCAGAGAATTTTGAGACGTACCAGTTCAAAGATCCTTTTCAACCGCTTTCAGAGGATTTGCTACCTGAAGAAAACAAGGTTCCACCTGAAGTAAGTAGTGGAACCGGAGATGACACGGGAACAGATACGGGTACAGATACGGGAACTGACACCGGGACAGATACCGGTGGCGGGACTACAACAGGTATCAAAATGACAACAGGCTCGAATAGCATTCCGAGCGTTGTAGATATCAAAAAAGAGGGAGATAAATCGACGGCGACTCTCAAGGTAAACGGAAAGACATATGAAGTCGGCGAAGGAGACAAGGTTGAAAATAATACGGTAATTGATATAAATAAGGCTGAGGGGTCGGTTGAGTTCTTGCAAGGAGACCAGAAGTATAGTGTTTCCTTAGACAAAGGATAAAAATGATAACCTATCTAACGGCGGGCGAGTCACATGGCAAAGCCCTATCAGCTATCATAGAAGGGCTTCCTGCCAACCTAAAAATCGATTTAGAATTCATTAATCATGAACTGGCCAGGCGTCAGTTAGGTTTTGGCCGTGGCGGCCGTATGAGTATTGAGCAGGATAAAGCCGAGATACTTAGCGGTTTACGAGACGGTTTAACTATTGGCAGTCCCATATCTTTTTTGATCATGAACAAGGATTGGGAGAACTGGAGCAAGGAGATGGATCCTTGCAATGCCGATATAAAAGAAACTCTTTCCGCTCCGAGGCCCGGGCATGCTGACCTGACAGGGGCTTTAAAGACCGGCCAAAAGGACTTAAGAAACATCCTTGAACGCTCAAGTGCCAGACAAACTGCTACTTACGTCGGCGTAGGGGCCTTTGCCAAGGCTTTCTTAAAAGAATTCGGAGTAGAAATAGCCTCTCACGTAACGGCAATCGGCGATGTCAAGGCAAAAAAAGTATCCATAAATGCCGATATGCTTGCCGAAATAGATGCTTCACCGGTGCGGACTGCGGATAAAGAGGCGGAAGCTAAAATGGTCGAACTTATAAAAAAGGCACAAAAAGACGGCGATACTTTAGGCGGAAGTTTTGAAGTAGTGGCCGAAGGAGTTATTCTGGGCCTTGGAAATTATTCATCGCCAAAGAAAAGATTGGACGGGCGTCTTTGCGGTGCTATTGTTTCTATTCCGGCAATAAAAGCGGCAGCTGTCGGAGAGATCGATGAAGCTGCTTTTGTAGCGGGTTCAAAGGCTCATGATGAGATCTATCACGATGCAAAAAAAGGTTATTATCACAAGACCAACAGAGCCGGCGGTATTGAGGGCGGAATGAGCAACGGAAGCGACATTATAGTAAAGGCATTGATGAAACCCATTCCGACGCTATCAAAGCCTCTTCAAACTGTAGATATGAAGACAAAAAAGCCAGCTCATGCTTTTAAGGAACGCCACGACACGGTTGCCGTAGCTGCAGCTGCCGTTATTGGAGAAGCGGCGGTAGCAATCGAACTAGCTGACGTATTTGTCGAGAAATTCGGTTCTGACAATATTGAAGACATCAAAGCGAATTTCGAAAACTATCGCAACAGACTAAAGTCTATGTGAGATAGTTGTCAGGCTCAGTTTTCAGTTGGCAGTACCACAGTTTAAAATTCTTCGATTTTGTTTCAGAATGTCTTATACTTATTTTTAATGTTTTACTGAGGAGAATAAGTGAAAAATATAGTATTGATAGGATTCATGGGCTCCGGCAAGACAGCGGTTGGAAAACAACTTGGAGAAAGACTGGGCTTATCGTTTAAGGATACGGATAGCTTGATAGAAGAGCGACTAGGCCAGAAGATAAACGCTATTTTTGCCGATAAGGGCGAAGCCTTTTTTAGAGACATGGAAAGCCAGATCATCGACGAGCTGACTGCTAAGGACAATCAAGTTCTTTCATGCGGGGGCGGGGCAATCCTGCGAAATGAAAACGTAAATTATTTACGGCAAAACGGCACTCTCATATATTTAAAAGCACCGTTTGCAGTACTTTATGACAGAATAAAATCGTCTTCCAACAGGCCTTTATTAACAGCAAATGAGCCTGAAAAAACAGCCAGGATGCTATGGGAAGCAAGACAAAAAGTGTATGAAAGCGTCGCCGACTTAAGCCTTGATACAAGTAAGAAATCGATCGAACAAATAGTAAAAGAAATAGAAAAACTTGTGAGCTAAGTTATACTTGAACAGGCAGCGTTTAAAAAGGGCCTTATTTATATCACAATTAGGAATAGATGGAAAAAACACTTAATGTAAGTCTTGGACAACGTTCATATCCTTTATATATAGGGAACAAAAATCTCTCGACGATCGGCCAAAAACTAAGGCGTCATGAACTTAGGGAGCGCGCAACCATTATTTCCAACCCGCAGATAATGGATTTATATGGTGACACTGTAAAAGAAAGCCTCAAAGAAGAAAAAATCGACAGTAACGTGATCCTGGTCGCAGCCGGAGAAGAATCAAAATCGCTACAAGAAGCGTCAAAAATTTACGACAAGTTGATCAGCAGCAAAAATGATCGCTATATGCCCATAATAGCTTTAGGCGGAGGAGTTATAGGCGACCTTGCCGGCTTTATCGCGGCGACTTACATGAGAGGCGTTCCTTATGTCCAGGTTCCGACAACATTGCTAGCCCAAG
>SDBV01011332.1_pt1 | contig 11569 bp, 12 predicted proteins | sample 2277081 | NCBI WGS metagenome assembly SDBV01 (sample SAMN10402039, study PRJNA504765) | marine sediment metagenome | isolation source: marine sediment core GS10_PC15, 223 cmbsf | place: Arctic Ocean: Southern Knipovich Ridge | collected 2010
TTTGTCCTCTATTTTTTCAATATGCACATCATAGGGAGTTGCCTTGACAAGAAGATCCCGCAGATATTCACGAACAAGCTTGTCTTTCTCTACATCAGACAACTTTTGATAAGCTTCAGCAAAGGCTGCTTCAATGGGATAGATAACAAAAGTGGGGTTATCATGGACGATGCCAAAGTTATCCTGCACTTGAAAAGTTGGCCGTGGATCAAAGATAGTTGTAATTTGCCAGTTTTGGTGATTTGCAAAGTTTTTATTTGAATCTTTAAGATGACTTGTATTCAAATCAAACGGTTTATTATGTCTGTTGAATATCATGTTTTTTCCTTATGTTAAATTAAAGTAATGACTCAGTATACAGATCTAAGATACAGAAATCTATTGGTTTATGTGGGTTAATGGATAGAAATCAGCTATTTTTGAAGTTTCTTGAATCATCGATTCAACGATGATCGTTTTGGAACTTTGTAGCCTACGACTTAACCCTAAATATTTTCTTTTATTTTGTATGTCACTGACCAACTCGCACATACTTGAATGCTTGTAAGTGGGATAAAAGATTAAAGAATAATTTTTATTATTGACATGGATACCATCGAGCAGTGTTGGCAGCTCTTCGAGAAGATACTGACTTAGTAAGTATTTTTTAGCGACCGAAAGTTCTCTACCTCGTCGGTTGATATACGCCTCTTGGATGGAGAGAATTTCGTTTCTAAATTCCTCGTTCGTTTCAAATTCAATTTTTATCTCTTGTAACATCGTAGAATATTGTTCGCTTAAAATGTCTTTCCATCGGATAATGTTAAAGTGATTCCTTTCTTCTGGATCAAATCGAGAAAGAAGTTTTTCAAAGAAGTCATGATACTGATCACCATCTCGTATGGCTCTTGATAAAGCACCAGACTTTGTTGAATGGCTAAAGACTAAATTATTGTATCGGGCAATTTCGTCAGCAATGAGTATTTGCACAACATCAGAAGAATGTTCCAGAGCCCATTTCAAGTAAGATTCAGCATTTTCGATTGACATCGGTTTAACATTGATACTGATCCCAATGAACATCGGAAACTTGTTTTTAGATAACTCTTCGTGAGTTGAGTTGTATATCTGTAAGTCCATATTGAACACCTCTTTTATTAAATTCACAACAAGCATAAATCCTTAGTTGAAAAAAATCGAACGTATTTTCCTTATGCCATGGATTAGTTTTATTAATTCGACGCGTCTTGATTTTCATGCTAAAATGTAGGATCTTATATGATAATGCTGTTAACACTCATACTTTTTTGGGGTAATTATGTGGCTGTCACACCCCCTCTAAACCCTGTGAACCTCAATTATATTGATTTAAACGAAACTGGTGATCCCTCCGCTCAAGTTCTTTTTTTTGTACACGGTTCGAGTAGTACAAAAGAAACTTGGCTGCCCATTATTGAGAATTTAAAAAGTCAGTATAGAATTGTCGCGATTGACTTGAGGGGACATGGTGAAAGTCCTATGTCTCTTGATTCTCATTATTCGCTTGAAGAAATGGTGGCTGATGTTCATTCTGTTGTTGAAAAATTGAAGCTAAAGAAGATAATTTTTGTCGCCCATTCTATGGGTGTGAGAATTGTCATTCCCTATACCGCAAAACATCAGGATCGAGTCAAGGCGCTTATCTTAGAAGATCACGATGTCAGGCCTGCTAAAAAACCTGTACTGCCCATGTCAAAAATGGAAGAGTTAAAAAGTTTTAAGATTGAGCATTCAAATATTGAAGAAGCGAAGCAAGAATTGATAAAGTTTGGTTACAATGAATCAAGGGTTGAGGGATATTCCAAGGATGGTAGAATTGAACTCAGAGAAAATGAAAGTGTAAAAATCAAAATCCATCCTTATGTCCGATATATCATCAGGCGCTATATTTCAGCTTCAGATAAAACACAGGAATATTTTAAAAAAATACCATCGATTCCAAAACTTTTGCTTCGAGCTGAGAAAAATTCATATGCCACTGATCAAGGGGTTGCAGAAATGCTGAAAGTTGATCCCAAGCTTAAAGTCGTTAAAATCCCTGATTCAGACCATACGATTCATGCGTCACATACTGAGGATTTTATTAACCACTTAAACGAATTTATTGACTCTCTTGATTAAGGACCGCAGTGGACCTGGTCCACTGCGGTCCTTAATTTGACACCATTGAGGCTGTACCTTCATTGATATGATCAAACCTTTTCTTGTGAGTCGTATTTAGGAATTTCTTTTTTTACTAATGTTTTTTCACAAAGATCTGCAAATTTTTTAATCCAAATCCATTATTTCTAACCCTATGAATAATGGTACGGTCACACTATGTGGGTGCAATAGAGCTCTTGCATAATAAATTCCTTTATAAGTTCTATCCTTCACAGATTGTACGCTATAGATTCTACACGAAAATCCCAATGCCGCCATTGTACTACCAGCGATCATAGAAATTTTATAAATATGAGGGTTTCCATCTGCAATAATGCGTGATATAAATGGGACGATAATCATATCAGTGAGCAGCCCTCTTTTATTACTTGATAATGGTCGGGCTGTTCGAAGAACAGTAGTGGTGTTTGCTCTGATATGATTTTGAGCCATTAATGGCAAACGATTTCTAGATAATGATAACATATTATTCTCCTGTGTTAATATTATTTGCTACAAAAAAATTATACGACGTTAATATTATACAATGCAAATTAATAAAATTTATTCTTGTGTTCATTTTTATTAATTTTGTAAAATTGTAATGTTATGTTAAAATAGTTTTCAAAATATGAGTTTAGAGTTATCAAAAATTGAAAATCTTCGTCTTTATACTGCTGGTCAAGTGGCTTTAGGGACTTTGATCGCTGGGCCATTTATGGGTTGTTGGTTCATCAGTCGCAATTATCTGGTGATGGGGGATGAACGGAGATCGTGGCAATATCTCATCTTAGGCTGCTTGATCCTTGTGTTGATGACTTTTGCGATCTTGTTTCTCCCAGGTGAGATATTTGATCAAATTCCCAGCTCATTGATTCCTGTGATCAGTGCTTCGGTTATGTATGGCCATACGAAGCATTGTCAAAAGATCCAGCCAGGATGTCAGAAGCAAACCTATTTGCGCTGTCTTATTTATAGTGTGGTCACTCTTCTCATTTTTTTGATGGCTGTGATGGTGCTTGATTTTAGCAATGTTCTTTTCCAATTCTAAATTATAAATAAAGAAATATGAATACAATAAATATCCCACATTTTCGACATTGATTATGTCGGGAACTTATGTTGCTTCCACCTAAGTTGCATTAATATACACGGAGATGTTGGATCCCATTCAGGGATAAAATCTTCGCATTTTTGAAACCCCGCTTTTTCATACACATGAATGGCTTTGGCATTATCAATACCTGGATCGATAAAAACATCAGATATGGAGCTATATTCTTGAATTAGCAGTTGCTGAATCATAATATGACTAAGACCTCTGCCAAGATAAGATGGGTTGCCAATTAAAAGATCAAGGGTGATAGCATTTGCTCCTGAATCGCAGTATTTTGCATAGAGTAAGTCTTTATCGAGATCAACCTTAGATGTCATAAGAAATGCAAAAGGAATATTCCCATCATAAGCGATCCACAAGGTGAATAAGGTTTCTTGGCCATTTACAAATTTTGCAATGGAATTTAACGTATTTTGAAGTCCAGGACCATACCAGTATTCAGCAACATATTCTTGAGAAAGCCATTGTTTCACAAGATCCACCTGGTCTTTTCTCAAGTGTTCAAAGCGTATGGAAGGTATTTTAATGTTATCAGTCATTTTTCATCCTAAATTCATATATATTGAGTGTTTAGGTGAGGAAGGAAGCATCTTGCTTGCTCATAATTTTATCTTTCCTAGTAATAAATTTCCACTTTCCAATCTGTATTTCCTATAGAATAGTAAAGATCATGATTTGAGCTTAAGGTAGGTCCTTAAGCTCAAATATTTTTTTTATTTATTCGTCATCTTAATTAAATCTATTCCAAATAGAGGAAACAAGATCGACCGAACAGTCAATACTGCAATCTGATGCAGGTATGTAAACCATGGAGGATCCATCCACTAAGGCATTGCTGACTGGTTCCGCAGATGATTCACAGCAAGCCGGAGCTACAAGGACTGCAGCACCTAATAGCGCGGCGCCTACTGGGGGGCACTCTGGAGCTGCGACAGCAGCGGTTATTGCTACAGCAACGGGGACGCCATATTTGATGCCTAATTTTGTCCCTTCCTTCAAATAGGGTATGCTCCCCTCGGCAACGGCATGATTTCCCGTTTTCAACCAATTTTTTAATTGATCTGCGTTCATTGTTCTATTTTGAACATTCATATTTTCTCCTTATTAATGATATTATGAAAACCATCCTCGAACTTTTCGAGCGACTGACGATGTGATGTCCACAGAGCTGTCAATGCAGACATCAGAGCTATATTTATAGGCCCCGCATGAGCCTCCGACGATGCATTCGCTGGTTGGTTCTGCAGAAGCATTGGATGACTTTGTCACAGGTTCAGCGATTGCGTCCAAAGCCCGACTCACGCCTGGTTTCTTTTCCTTAAAAGCATCCGATGCCGTTTTAAGTAATACTGGTATACCCAGTTGGATTCCTTGTTTCAACGCTTCCTGGGTAACCGGTTGGACTGAATCCGCAATGGCGCGGTTTCCTGTTTTCAACCACTCTTTAAGTTGATCAGCGTTCATTGTCCTATTCTCAATAGGGTTTGCCATATTAACCTCCTTATATTTTGGTATTATTGGCAGTTTTTAAGTTTGTTCTTGATGTACTGTTCAGAAAGTGTAACAAGAAATTCCATTCAATCCAAATTAATAAAATTGTATCAATGATTCACTTTTTTTAATTTCTAAAAAAACCATCATTACCTTATGATTATTTTGTAACATAACTGTAATGTAAAAATTTATATAAAATGCTGGAGGAAAAATGTTGTCCCTACAATGGGGGATGATCACAGATACTCTTTTGGAGTTTGCTGTATCTTCACCGACAGCTATAGGATAGAATGAACATGATTGAAAGCTTAAAAGATAGCGTTCTTTATAAATGTTACGTAATTAAAACTGACATTCAATACTGCTATTATTCATATCGTTATGATCATAAACGCCTCTCTGTACAATCGTTAATGGATGACATCACTTCGATTGTTTCAGAGTCCTTTGGCACATATGAAAGCAGTTATGATGAACTAGACTATTCAGAAGTTCTTGCGTTGAATGAATCTGTAACCCATAGATGCAGGATTCAAGCAAATCAAACAGTTTTGGTGACAAGAGTTGGGGAAGTTGTGAGCTATCGGTTATTTGGTATGCAAATAGGGCAATTTCATATTCAAGGTGAATATAAACCACCTTGTCCATGTTGTTTGGTGACTGTCACCGATAGCGATCTCACTCATCAATTCCAGTTATGCTTTTTAGATGATTCGACTCGCGTACGGCAGCTAAAAGACGCATTAAATCGTATCGAAACGACTGAAATCATGGGTTTTGATGCGATTGAGATCATCGTCAACTCTTTTGCCCTGTTTTCAAGCAGACGCGATAGACAAATCCTTGTAGATTTTATCGATCAGTTTCCCGATTTTCAAAAACTTGAGGCCATCAAAGCGTGGGGGCAATTGCTTCAAACCCGTTTTACAGATGAAGTACATCGATTAACTGATTATAAAGTAAGAGAGAAAATTTATAATGTTTTGGATTTTGTTCCACTGGAAGAAAAACTGAAAGTAATGGAACAACTGACACAAAATTTCTTATATAACCTTTCTTATGATGCCGTAGGGCAAGTTTATCTATTACTTTTAAAATCATTGAAGGACTTAGAAATCGATACCGCATCTTTAGTGGATGCTCTCCCCGATTTAGTGGATGCTCTCCCCGATAATATTAATATTCATCAGATATCAGAATGTGATCGACAGGAAATGTTTGTTGCAGTTCAAACTCTTTCTGATTTTGGTGATGAGATCCATACAAAATTTCGATCATTAGTTTTAAAACAGCTATTTCGTTGTATTTTCACATCATCACGATTAAAAGCCCCTGCGATAAGAGCCGCGTTTCCATTATTAAAAAATGTGACTCATTTAAAGGCGAAATTTGCCATCATCAATTGGCATTTACATAAATCCCAGAAAATTTTGTTGGATCCCTTTATACGACATTGGAAACAGTCCAAAAACTGTTTTATGAGATGGGTCAATGATCGCTATTATATCTCTGTTTTTGATAAAAAAGGGACTTTTGCCTGTAAAGTCGTCGATTTGTCGACGAAAGCTTGTTGGAATGCCCCGCTACTTTCAAGTGAACCTGGAACCCCTTTAGATGAGGACTTAGCCTTTTTAACACCGAGTGAAGTGACTCGAATGGCGGTGTATGTTTCTCGATCGAGAATATTTAAGGGCTGGCCTATTGTCAATAAAAGATTGGGGAAATATAAAGTTCATTATTTGGTCCAGACTACAGACGATTCTGATAAAATTAAAGAATGTGAATCCATCTGCTTATCTGATGACCAGGAAATTTCGTCAATCAATAGGTTAAAGAGACTTGAGGAACTTCATTTTTTAGCATGGGATATCTTTGATAGTATAACGAAGACAACTATTCGGTATCCCCTTTCAGATATCATTTTTTATTATAGGAAGAATTGGTCGTTGAAAGGGATTCAGAAAATAAATCGATTATATAGGAAACATTTAAAACATGTCTCATTCCTTGAATTCAGGGATGACATCGGTCTCCCAAACATCGGTCTCCCAATAAGAGCAGCATCGGCAAACATACTTCTATCTCATTTTTCAGAAAACGATATGGCTTCCTACTTAAATTCCTGTCAAATAAAATTTTTGTCTGGTCATCGATTGGCTTTGATTCCAATCCTAAAAAGAAGCTTTTTTGATCCAAGGAAAATTGTTGATCAGCAAAACTGGGCGGTTTCATTGATCGATACCGCACAATTTAGATCACGTGGGAAAAATACCCCTCTTGTATCTGTTCCTTTGACCTCCACTTCATCTGCATTGATGACTGTGGCCGGTCATGCTGTCATTGCGATCGAGTCAATCAACGAAGAGGGAAAATACTCTTTGATGTTAGCTCATCTTGGAAAGGGAGAGAGTGGGCATAATGGTGTGCTGTATCATAAAAAAAATCCACGCGATGTTGTGTATAAAGGGATCAGAAACACCTGGTTAAGAAGTGAAGCTGAGGTGAAGAAAATGATCGAAGAAATTAAAAAACGTAAAAAGGTTCAAAAGTCATGGTATTTGCCTCTTGGAAAATTTTGGAAATGGAAAAAGGTGTCTCCGGAAACTGAAGAAATCAGCTTTGTCGGCAACTGTATGGATTGGGATATCGAAATGTTGGCTTTTGCGGACATTCACATTAAACAAACAAGTAAATACTTTTCAATACCTTTTTTAGATATTAAAGGTCCACCGTCGATTCCTAAAGACACGTGAAAATTAAAGAGAGTTGAATATGAACAGCCTTACTGATTTGTCATGATTTAGTATTTTTGTTTGGAGGGAATGACGCCCCGAACACCACCAGTAGGGTCTTCGACATCACCTTGATATCTGGGAATCACATGGACATGAAGGTGAAACACAGTCTGTCCTGCGACATCGCCACAGTTAAAACCAACATTATAACCGTCAGGTTGGTAAGTTTGGTCTAAATGGGCCTTGACTTGAGGTAAGGCATTAAGAATATCGTTCTGAGCTTCTTTGGGAGTCTCAAACCAGTGGACAAAGTGATGCTTTGGAATGATTAATACATGGCCTTGGCTCACCGGATTCACATCATAAATTGCATAACAATGATCAAATTCCATAAGATGATCCTGTTTTGCAAGATCACAGAATAAACATGAATCCCCTTGAGTGGGGAGGGGAGTTTCCCCCACTGAATTCAAAAAATACCCTTTTTTAAACCCGCCTCTGTGTTTTCGTTTTTCTAATCTTTTTTCTTCAAGATTAGAGAATGAGAGTCCCTTGGCATGAAGTAGGGCAAGAATCACTTCTTGTACATCAGACAGCTCCTCTAACCATTCTTCCTTAGTTTGAGATGCAAGAAATTCTGAAACTTCTTCCTTTAATTTTTCCATAAGGGCAGAAAGAATACTTTCGGGATCAAGCTGATAAAAATCACAATTCTTACCGCTTTCCTGAATGATTTCAGGGATTTTGTCTCTGACTAATTTTTTTAAAAGTTTATTGTTCATAGCACATATTATAATTTAAATTTCATAAATTGTAAATATAAATAAATTTTTTAAAATATTATTAAATCAAGTTTTATTATCTATTGTAATAAATACTCAATAAAACCGATTAATTCACCATAAATAAAAAGGAAAATAAGGTATGGGTTCACGGGGTGTTAGGCGTCAACCTAACTTGCGTTAATCTCTGATAAATAGAATCTTGCGGAGGAATTTATCATCCTTAAAATTAGCCTGAAGGGCTTAAATTGCAACAGCCCCGGGCATCCGCCCGGGGTAAGGTTACCCCATTCATCGCAGCCTGTAAGGCTGCAAGAAGGTCCCAATGATCTTGCAGCCTTACAGGCTGCTATATTACTATTATCTTTACCCCGGGCGATGCCCGGGGCTGTTGCAATTTGAGCCTTTCAGGCTAAAGTTCCTAAACCGTTAATGAACGGATACGATTAATACACCATAAATAAATAGGAGGATAAGTGCGCAAATACTATATATGATGCATCTCAAATATGTTTGCTTTCGATAGCCCTGTTCATAAAACTTCTGAAGAAACTTGCATTGAATATGCTTTACATACCCATAAGTGAAGACTGTGCTGATAACCGAAATCAAAAAGTTTGGCAGACGATCTTGTGAATCTTCTGGTATCCAAAAGATGAGAAAAGTGATCATTAAAATGCTGCAAAATCCAAGAATCAAAAATCGCTTTGCACGCAGCTTATCACCAATCAACTGGTAATTGCGACTTATGAACCAACATCCTAGAACCGGTCCAGCAATTAAGGTCCCCAGAGCCACTTGGCTTGGGGAGTAGAATCTTTCATGTTGCATGTCTGTGTTTTCAAAAGTCATTTCATTTAAAAAGTGGGTAGGCAATAGGAGACTTCTTCAACTGTTTCAATCCACCATTCCTTGACAATAGGGAGATCAATAAATTCATCAAAAACTTTAGGTGAGCAGCGGCCTTTAACCACCCAAACATCTTCAAGCTGATCAATTTTTTCAGTTTGACTGATAAATTCATTCCATGGAAATAAATGTGTGATTTTTCCCCATAGATCGATATCAGTGACTTCCGCGCCAAAATGCAGATGTCGCGAGACGTTATAGTATGAACGAGTACCATCTTTGTGGGGTCTGGAAAAACTTCTTGCTTGGCTCTCTGTTAATGGATCAAAAGGAAGTTGACTTCGAATTCCACGCAACTTTTTCTTTCGAGCAAGATCTTCAGGCTCTTTCTTTTGAACAAAACCTATGACATTCATTTTAATAACAAATGACAAATCCTTTATTTTGTAGAATGCTGAAGCGGGTATTTTACCATGAACCTGCCATTGCCTTTCACCCTTTGGGCTAACCATTAGTTCTATAGGTTTTAAGCATGAACAATTTTCTGGTATCTCTTTCCATAATTCCAGATTATTCACGATGCATTTGATTGTGATTATAATTGTTTCCGGAATGAATTCAGGGGGAAGCCTTTCCGTAGTTGGTTTCATAGTTACCGTTTGATATTCTGTTGAAATCATAATTTTCTCCTTGTTTATCATTTCACTATGTTTATACGCTCCACTCATTCATATGTGGGGGATGGAAACCATCGGTTTGTTTATGTACAATAGCTTCTTGTCCATCCAAAAATGGTTTTATGTGTTCGCTGTCTTTTGACAGGTAGTTAGACACAAGGGGAAAACCATCTTTTCCTCCATAGCAGCTGAGAATCTGATTTTCTGTAATTCTGAGCTTTTTATTGATTGGTTGATCGGTTGATTTTTCTTCCCTGGTAATTTTTTTGAAAAATACCAAAAAATAGAGTTTCGGATTTGAAATAAAATGAGGAGCATACAACACAATTTTTTGAAACGATTCATCTTCCGGACGTAAAAGATAGATTTCAAGTTGTTCCTTTTCATTATAACCCTCAATGACAACGCCAAATCGATTGTAAATGACACGATACTCAGAAAATGAGACTGTCTCCAAATATTGGTCCACTAGCCGCTCAACTTTATCTAAAGGGATTTTCGTCCAGGGCTTAAAACGATAAACAAATTTAATTGCGTGATAATAAAGGGAGTATGTCTGTGGGGTATCAATGTAATAATGATAATCTCCTCCTTTGGCATCAAGTACATGAATTTCAATGGAATTCCCTCCATAAGGACGAATCGTTATATGACTGGTCTGGGATAATATAAACGAGTTAAACTTATCGTTATTCAATTCGTAACATGGCTGCAGGTACCTTCTTTCATTGCTGAGATCGAAAGGTCCAAATTTTAGCGAAATTGTCATAGTCGGCATCATGCGATCAACAAAACCAAGATAAATCCCCTTGGTTGACATTTTCTTTGTTCTATCGAGAACTTGCATGGCGCCGGTATAATCAATCACTCGACATTTATTAAGGCCGCTGGAACTGTGAAGAGTATAGTCCTTTTTCAAATTTTCATGAAAAAATTCGTTAGTTATAATTTCATTCCATGCTTTACAAACAAGGGCTAAAGTGCCTAGATGGTAGGGTTCAAGTTGTTGAAAAATTTTGGCCGTCACTTCATGAGGCACGTGTGCAAAATCGCCTGTACAGGCTGGTTGTATGTCCAGAATATCGCCTTTTGGTTAAAGTCTCCCAAATGTATATTATATTCAAAATTTTTTGAGAAATTAATAAAAGTTATATTTTGCTTAAATTAATTTAATGTGGGACAGCTTCACTGCTCGGTAGGGAATAACCTTAAGAAAATTTAATCATGGGAATTAAATTTATTCGTTTGCCAGAAACAATTATCGTTGTTAACAATATGTCACAATAACTTTTGGAACATACAAATATAAACAATATCACACAAGGAGAATATTGATGAATTGTCACGATAATAAGGATTACGAAACTATAGAAGGACTATCATTTTCTGAGGCTTTTGCTACGATATATAATAAGGGTTATAGATACAGACAAGAACACGGAATAAGAATGACGAAATATGATCGAGAGATTGTAACTCATGACGAAGCCATGCGGGTATTTTTTTCCTACTGTAGTCGCGATGGGTATTGCGATCGTGTACGGGCAGTGCCAGTCAATGAGAATTTTTCTGACTTTCCAGAGATTCCGTATTATGGAGATCCGTATTATGGAGATTCGCTGCGAAATTCCACGACAACTTTTGAAGATAAAACTTTTGAGTCTTTCAGAGATTGCAACCGTTGTGATTACTTTACCGAAGAGGTAAAGAGCTTATTAAGCGATACTGAATTGGAAGAGTCTCAAGATGAATTTT
>SDBV01011333.1_pt1 | contig 11569 bp, 12 predicted proteins | sample 2277081 | NCBI WGS metagenome assembly SDBV01 (sample SAMN10402039, study PRJNA504765) | marine sediment metagenome | isolation source: marine sediment core GS10_PC15, 223 cmbsf | place: Arctic Ocean: Southern Knipovich Ridge | collected 2010
AAGACTAACTACGCTACTCATGCAAACCACTGCCCTGAGTGTAACAGTGACCGTATGCACATCAGAGCGTACAGAGTTACAGCACAAGGTTATAAGAAAGTTCAACTACAATGTCAGGAGTGTGGCAAGTATCACAGCATGGCACTGTCTAGATTTAAGAAGGGAGCGACACTATGAAGGTGTATCTATGTGGTCCTATTGCAGGGTGCACAGACGAAGAGTGCATGGACTGGCGAGAGAATGCCAAGACAATATTACATAATGCAAATATAAGCACTCTTGATCCTATGCGTAGAGATTATAGAGGAACTAAAGATATAGGGAAAGAAAAAGAAGTGGTAGAAGAAGATAAGATTGATATCGAGAATTCAGATATTATCTTAGTAGGGTATTCTAAACCGAGCACAGGCACCAGTATGGAGGTTCTACTGGCTTGGATGAAAAATAAGAGAGTTATTATCGTTCATGGCATAAATGATAGGCTTAGTCCTTGGTTAGTTTATCACTCACACAATAGATACACTAACTGGGAAGACGCTTTCAAAAAGATTATTGAATTAAGATTGGAAGCTAAAACATATAGCTAATGGACAACATAGGGAGTAAGGAGAATTACATTACATGAACCAACCTTTAAGCTCGTTTGCTGAAACTATCTTCAGACGTACATATGCATTTAATGCAACCGAAACTTGGGATCAATGTGCTAAAAGAGTAGCTAAGTTTGTAGCAAACAATAACAAAAATGATTATAATGAATACTATGAAGTAATTTCTACAAAGAAATTCATGCCTGGAGGTAGGTACCTATACTCTTCTGGGAGAGAGATTGCACAGACAAGTAACTGTTTTCTTCTTAAGGCTGAAGATTCTAGAGAGGCATGGGGTAATCTATTAGATATAGGTGTTCAAGCGTTAACTACTGGTGGTGGTGTTGGAGTAAACTACTCCAATATCAGAGGTAGAGGGACTCCTATTAAAAGGTATGGAGGAATAGCTAGCGGTCCAGTAAGCTTAATGGCTATGGTTAATGAGGTAGCTAGACATGTAATGGCAGGAGGAAAAAGACGAAGCGCATTATGGGCAGGATTAAACTGGCAACATCCTGACATAGAAGAATTTATTGTAGTAAAGAATTGGGCTACAAAAATTAAGGCTATGAAAGAAGAAGACTTTAATTTTCCTGCTATATTGGACATGACCAATATTAGTGTGTGCTTGGATAGTAGATTCTTCAAAGAAATTAAAACAAACTCTGACGTTCAAAACTTTTACTATCGCATTTGTAAATCTATGTGTAAGACAGGAGAGCCAGGTTTCAGCGTTGATATAGGTAAGAATAGTAACACAATACTACGTAATCCTTGCCAACCTTCTTGGGCTACAATACTTACTCCTAATGGGATAAGAGAACTAGGTGATGTTAATGTAGGAGATACAATTTGGAGCGGTAAACGATGGACTATAATTATCAATAAATGGAAGACCGGAATTAAACCTGTTTATAAATACCACACCACATCCGGTAAATTTATAGGCACTGACACTCATAGGGTATTTCAAAAAGGAGAAAAAGTAGAAGTAAAAGATGCCGTGGGATTAGATGTAGCTATTGGTGAGAATAAATTTATCTATACTACTCTTAACCCACAAGACATAATGGATGGTATTGTTATTGGAGATGGGGCTAAACACAAAGCATCAAATAATTTAGTGTATCTTTATGTTGGAGACAATGATCAAGACTATTTTTTATCTGAAGTCTCTAATCTTTTTATAAAAGAAAGACCTGGATTAAGTAAGAAAGCATGGGAGATAATCACAACCATTACACCAGAAGAGTTACCATATACCTACGATCGACGGGTTCCAGACCGTTTCTTTAAAGGGTCTGACCTTACAAAGCTTTCATTTTTACGAGGCATTTACACAGCTAATGGATCAATTATAGCAGGAAAACGAGTTAGTTTAAAACAAACCAGTAAAACTCTTATACGTCAAATTCAAGAGATGCTTTCTTCTATTGGGATTGTATCTTATATTACTACTAACTCTCCAACGCTTGTAAGGCATAGTAATGGAGAGTATCTATCAAAAGAAAGTTATGACTTAAATATCCAACAGTCTTTTGCTGAATCGTTTATTGAGCGTATAGGATTTATTCAAAGTTATAAAAAAATAACAAAGCACAATAGCAAAAAAATTAATACAATAAAAACTACTTTTGATATTAAAGAGATAGAAAACTGTGGGTTCCATGAAGTCTTTGATATTGAAGTAGATAATCCTGAACATACTTATTGGACTGGAGGAGTGTTGGTATCCAACTGCTGTGAAGTAGTGAGCGATAGATCAGAGGACGTTTGTAATCTAGGATCGATCAATCTAGCTAAAATAGAGTCTATGGATGAGTTAGAACGAGTGACTCGCATTGGTACTAAGTTTCTATACATGGGAACGTATACAGGATGGTTGCCACACGAAGTATTCAAAGAAGCCAGAAAGGCCAATCGCAGGATAGGACTAGGTTTGATGGGAGTCCATGAGTGGTGTCTTAAAAACGATCTAAGTTATGATCCTAATGGGTTATTTGCAGAGTGGCTATCTATATGGAAAAATGTATCAAATGATGAAGTTAAAAAGGTCGCTAATAAAACAGGCGGCGCAGAATCAGAAGGGGTAAGAGCTATAGCTCCAACTGGTACTATAGGAATCATAGCAGAGACTACAACTGGTATTGAACCTGTATTTTGTACAGCTTATAAACGTCGTTTCTTAGGTGAAGATAGTAAGTGGCAATTCCAATACGTAATTGATCCTACTGTTAAACGCTTAGTGGATGAACTAGGAATCAGTCCTGATGATATAGAAGATACCTATACATTAGCTACTAATGTAGAAAGGCGAATAGCCATGCAAGCGTTTATTCAAGACTATGTGGATCAAGCTATCAGCAGCACCATTAACGTTCCTGAGTTTGGTGAGTACGGGAATTCAAACATTAAGAAGTTCTCAGAGATTCTTTTAAAGTACCTTCCTAGGCTACGAGGCATCACAGTGTATCCAGACGGAGCAAGAGCCGGTCAGCCTATTACTCCTCTTAAGTACGCTACAGCTATAAAGCATTCTGGTGTTCTTTTTCAAGAAAATGAAGAGAAGTGTGCTCAAGGAGTTTGTTCAATATGATTAGGAAAGGAGTGAAGATCCGTGTACTCCCTGGTGGGTACGTCAAGCTACTAGACCAGATGGGTACTGATCTTGACATTGTGAATGACGCAAGACAGAGCTTTGATGTCCATCACAAGGAGCTAACGAAAAGTGATACTGGGTTGATTAACTACCTTATTAAGCATCGACACGGTACCCCTACTGAGATGGTGGATTTCAAATTCCAGATCAAGGCACCCATCACGGTAGCCAGAGAGTTCATGCGACATAGATTCGCCAGTTTTAATGAAATCTCAGGAAGATACGTTAAAATGAAGGATGAGTTCTATAAACCTGATCCAACAGCCATTAGAGGACAAACAGGAAAGCCAGGACACTATATCTTTTCTACTATTAAAGATAAAAATATTCAAGATCACGTTGCACAAATTGTAGAAAAAACATATAATGATTCATATGCTGCTTATGAGCAGCTACTAGACTTTGGAGTGGCAAAGGAGCTAGCCAGGAATGTACTATCTCAGGGCCTGTTTACTAAGTTCACATGCAAGATTAATGGTAGAGCGTTGATGAACTTCTTGAGCCTGAGAAACCACGACACGGCTATGTACGAGATCAGACAATACGCAGTGGCTATGGAAAAGATATTCGCAGAACGGTGTCCATTGACACACAAAGCATTTGTAGATAACGGGAGGGTATCACCTTGATGGTAATAGACCAGATGAAACTGACAAATACAGAAAGGATTGAAGAAATAATGGATGATGCTAAGAGTACCATTTCTGATAGGGGGAAAGAACGAGACATGCCTGATGGTGAGCGCACCATTCCTAGGTGTGTCACAGCTTTCAACGCCATTACAGGGTATACTCTCTCTAATGAGGATGGGTGGTTGTTCATGCAGGTACTTAAACAGTGTCGATCTAAACAAGGTAAGTATAAGTACGACGATTTCAGAGACGGCATCGGATATGCAGCCTTGAGGGCAGAGGAAGCACAGATGGCTCATGAGAATGATGTGGTTATTCCTGAGATTACATTTACTGAAGCGGTGTGATACATCGAAAACAGACAATGACTAAAGAAGAAGAAGTAAGTTGGTGCTGTTATTTTATGAATATAGCTAATCTTGTATCAACTAAATCTAAAGATAAATCTACAAAGGCTGGTGCTATTATTATAGGGGAAGGTAATATAATTTTATCCACGGGATATAATGGGTTTATAAGAGATATGGATGATACTTTAGATGAACTCCATGAAAGACCAGAAAAGTATTTTTGGACAGAACACGCTGAGCGCAACGCTATTTATAATGCTGCTCGCCGTGGTGTATCTCTTTTAAACACAATGATGTACACAACAGCATACCCTTGTGTAGAGTGTGCAAGAGGTATAATTCAAGCAGGAATAGTAGAAGTAATGGTTCCTAAGATAGAAGACGATCCTAGAATTAAAAGTGGTACATGGGCAGACTGGAAGGCCCAAACAGACAAGGCTTTAGAACTGTTTAGAGCAACAGGAGTGAATATAAACCGTCATGCCCCTGAATGATAAAGGTGAGTGGCTCCCTAAGACTAAGAAGGAAGTAATAGCGTTTACAAAAACGCTAGATGAAGAGGAGCGAGAGCTTCCTATTGATGTTCAGAATCAAATCAATGCATTAGGCTCTAAGATTCTGGAGAACAACAGTTCATTAATAAAGTCTAACAAAAATAGAACAAAAGGTTTATACTCAGTCCTTAAGAAAGGAGTCAAATCTGTTGATATAGTGGTCCCTGTATACGGAGGGCTACAAGTTGTCATCCCTTGTTTAAACTCTATCATTAATAGAACCAACTGGCCTTACAAAATCATAGTAGTAGATGACTGTTCTCCTGATACAGCTACTAGAGAGTGGATTAAGGCATGGGGAGAGGCAAATCCTCAACATGAAGTGCTATTCAATAAGAAGAATAGAGGATTTGCACCAACAGTCAATAGAGGGATTAACTTTGGAGATGGACACTATATTTGTGTGATGAACTCTGATGTAATCGTAACAGAAAACTGGCTGTTCAAGATGGATATGGCACTAGAAGCAGATGAACGTAATCAAATTGTAAACCCAGCAACCAATAATACCGCTGTAATTAACGTACCTCTTCAAGAAGGATACGACTACCAGGATATGAATAGAGCGTTTGAGCTACTGTCCACACATGAGTACCCTGAGATTATGCCAACAGGATTTTGCTTTATGATGAGGCGCTCACTGATAGATACTATTGGTGGGTTCGATGAAGCCTACCGGCGTGGGTACGGAGAGGAAAGTGATTTTTGGATGCGAACCTTAACTAAAGTTGTTGATGGTGCCTTACCCTCATGGAGAGCAGTGCTAGCAGATGACACATATCTATTTCATGAGAGGGGGGCCTCATTTAGTATCATAGGTCAAGAAGAGCACATGAGTTATCGTAAAGCAGGAGCATCTAGGTTCCACAATATATGGCCGCAGTTCAGAGACTGGGAGAAGTCGTTTGATGTTAAAAAATCATTAGGTGTACTACGCCAGCAGATAGCTACTGATATTATTAAGAAATCTAATCCCAAATACAATATTGTATTTGTAGTGTACGGCACAGAACCCTGTGGTGGTATGAAGGTTATCTCTGACATTGTTAATCAGCTTAATGAAAGAGGTGTAGAGGCTAAAGTAGCACACATCAAAAGAACTCCTGAAGCCTCTACTACACCTCTAGCTGAATTGCGAACCGGTCCTATTGTGTTTGAAGGCGTTCTTGACTTCATTAAAAACTTTAAGGAAAGAGTGTTCAAATCAGGCATAGTTGTAGCAGGCACAGGAGAGTTAATGGGTATGGTAGCAGCGGTTACTTCTGGTGATCCTGAACTTACTTCATTACATCTATCTCAAAGTGATGACGTTGGAATATCATCTACTAAAGAATTATCTCGTTCTATAGAGAAAGCTAATACTTTAGCTGATCATACTATAACAAATAGTAAATGGGTGAAAGCTAAGATGTCTAAGAAAATCAAAGTAAGTGGGAGCTTTAGTCCTGGGTACGATGATCTACTATTCTATCCAAGAGGAAGAGGTAATGGAGATGAACGTCCTACTGTATTGGTTTCTCTAGGTAATTTAGCTTACCCCTTCAAAGGTAACAAACGCGGTATAGAGATGTGTAATGATTTATGGAACCTTTGTAAGAAAAATAAAAAAGAGATTAGAATTCTGGCTAATGGAGTAGACTCAGTTAAGGACTGCCCATTCATTATTGGTCTAGGGAAGATGGCACAAGCTAAGTTTGCTTCTGTGTTGGGTTCAGAGGTAGACATCTACTGTGACCCATCCAGCAACCACAGCTATGGACTCCCCTCACTTGAAGCTATGGCTTCTGGTGTTGTCCCTGTATGCTGGGACAATAAGGGTATCAATGAGTATGCTACTGATGGGTTGAATGCCATCATTCTTAATAACAAGACAGCACCCTCTGTAATGGCAGAAAGAATCTTTAATCTGTTGTTCAATGAACCTAAAAGATTTGTAGGACTTAAAGAAGAGGCCGTAAAAACAGCAAGAAAACTGACTCGTCCTAAAGGAGTTAAGTCTTTCATCAAAATACTAGAAAAGACACTGGATCTAAATAAGCCCTCTAGAAGTATTGCTATGATTACTCCTCATCTAAGAAAGTATGGTGGCCCCACTACCATTCTAAACACAGCAAACTTACTTAGTGAAGCAGGACATAGTGTGATTTTGTACTCGATATACCCTGACATAGCTCCAGACATACAGAAACAAAGCAAGGTGCCCATTCGTTTGGATTGGCAAAACATTCCTCCTTGTGACCTCCTTATATCCAACTCAGATAATCCACATAATAAACAGTTCACTGAGATGGCTCACATCAAGAAGAAGGTTATGTTCAAGCTCTCTCACAATGAGAGGTTCCAAAAGCTAGAGGCTGACTCACTCGATCTTAAGTGGGATGCCATAGCTACCAGTACAAACTGGCTCAAAGAAGCATGTGAAAAGGTAACAGACGGTTGGAAGTATAAGACTCAACCTGCTAAAAGAGTAGGTTGGTATCATTACGGACATGAAATATTCAACTCAATAGCAGACAGAAGGTATTTTGGAGACAAAGATAAAGGAATGTCTCTCTGCACGCTAGCACATAAACACCCATTAAAGGGTACCAAGGATGCAGTTGAAGTAATGAGAGTATTAGGATCTAAATATCCTAAGAGGTTTCAAATGGTATCTGTAGGAGAAGATCCTGCCTTTGCTAAAGAAAAACCTCCTTGGCTAAACTATGCTATGAATAATAGTAGAGAAGATATGGCTAAACTTATGAGACAAATAGATATATGGATAATCGCTTCTTATACTGAGGGCTTGGGCCGTATGACACTAGAGGCTATGTCTAGTGGGTGTGCTATTGTGGCTACTAGTACTAATGCAGAGTTCTTAGTTCATAATGAGAACTGCCTACTGGTAGAGCCAGGAGACATCAATGGTATGTCTAAGGCAGTAGAGTCTCTGTATCTAGATAAGGCATTGAAGGAAAGGCTTATAGAAGCTAGCTATCAAACGGCTGTGACTAATAGTAATCCTAAGGAATATGTTAAGAGCTGGGAGAAACTAATAGGAGATTTGTTTTGACAGTGGATGACATCATTAATATGATTCATGAAGAGTTCCAAGGAGTCAAAGCAGCACACTTTAACTCAGTGGATGACGCTATCAAGGTAGCTGCTTCGTCTCTTAAATACTTGTATGAACAGATAGAGGATAAGAAGGAGGGTAAAGATGCCTAAATTTAGAAAAAAGTCTATTGAAATAGAAGCACATCAATGGTTTGGAAACGGAGATCACCCTAATGATGGGTGTATTGCTGGTAAGATTACAGAAGGATTAGTGGTTCGTAGGTATAGACGTCCTGATATACCTGGAACTAATACATGTATCCTGTGTGGGTATCTAATGCACGACCATGGTTGGATTGATACTTTAGAAGGAGGGCATACGGTATGCCCTGGGGATTGGATAATCACTGGAGTAAAAGGAGAACGATATCCTTGCAAACCAGACATCTTTGAGATGACGTATGACGAAGTCTAAAAGGATTAAACTACTAGAAGAGTATGCTAAGTTTCTAGAGAAAACGTGTAGAGCCAATACCGTGTTTCTTCATGTACATGGTATAAAAGTTCCTCAAGAAACTATAGATGAAGGTAATAGACTAAGACAAGAACTGGAGTGGGTACGGGGGTGGGTACTGGAGTGGGTATATGACAACGACGACGAGAGCGGTTAGTATCGTTACATATAATAGGTGTAATCAATTAGGTAATATCATTGATGGTGTGCTAGCCACAGTACCCAATGGTACTGATGTGTTTGTATGTGATGATGGGAGTAATGATGGTAGCAATGAAGTAATGGGACACTTTAATAACGTCCACTACTATCGTGGTCCCAATCTAGGTGTAGGAGCCAACAAGACTAGGGCCCTATACCTCATGAAGAACCATCACTTTAGCTGTATGATTGAGGATGATCTAGTACCCACAGAGAAAAACTGGTTCGAGACTTACGAGGCAGTAGCATCTCTGATGGACATACACCACTTCTGTAGGGTTCAAGACAAGACAGTACCAGAGACTAACCCTAGTTTCACTGAGTACTTGAAGGCAGCTATGGATGTTACACCGATTTACGCTAGTTCTCCAAGAGGAGATTTTACTTTCTTGACTAGAAAAGTAATTACTACGGTTGGAGGAATGGACCCAAGGTTTAAAGGTGTTGGGTATGCACATGGATCGTGGAGTGCAAGAATCGTTAAAGCCGGATTGGTATCCCACCCATTAGGGTACATTGATATCAAAGAAGCAAGGGATCGATTCAAACAGATAGGGGACCAAGAAGGCGGAAGGTGGAATGAAGATCAAGATAAAATCAAAATGCAGATAAGAATCAATAAGAGGGTTGCAAAGGTTCTTAATGATAAAGACTACATCTATTGTCCATTGAGGATAACATGACAGCACACAACATGACAGTACAAGAACGCTTTGAAATTAAATATGTTAAAGACCCTTCAGGTTGTTGGTTATGGACAGCATGCACAAATAGTAGTGGCTATGGTTGTTTTAATTTTGAAGGTAAATGGGCTATGGCACATAGAGTGTCTTGGGAATTGGTAAATGGTAATATAAAAAAAGGAATGCAAGTTCTTCATACCTGTGATGTCCCTAGGTGTGTCAACCCAAGCCATATGTTTTTAGGAACTAAATCTGATAATATGAAAGACGCAGTTAAAAAGAAATGGCATAATTATTCTAAAAGAGTAAGATGTAACAATGGGCACATTCTTGAAGGAAATTCATATGTTCGTAGCGATTGTATTGTTGAAGGGCGTCGTTGTAAAACATGTCACAAAAAGAATCAAAAGAAATACAAAGCAACATATAAAGCAAAAAGGAAAGCTAATGAGTAACATCATACTCGGATACAGACAGGACTTTGATAAACGTGGTGGGCCTATAATTACATATGCTGATAGCACTCGTAAGGCCCTAGTTGATTTAGGTCATACCATAACACCGTTAGGTGAAGGCCATACTCATGTAACTTTTAAAACTATGTCTAAGAGTTTCTTGGATCAACAATCTTTATTTTTAGACGTAGACTGTGGTAGAAATAATAAAGGAAGCCTTTCTTTTCATTGCTATGAAGAAAAAGCACCTATACCCTCAGCGGTCCGTTATATTGATGATCATGGGCACCCTAGCTTTCATAAAAGAGCAGCAAAGAACTATGATCACGTCTTTTTTGCGGTTTGGGACAAACGTGATATTTTTACTAAACATTCTTCAGTACACTGGTGCCCTAATGCTAGTGACTCACAGTACTTCTTTTCAATGGAGCAAGAAGATACACCTATTGATATTGGATTCTTTGGGAGTAAAGGTGGATTAGACAGGGCTGATACTCTTAAAAGAGTGTGTGATAGAAACTCAATAACTTATGACGTTAGAGAAATTGGTAAGGGTAAAACTAGATGGCCCGCTACAGCTCATGCTATGGATCAATGTAAAGTGTTACTAAATGTAAATCAAAAACATGACGGTCCAAATCAAAGGGTACTTGAATCTATGCTAATGAATAGACCCTTGATTAACAATAGAGATCCTCGTGATGGAATGTCGAAGCTGTTTGAATTTGGAGAACATTACCTAAGCTACTGTTCTGAGGCTGAATTAACCAATCAGATACAGTGGTGCTTGAGAGAGCCAGGGATGGCTAAGAGTATGGCTAAAAGGGCGTATGAGTTAGCTATGGCTAAACATCAGGTTAAGAATAGAGTGAATCAAATTCTAGAGGTGTGCTTTGAGTAAGCGTTTAAGTATAGAAGAGCGAATTGGAAGACACGTTGATAAAAGTTCTGGCTGTTGGATATGGACAGGTTATTCTAATGAGCAAGGCTATGGATTGATGACTATAGAAAAGGTGCCAAGGTTAGCGCATAGAGTACACTGGGAATCCGTAAATGGTAGTATAAAAAAAGGGTTATGTATTTGTCATATTTGTGATACTCCATCATGTGTTAATATTGAACACCTATTCTTAGGGGCACCGGCTGATAATAATCGAGATAGAGATGAGAAGGGTAGACATTATAGTGCTACACAAACTCATTGTAAGCACGGTCACCTATTTGATATAAACAATACCTATTACTGCAACACAAAGAGAAACGGGAAACAGAAGAGCTACAGACACTGTAGGGCCTGTAATAGGCGTAGAATGGCCGAATGGAGAACAAGAAATGAGTAGCATTATAGATGGTCTTACCCCGATGATTCTAACCATGAATGATTCGTATTATTTACCTTACGTCTTGGAATCTTTGAGGGGTAGGTTCAACCGGTATGTAATATATGATGCCGGTAGCGAGGATGGCACAGAGAATATCATAGATTGGTATACAGAAACAGAGAAGGCTGAGTTTTTTGTTCGTAAGCTACCCTTCGCTATACCCGCTATCCAGGGATGTTATCGTAACTCTATGCTAGTAGAGGCAGAGACAGAATGGGGTTTTATGATAGACGGGGATGAGATCTATAGTAAAGAGAGCCTTGATGCACTGAAAGATGGATTCAATACCTACGTGTATAACACAGTAAACCAGGATGGAGTTGACGGTAATCTGTATGGGGTTGTAAGACGTAGAGAAATGGCAACTAATTTACTGCATAGGTACTCAGATGATAAGACACACCATCGTCTATATAGACGCAATGCATACTTCACAGGTAACCACCCAGGAGAAGCACCGAGGTATAAGCAGAAAGAAAAGAATGAGTATCAAATGAAGAATGTTTTATG
>SDBV01011334.1_pt1 | contig 11569 bp, 8 predicted proteins | sample 2277081 | NCBI WGS metagenome assembly SDBV01 (sample SAMN10402039, study PRJNA504765) | marine sediment metagenome | isolation source: marine sediment core GS10_PC15, 223 cmbsf | place: Arctic Ocean: Southern Knipovich Ridge | collected 2010
GAGCTGCTCGAGGGAGAACCGCTTATCCTTCACAACGATGCCCGGACAACGCTCTATGTTTGCATAGACAAGATAGCGTCCATCTGCAGGCAAGATGGCGATATCATTCCCGCTCTGAATAGGACGAGCTGAGGGGTTCAGTTTGCGGATGAAAAAGTCATTGAACGAACGAAATGACCCTACAGGTTCCAAAAATTCTGAATCGTCGACTTGGTATTTTTCGATAAACGGGATGATTTTTTTCCGACTGGTCGAACCGTTTTGTAGCCACCCATAGTATTTCGAAAAAACAGAAAAACGGCAGATCAGTGGAAGTATAGATCTAGACAAGAGATTAGAAAACCACCCATCCCCGTAGAGCAGCTTAATGAAAAACTCTCCATAGATAGCTTCTGATTTGATCTCTTTCGACTTGCGATCAACGTATCTGATTTCTGACATCGACTCGCTCTTTTTTTCCTATTGCTGTGAATAATGCCAACTCTTCCAAAAAATCGGAAGCAAAGAGCGGCTCCATCCCATGCTGCCTAATTTTATGATCAATGTGTGCGGCCGTTGAGATCATATAGCGGGCATGTAGCTTGGATTTGGCTCCTTTGACAAAGAGCTCTTTTTCTTCATTAAACCTATTAATTAGTATTTTAAGCTGCTCCTGGACTTCCAGCTGCTTTTTAGTTGCCCTGAGAAGCTTTTCTATTGTGACCAGCTCATCTTCAGCAGGTTCAACGTTAAGACTCTTAATTAATATTTGAGTCGGAACCACTGCACCACTCATTAAGGGAGCCATAGAGAGCATCAAGATAAATATTCCTAGCCTGGTTTTTTTCTCTAGCATCGATTACACTTAGGGCCTAACAACCCTTTTTACTTAAGCATGTTTGGCGTTTTAAAGAAAATAGTTGGCACCGCTCAAGGTCGCCTGTTAAAGAAATACTGGAAAATAGTAAGTCATGTCAATGCAATTGAAGAAACTCTTCAATCGCTCTCTGACGATGAGCTCCGCAATAAAACACGCGCGATGCAGGAGCGCTATCAAAATGGAGAGACTCTCGACGAGCTGCTCCCAGAAGCCTATGCCGTTGTTAAAAATGGCTGCCGCCGCCTCTGCGGTTCAGATGTTCACGTCTCCGGGTATGATCAAAAATGGGATATGGTTCCCTATGACGTCCAGATCCTCGGGGCCATTTGCATGCACCATGGAGCTATCTCTGAGATGCAAACCGGTGAGGGAAAAACGCTCACAGCTTTGATGCCCCTTTACCTCAATGCCCTTAGCGGCAAGGCTGTTCATCTAGTGACCGTCAATGACTACCTCGTTAAGCGCGACAGCGAGTGGGTGGGATCTATCGCCAGGTGGCTCGGGATGACGGTTAGCGCTCTTACAAACGGTACGCCACCGCATAAGCGTCGGCAAGTCTACGAAGCCGATATTGTCTACGGCACCTCTTCCGAATTTGGTTTTGATTATCTGCGTGATAACTCAATGGCTCAAACCGCCGAAGAGCAGTGCCAACGCGGTCACTTTTTCGCTATTGTCGACGAAATTGACTCTATCTTGATTGATGAGGCGCGCACCCCTCTTATCATCTCCGGCCCTACCAATGAATCGCGCCAGCTCTATGATGATCTAAAAGAGCCTGTTGCAGCCGTAGCACGGCTACAGCGTGATGGCTGTAATAAACTAGCCTCTGACGCTCGCAAATCGCTTGAAGAGCTGGGCATGCTCTCAGACGAAAAAAAGAAGCTTGGAAAAGCGGAAGAAAAGATCGCCCAAGGGGCCTTTCGCAACCTCTGGCTTGTCAACAAGGGAACTCCTCACAACAAGATCTTAAAGCGCATCAAAGAAGATCCTGATTTGCGCGCACAAGTTGAAAAGTGGGATATCTACTTCTACTCCGAACCCAATCGTGAAGAGCGCATGGAAACGCTTGCAGAGCTGCACATCATCGTCGATGAAAAAGCCAGTGAGTTTGAACTCACAGATAAGGGCATTCAGAGCTGGGTCAACCATGCTACGGGAACCTCAGAAAATGATTTTGTCATGCTCGATCTGGGCCATGAATATGCTCTTGTCGATGAAAACCAAGAATTGAGCGAGCAAGAAAAGCTCGATAAGAAGGTAGCTCTGCGCGAAGAGGACAGCATCCGTAAAGAGCGCGCTCATAATTTGCGTCAGATGTTCCGCGCAAACCTTCTGATGGAACGCGATGTCGAATATATCGTCGACGAGGGAAAAATTGTCATCATCGATGAAAATACGGGCCGTCCGCAACCCGGACGCCGTTTCTCTGATGGTCTCCACCAGGCAATTGAAGCTAAAGAGCGCGTAAAAATCCAAGGGGAGACCCAAACATACGCTACAATCACGCTACAAAACTACTTCCGCCTCTATGACAAGCTCGCCGGAATGACCGGTACAGCCATGACAGAGGCCAACGAGTTCAAAGAGATCTACAAGATCGAAGTCATCGCCATCCCCTGCCACAGGCCTTGTATACGCAAGGATGAAGATGACGAGATTTACATGACTGAACGCGAAAAATATCAGGCGCTGATCAAAGACATCAAAGCTATGCATGAAAAGGGACGCCCGATTTTGCTCGGAACCGAGTCTGTGGAGGTTTCTGAAAAACTGGCGCGTATCATGCGCCAAAACAATCTTCCTCACACCGTCCTCAATGCGAAAAACCATGACACAGAAGCTGAGATTATCGCTGATGCGGGACGCGAAAAAGCCATTACTGTCGCTACCAATATGGCAGGCCGCGGAACAGATATTAAACTCAAAGAGGGTGTGGTGCAGCTCGGAGGCCTTCATGTTATCGGGACTACACGCCACCAATCACGTCGTATCGATCGCCAGCTGCGCGGACGTAGCGCGCGCCTAGGAGATCCAGGCTCTTCGAAATTTTATATCTCTTTTGAAGATACACTCATGCGTCTTTTCACCTCCCCTCGCGTAACGATGTTTTTGCAACGCTTTCGTCCGCCGGAAGGAGAGCCCATTTCCGCCAAGGTGCTTAACAAGTCCATTGAAACGGCTCAAAAACGTATCGAGCAGCGCAACTATTCCATGCGTAAACACACGCTTGAGTATGACGATGTCATGAACAAGCAACGTGCGGAAATCTATTCGTTCCGCAACGAAATTTTGCATAGCGACGACTCTCTCCCCCTGGCTGAAGAGATCTTGGAAAATGTGTGTATCGAAATGGCAGCACAGTTCTTTGTCAATAAATCTGCCGACGGTGGATGGAACCCCGAGGGGTTCCGCCAATGGCTAATGACCCACTTCCCCATCACCTTCGAACCCGATGCCTTTGCCAGCGACTACCTCTCCATTGAAGAGCTTGAACTCAAAGCGATGGAAAAAGTCTTAGAAGCCTTCCGCAATAAGATCACACATGAAGAAAACGCTGTTATCACCACTCAGCAGATGATGAATACGGAAGCTGGACCCGATTTTAACCCCGGTGCCATCGTCCGCGAGATTCTGCGCAATCTGCTCACCCGAAATATTGATCGCCTATGGCAGGAGCACCTGCTCCATATCGACCACCTGCGCACAGAGGTCAACCTGCATTCGATAGCTCAGAAGGACCCACTGCTCGAATTTAAACATCAGGCTTTTGCGCTCTTTGATAAGTTGAGCCGTGAAATCAAGATCGAGATTGCTCACGCTCTCTTCAAATTTCATATGGTCATACCAGAAGCTCCTCTTACAGAGCTTCCTCAGAAAAAAGGGAAAAAAGTTAAGAAAAAGAGCGCGCGCAAGGGCGGCCCTCCTCTTATCGATCTTTCCCTCCTAGATGAAGAAGGCGACCTAGTTACAACATGAAGACGTTGGATCATGATGGATACTACTCTTAGGATCCGTAAAACAGAGCAGGCCTATCTCTGGACGAGCGCTTTAAAGGCGCCTTTCTGGGCGATCTACTGTCTGCTCATTTTTATTCTGTGTAAGGACCTGCACGCTACCTCCTTTCAGATCGCCGTTTTCATCGCCTTGAAACCCGTGGTTTCCATCTTCTCTATCTATTGGAGTAATTGGGTTCACCAGCGTCCAGATCGGCTGCGCACCAACCTTATTGCTGCGGGGTGTTTGAGCTACCTCCCCTTTTTCTTTTTCCCCGTAATCAACAGCCCCTGGTTTGTCATTGGCGCTGCCGCTCTATACATGATGTTGAAAAGAGGGATTATACCCGCCTGGATGGAGATCCTAAAACTTAATCTGCCTGAGGAAAAACGTAAGAAGATCGTCTCAAGCGGCAACTCTATCTCTTATATCACAGGTGCTCTTCTGCCTCTGGCCTTTGCTCCTTTGATGGATGTGCAGCCAGGGATATGGCGCCTCTTTTTCCCTTTTGCAGCGCTACTGAGCCTTGCAGGGGTCTATTTCCAATGGCGCATCCCGATTGATGCGGCGATGATCGAAAAGGTCAAAAAACCGCTCAACCACCATCTGCTAAAGCCCTGGAAAGAAGCATGGGCGCTTTGCAGGTCTCGCAAAGATTTCATGACCTTCCAGCTCGGATTCATGCTTGGCGGTGGAGGACTGATGGTCATGCAGCCTGCTATCCCCATCTTTTTTGTGGATTCACTCCACCTCTCCTACACAGCACTTGCCATAGCTATCGCCTTCTGTAAAGGGGTGGGTTTTGCCATAACCTCACGCATCTGGACCCGATTCATGGATAAAGTGAACATTTACCGTCTCTGCGGTATCGTCACTATCTTTGCCGCTCTTTTCCCAGTGTTCCTGCTTTTCGGCATTCAAAGCCTCACTTGGGTCTTTGTCGCCTATCTTCTTTACGGTGTGATGCAAGCGGGCAGTGAACTGACATGGCACATGTCCGGCCCCATTTTCGCAAAGGAGGAAGACAGCACTCCCTATTCATCTGTAAGTGTAATGGCTGTAGGAATCCGGGGCCTTTTTGCTCCTTTCCTAGGCAGCATCCTCTGCTCAAGCCTCGGAAGCTCTAGCGCCTTGCTCATCGGCGGCGGCCTATGTATAATGGCAACACTCTACCTAACGCAGAAACAGAATGCATTCACTTCGGAAACTACTTAGTACTCTCTTTCTCTTGTGTCCACTAACCCTCTTTGGTTGGTGGGATGCCGGCCATATGGTAGTGGCGCAGATTGCCTATGAACGGGTGACAGAAGAAACACGCACTAAACTCGACGCGCTCCAAAAGATAATCCAACAGCACTACCCAGCTTTCAACACCTTCACCATTCTTTCCATATGGGCTGATGAAGTCAAACAGCCAGGTCACCTCCCCTTTCTGGAGAAATGCCACTACACCAACCTTCCCTACGACCCCGAAAATGTGCTCTCCAAGCTAGAATTTTTAGCTATCGAAAGGTCCATCAATTGGCGCGGCGTCGTCTCTACAGTCTGCCAAGCTGAAGAAACCCTCAAAAATATAGGCGCCCCTCTCCTTGAAAAAGCCATCATGTTGAGCTTGCTGATCCATTGTGTAGCCGATGTTCACCAGCCGCTGCATTGCACCTCACGCTTCACCAGCAAACTTCCTCATGGAGATATGGGTGGAACGCTATGCCAGCTTACAGGCTGTAGATGGCAGTCCCTCCATCAGTTATGGGATAGCGGCGCCGGAGCATTTCCAAGTCAGCGTTACTTCGATAGCCCCTTCGATGTCACCACACTTGCCAGCCACCTGACTTCACTTTATCCTCCGGACACATTCCCAGAACTCAATGAGCCGGATCCCATAAAGTGGGCTGAAAAAAGTCGGCAGCTTGCCATCGATGTCGCTTACGACCTCGACGAGAATAAGCCACCCTCAGAAGAGTATTGCAGGCGGGTTCAGAAGACCTCAGAAAGACAGATCACGATAGCTGGATATCGCCTTGCAAGGATGCTCGAAAAAATTCTATGACGAACCTATCCTAATAAAATCGAATGTTCTGAGGCTTTGTTTTACGCAGCACCTTCGAGCTGTTACGAGATTAACCATTTTCGAGTCTCTTTCTCTACAGGCAGGTTGGAGTCCTCATTCTCAAGCGCGCCTTCTCTACAGGGAACCATCAATTTTGATAACGCAGTAACCTGAGGATGCTAATCTCCTAAATGCTCCTTCTTGATCTCAAGAGCCTGGGTGTGAAATTCCAGCGCCTTGGCATACTCAGGATATGCATGCACCGCCACCAGTTTTCTTGAATGCGGTTGGTCATTAAAACCCGTGATTGCCACCTAATCTTTGGTTTGCCGCACTAGATTCGGTTAAGATTTTGCAGCTTTTTTGGAGCTGATATCCAAAGATATCTGCGATAAAAAAGATGTGAAAGATTGCTTGAAGGTGATGCTTTTTCTTCTTGCCTGGGGATTAGGTAGCAATCACAGGTAAAAATGGTCGAGTTTTGAGGCTTCCCGTTGATTCAAAGGCTTAAGTTGCTTTTCACCAGGTGGTTAGGGTTTTTCTTGACCAAACCAACTATAGTTGGTAAGATATAGGTAGTGTAAAAGAAGCGATCTGGAGTATGAATGCCGCTAAGTGGAAAGGAAATGCGAAAGTTGTTTCTTGAAGTTGGGTATGAAATAGACCCTGGTGGTGGCAAGGGAAGTCATTGGAAGCTCAAGAAAGCGAGATGTCCGACGGCAATTATTCCAAACCCTAAAACCAGGGACAGAACACTCTCTGAAAAAGCTCTTGAAGGCAGCTGGAGGAAAAACAAAATGAAGTACCACTTTCGAATTCAAAAAGAGAAAAAAGGTTACTCGGCTCAGTGTATTGAACTCGAGGGTTGCATCACACAAGGGGACACGCTGAAAGAGCTTCAAAAAAACATGAAAGAAGCTTTGAACCTCTATGTTCAAGAGCCTGCTGATTCAGAAGATTTAGCTGCCCTTCCCAAAGAATCTATCCGAAAATCTAAAGCTATCGTTGGGGTTGCTCTCGATCCATCGATCGCTTTTTCCTTCTTAGTGAGATATTATCGGCTTGCTTATGGAATGACGCAGCAAGAAGTGGCCAAAGCAATGGGCTTCGATAATGTTTATAGTTATCAGAGACTAGAGAGACGTAAATGCAATCCAACATTGAAAATAATGGCTATGGTTAAGCAGATTTTCCCTGAGTTTTCTTTAGATTATGCTCTTGGATGCTAGAAAGTTTGTACTGCTCCCCATTTAGCAAGCACCTTTTTACGGAGACTTGATATTGGCTTTTGATGGGGATCATGCAGCTGTTTGCTTCTTGTAATTCCTCTCTGCCCAGGCGGTATTCATGGGCTGAGTGGAGGTAGCTCTCATTGTATTCTTCGATCCAGCTCTTGAGAGCTTATGCAGCTTCCCTTTGACTTTTCCATTCTCTGAGCCATAGAAGCTCGTCCTTCACCGTTCTCATCACCCGCTCTGTTTCTGCCTTAAGCCCGTAGTGCAGTCCCCTGTATGGCCCTCTGAAATTTCCTGGATTTGGCATCGACAATCGTTCTTGATCTATAAAAACAGGAGCTTCGCCGTAGGGGCGCTGGAAGACTGGCCTATTGCAGACGGGTTCAGAAGACCTCAGAAAAACAGGTCACGATAGCTGGAATCGCCTCGCAGGGATGGTCGAAAAAACTTTATGACAGTTCTTTCCACTGCTTCACGCCAAAGTAGAGTAGAGGCAGCGCTGCGAGTAGATAGAGAAACCAGAAGCTAGCATCCCACTCGAGTCTAAGAAAGCCCCCTTTCGAGAAAAAGAGCTGCATCAAGCTTAGCAAAAGCAGATTGGATCCCGATACCAAAAGTAGCGTTGGCCATAAGCTTGATTTACCCACCTCATCGCCGCTATGTACCGTAGCTTTTGCAAGCTCTTCTGCTGCGATATCACGAAAAGGGACATCCGACACGTCACGGTAGGTGGAACCATAAGGAGAAGGCTGGATCGGCAGAGATTCTGGGGGTACCAACTCCTCCTGGGGGGCTTCTCTACCCCGATAGGGCGGGGTATAGAGAGAAGCAAGACTGTCCTTTAAGGATTTGCTTTCAAAAAGGGGTGTCTGGAAAGAGTTGCGTGCATGGCGTACCTCCTGAGAGGCTCCACAAAGAGGACACTCCTCCGCACCGAAGGGAATTCTTCCTTCGCACTGAACACACATTTTTTCTTTCTCTGTCGAATGCATGACCTCATCTTGTCATATTTGCTTCTTAAATACAAAATCGAAAAAATATCCAAGGGCGCACTCGAAAGTTTTTTCTCGGTGCAGACGGTGTTGTTCTCTAATTGCACAAAAATCAAGCCATTTTTTCCCATCAACAAATTTCTTAACTGATTTATCTCTTACACTTCTTGCGCGCAATCCGAAGTCTCGTCGAGCAGCATTTGCTAGCTCGGCGCAGACGAGGGCTTCGGATTCTTTTTCAGTAGCCAAAGCTTTCCCAAGTAAAGCAAGTATCCAGTGTTCTCTCCGCAGGACGCCTGCGAAGTCGACGACCTGTAGATTTGGCTCAGAACATACGCGAGAAATATCAAACCGCCTGTGCGGTACCGTCAGGATGAAGTCATGGCTTTGCCATAGCTTTTTAAGGACGTACAATGATTGCGCAGTTGATTCAAAACCAAAGATCTGTCACGGCTTGAAAGTAATGGGTCCATTGAAAAGATCTAATTCAAATTGGAAAGGGTCAGATTGAATCTTTTCTTTCACCCACTGATCCCACTGCTTTCTTGACTGAAACTGGCTATAGGTCTTTGCAAGATGTTTATTTAGTGTCATGAGAGAATTTTGGAGCTCAAATTCCATGTCGTCTTTGAAATATTCTAAGTTTTTGGGCAAGTCATTTGGAGGAAAAGATTGCCACAGAAAGAAAAGCATACAGACGCCCCCTTGAACAGGGGTGGATTGAATAGATGCTGTAACAGGCCTATTGATTGTGTAATCATCCAATTTCAAGTGCTGCTGAATTTGAGAAAGGATCTGATCATCCAAAGGGATCCCTTTGCTATTATAGTCAAAAAGGATCCTTTCCTTGGGGTCGATGACCATACAAGTCCAGTGATTAGCGCTATCTTTCATGGGGAAAATACAGAGAACTTTTTGTTCAAGCTGCTTGAGGATGGCCGTTTGATCCAGTGTGCTAACAAGTGTAGCCGGTGTAGGAAAATTGATGGTTGGTGGGGTGTAAAAATTTGTAAATTTAGAAACATTTAAATAGAGCAAAAACCGATAGATGTTGTCATCAGCGAGTGGGTGGTCGATACTGAATTTAGTATATTTAAGCCCCCAGAGATTGAAATCTTCTCCCCGCAAATCCACTAAAAAATTGGGGTGGTCTATTAAAGCTTGTTGCACTTCTAGACGAAATGCATCCATATTGGCATATTCGATTTTTTCTCCTCTTAGACATTTGAGAATAAAATAAAGAGCCCAGATCCCGCAATTATGGACGTCTTGCTGAAGGGGCTCTGAAATCGTGAATTTAGTCTGATATCCGCCTCCGAGCTTGTCATTGATTCGATCAAGAAGTTTTTGTATTTCCTCCTGAGGTCTCCAAGTAGCTAAGCTATCAAAGTATTCAATTGTTTTGAGAGTAGGATTAATGTGGATAACTCGCCAATGGTTGTCATAATTATTGATTGGGTAGAAAAAGAGCTGTTTTCTTGGCAATCCATGCTTCATATAATGGTCAAGAGCAGTTTTATGGGAAAAAAAATTCTCAAATAGATGTTTATCCATGTAGGCTATCTGAGGCCGAAAACAAAAATTAGGAAATTCTGATCTTTGAAGGAACCGCAAATAGCTGCTCATGTGGCTTTGATCGAGCGATTTAGTCCCTCGAATATCCATGTTTTTAGGAATCTTTTCTTTAAATATGGGATCGGCTTCAGTAGGCGCGCAAAAAAGTGAGGTGATCCAGTTGTAAAGCCAAAGGAAGGGAGAAAATAGATACTTTACACAAGAGTCTTTGCTGGACTCTGCGATAATGGAATCTGGCTGGGGATGAAAGCCTTTGGGACTTACAGGGGAAAAGGGGAGTGAAGAAGACAGAGGGTCAATAGCATGAATTTTCATGGGAATAAGTATAGCATAAAATGCATTTACAATTGTAAAAAATTTATTTTTAACTTGCGATTACTGACTAACTTCCGCAAAGGAATTTCTTTTGCACAGATCCGGTAACAGTCAGGAATATGAACCTATCCTAATAAAATCTGAAGCCACATAAAAATTACTCCCAATAGAGCAAAAGCTGTCCATGAACCTATCTCACTAAATCATTTTGATAGCTTGTTCACCTCTTGCGGTAATTTTAAACATCATTTTTCGTCCAACATATCAAGTTGGACTTGAAATGCTGTTCAAAATCCCCCACAAGATGTATAAAAATCTATTCAAAAGCATTTAGTGAGATAGATTCATACCTCAGGCAATCTTTCCCATCTCATCAAAAGTCTTCTGCACTTTCTCTTTAGCCAGGAAAACGTTCTTTCCACCACCCACTTTTTTTGGGAAAAAAACTCCTATTTTTTCAATCTGGAAATACAAGCTGAAATCCAAGGCGAATTAAATCACCCCTTTCCAAGCCAACTTATGGGCACATCCAGCAACTCCTCAAAAAATGCTTTCTGAAACTGAATGTCAAAACAAAATTGATAGATTCAACAAACTCGCAGCTATGGTACGGTGAGAGTGATATGAAAGAGTATGACGCTGTTATTATCGGAGCGGGGCCTGGCGGTTATGTCGCGGCCATCCGCCTAGCCCAGAGAGGAAAGAATGTTTGTCTCATAGAGAAAAACTACCTCGGAGGCACCTGCCTTAATGTGGGGTGTATTCCCACAAAGACGATGCTCGCAGGCGCGCAGCTCATGCATAAGTTCAATATGGCCGAAGAATATGGCATTGTCACCGGTCCTATTTCTGTAGACTTCAAGAAGATGAAGGCGCGCAAAGATGGCGTCGTCGAACAGATTAGAAAAAGTCTGGGCGGTCTTCTGCAATCGAATAAGATCACCATCATGGAAGGTACGGCAGAGTTTCTTTCCCCACGTGAAGTTAAGGTCACGGGCAAAGATCAAGGGATGATTCAATTTGAGTCGGCAATCATTGCCACGGGTTCTGAGCCACTCGACATCCCTGCCTTTCCCTGCGACCATGAAAGGGTGCTCAATTCCACATCCATTCTTGAACTCACCACGCTGCCTCAAAGTCTGGCCATTATTGGCGGAGGCTACATCGGCTGCGAATTTGCCTCGCTCTACGCTGAACTTGGTGTCAAAGTGACCATTTTGGAGGCTCTACCTGCTATTTTGTCCCTTCAAGGCAAGGCGGTCGGTCAAGCTCTCACCTCTAGTTTCACCAAGAAGGGCATTGATATCCGCACTGGCGTCTTCGTTGAGGGGATCGACCATGCAGGAAGTGGAGTCAGCGTAAAGCTGAAAGATAACCCTCCCGTGGAGGCAGAGCTTGCGCTTGTTGCTGTCGGCCGCAAGATTAACTCTGCTGGGCTTGGAATTGAGAAGTCGGGTGTTATTTTGGGTGATAAAGGTGCCATCCCTGTCACCGAAAAGATGGAGACCAACGTTCCAGGCATTTATGCGAACGGGGATGTGACGGG
>SDBV01011335.1_pt1 | contig 11568 bp, 23 predicted proteins | sample 2277081 | NCBI WGS metagenome assembly SDBV01 (sample SAMN10402039, study PRJNA504765) | marine sediment metagenome | isolation source: marine sediment core GS10_PC15, 223 cmbsf | place: Arctic Ocean: Southern Knipovich Ridge | collected 2010
GCTCGCCGCCGGCGGCCTTCTCGGGTACGCTCACCGTGACCCACACGGGCATCACCGCCCCGAAGACCGACTTGGGCTGGTTGGGCGTCTTGAGATCAAACTGCGAGGGCGACGGGGCGACCACCGGTATTTCCTGCGGCGGCGAATCGATCAGCGCCCCGAAGAAGGTGGCCTTCCTCGGGTAGCGCTGCACCTTCTGGCCGTATCCCCAAGCGCCGGCTTCGCTTGTCCAGGGCACGTTCCCCAACTACAGCCAGCTTATCCCGTCCGAGTGTGAGGCGTCTTTCAAGGTGGGGACGAAAGAATTGCAGCGCGAGCTACAGGCGGCGGCTGTCCTGGCCTCTGTCGGCAACGGGATCGTGCGCTTTGTTATCACTGGCGACACGCTCACGCTCGCCTCACGGGACGAAGGGACGGGGACATTTGAGAGCGCCATCCCTGCCAAGACTGAGGGTAGCGGCAAAATCGCTTTTGACTTCCGCTACGTTGACGCCTTCCTGAAAACCGTAGGGGCGGAATCGGTAGAGCTACGCATCACGACGCCTGCGGCCCCTGGCGTCCTGCGGCCTGTCGATGACGAAGACTACCTGCGGGTCGTCATGCCGATGTTCGTTCAGTGGTAAGGCCCGCTAACGAGAAAAGGGGGACGTGATGACAGTTGCACGAAAATCTAAATGGGTCAGGCGTTGGCAGGTCGCCGCCTCCAACGGCGGAACATGGATAGTGGCCCAGGACAAGGACGGGGCGTGGGGGTGCTCCTGCCCCGTCTGGAAGTTTAAGCGTAAAGAGTGTCACCATATCGCCGCCATCAAGCGCGACCCCTCCGAAGAGATCACGGAAGCTACTTTTGAGTACCGGCTAGCGATGGTTGACCGGCCACAACGCAAAGACGGTACTCTACTGATTCCGTTGGTGGCAATCGGCAACACGAATCAAGAGGCGACCGTATGCAATTTCCTGTTAGACCAGGGCTGGCCGATGGGTGAAGTCAGGCATCAGCGCCATATCCCCCGCGAGTGGACGGCCCAGGCGATTAAGGGCCACGTCCAGGCCCACGGCGAGGCGGTATTCCCAACAGGAGAAAGCCAATGACGTACCGAGAACGCCGACTACGCAAGGCTGACCGGCTCCGCGGATGGGCCGCAAAGCGTGAGGTAGACGCCGCCGCTGTGTTCAAGGCGGGCGAACCGTACAGGGGCGACCACGCTTTCAACACGCAGCCTGGCCACATCCCCGAACGTGCAAGGCTGATTGCCCGCGAGGATCGCGCCCACGGGAGTTTGGCTAAGGCTGATTCCATGAACAGCCGCGCCGCCGGTATCGAAGCCGCCGCCGACCGCGCCATCTACTCTGACGACGAGGACGCGGTAGAGCGCCTAAGAGAGCGCATCGCCACACTAGAGGCCGAACGGGGCCGTATCAAGGCGTACAACGCATCCTGCCGCAAGGGTGAGCGTGATACGTCCCTACTGGACGAGAAGCAGAGCGCTACCCTCAAGAGCATCGCCCAGGTCGCGTCCTACCAGCTCGGCAAGAACGGCGCGTACCCCGCCTATGCACTCTCCAACCTGAGCGGCAACATCGCGCAGCAGCGCAAGCGCCTAGATCAACTGACCGGCGCTCCCGACACCGCCACTCGCTGCTACGCCTGCCATCGCAAGAATCCCAAGCCGCGTAATTGCTTCTACTGCGGCAAGCCCGTTACACTGTGCGGGCGCTGCGCCCACAAGCCCGAATACGCCATCTGCGAAATCGATTGCCGTTAGTCTCGCCAGCGTTGTCTCTGTTACAGGACGGGGACAGCACCGGACAGATTAGCCAGGAGGTAAGCAAGGTGCTTATGGTACAGGATCGGGAGATCGAGCAGCTAGATTTCCTACAGCGAGTCTTCGCTGGTTTTGAGGAAAGCAGCCTCTACGGGGACTACAAGGACACGATGGGATTCTCCGACGAAGAGTACGCCACCGCGATAGCGTCCCTCGCGCAGATCGTGATAGGCGGCAAGGCCAACTTTGGTAAGGACATCTCTATGAAAGGAGCCGGAATGACGAACACAGAGAAGGCCCAACGCATTGATGAGGCAGTTAGGCTTCTAGTGGCTGCATCCAAAGCCTACCGGCGCGGAGGTGGGCCAACCGCCGCCGACAAGGTTGACGACGCCCTAGACATTCTCGACCTTATCGAATTCACCGGCTAGTCCCATATCGTCATGGGCCGCAGGGCGGGTCTATTCCATACCCCCCTGAAAATGACTCCCCGCCCCCACGCCACCTATCTGACTAGATAGGGATTTCGACTCCACGCCAGACTCCACGCCAGACTTAACGCCAACGCCAGTGTCCGCCGAACGGCTGAAACGGTCTGGCCATGAAGCCCGCCCTAATCACAGCGTTAAGAGGGGCTAACTTTTGACTGCTTCCAGCGGGGTTCAATTGTTGTCACTGTCGTCACTCCCTATCTGAGCCAGATATGACGACTTGCGATCCCATGTTGTCACCCAGGTCGTCACCAGCACTCAGGTTGTCACCGGCAAGATCAGGGCCGAGCGCAAGGCGGGCGATTTGCGGGCGGAGCGTTACGAGACCGATGGTTCCATAACGGAACCATATAACCCACCCCTACCAGATGGCATTGGTAAACTGCAATCCCACCGCTGGCAGCGGGAGGCATCCGTAGAGGAAGGCGAACAGAATGCTAGGGGCCGTTAGCAATTAGCGGAGCGGCTCTCTCGTTCATCCGTAAGGGCGAGAGAATCTAGCATCCCGCAGGCCGTAGGGAGCCCGTGCAACGTCTTGATACCAACCCTTCCTGTGTTTGTTTCTTGCATCGCTTCATAAACCAATCGTCGGATGTCGGCCAAGACCTTTGCCTTTGGGCTCATCACGCTAACGCCTCCTCTACTTGATTCCAATTGGACGGACGCCACACATACACATCAACCCCCCTTGAGGCTGTGAGATAGCTCAGCCACACCCTTTGCTCAGCGGTTAGACGCCCCTTCTCTGATTTCAACTCAGCAGCCACCAAGCGTTCGCGGCGCTGCATGAACAGATCGGGACACCCCTTCGGGCTAAGGATCGAGTTCTGCGTCACGTCCCAGCCCCGCAGCTCCGCCAAGTCTACAACCTGAGCCTGGAAGTCTAACTCTGGCAGGCTCTCGAAGGGTCTATCCGTCATGGGTTCGTCCTCCCAATCGAAAGCCTGTATGTTTAGCCGGTCAATGAGAAGGATGCGGTGCCCCTGGGCGATGGCCGTGCTCATGGCCATCAGTTGAGCCGCACGTCCTGGCCGAAAAGGACTCCATCTAGCACCCCTCCGGCCCAGCTCTCATCGTGGTCTCTAGCTTCCAGTCGGAGCGGGTTTCGCTTGATCTCCCACGAGGCCACCTTCGTTCGCCCGTCTACGTGTTTGCCCCACATCGCAAGGCATTCTACCCGATTAGGATTCTTACTTGGCCGTCCGCCGTCATCAGCGATGAAGATATAGAACTCTGTCTTTCCCCCAAAGTCACGGCTGAGCCGGTCGTATATCGCCACCTTCTCACGGTCAGAGGCCCATCCCACGGGGAGATATACGCGGTCGCCGGTAGTGAGCTTGAGAGCTAGCTGCGCGGGCTGCTCACCATCCACCAGGAAGTCGGTTGTAACCCTCGCCTGAATGGCAGCAAACGTCTCATCAAAATCCATTAGATCGCCTCCGGTTGCTCAGGCTTACGAGGCCCATGATGGGCACTCATCAACCGTCAAGACTTTAACTATCCCGTGGCGATTCACTACACCAGCGGGGACGAGGAACTCACGATAAGGCTTCCCCTCTTCGACCCACTCAAAGCGATCAATCTCACGATTCGATAAGCCGAGATCGACTTCAAGCAGCGTGTTGCCCTCAGCGCCTTCGTTGGCGTCGAGCGGCTTGTCGGACAGCCACACCCCGCGCCGCGAGCTATCCGTTAAATACGACCCAACGCCATCACGAAAGCCCTGCGCCGCGATAGCTTGCGCCCTAGTGCTGCTGGTGCGATGAAATAAGATCATGTTGAAGGAGCCACTAGAACTCGATCTCCTGTGGCCTCACCTTGAGGGCCTTCGCTAGCCTGCGGATAGTAGACGGCCTGGGCCGTCTCTGGTTAGTACCGTTCTCAATCTCGTTAATGGTGGTGCGGGCTACGCGGGCTCTTGCGGCTAGATCACCCTGCGACAGTACAGCCGCTTCCCGCAGTTCCTTTAGTGTCGTCATACTGTCCTGAATTATAGCACCATCGGTTAGCGCCACCTACCCCTTGCCGCCGATGTCGCAAACGAGTCCTAAATATGTCCTATACCCCCTTGACTATGCTCCCTACTAGGTAGACAATAGGACAGAAAGCGGACAACCACACAGAGAGGGGGCAGCTCATCGGAACGGTAACGCAGAAAGGGCTACCAAATGAAATGCTGGACGGCGAGACCCCTACTGTGCCGAGCGCTTATGCTTCGGTGCCTTCGCCTGAGCTGAGGCTAGAAGCTGTGGCGCTTGACGGGCAAATCCGAGCACGAGCTGCTGAACATCAGGCGGCATTTTGCGGGTGTTGGAAATGATCTCGGCTAAGACACCCGTAGGTTCAGCCTCCGACACTGGAAGGCCCAGGCCCCGATACAAGTCATGCAGCGGAAGCCCTAACACTTCCCATATCCCGCCCCAAACGCGGGGGTCTCCTGGCCGCTCACCTCGCTCTATACGTGACAATTGGGCAACGCTCACGTCAATATCAAGCTCGCGTAGAGTCTCTACCATATCAGGAAGTTCAAGGCCCCTTCGCTTCCGTGCTGCCCTGGCCCGCTCGCCCATCTCCATGCCCCGCATTATCTATAGCTCCCCTACCAAGTGTCAAGCCGAAATACCATTTGGTAACGAGCTTGGTTTTCTCTTGACATCACCGTGCCCTAACTCTAAGGTGCAACCAATTGGCACCATCGAAACGGAGGGGGGCGCGTGAGGCAGTTCAAGGGCACCGCAGCGTTCTATGCCGACGACCCGCGTAGGCGCACGTCCGCTGAGATCGATTACGGCGTTTGTTGGCAGGACAAGCGCCCATTCCCGCGCTGGCGCGTCTCCTACATCCAGACAACGGGCGAGGTCTACCGCGCAGCCCAGCCGGACGGCCAAGTTGAGCTGCTAGGGATCATCAGGCCCAGCGAGGGCAAGTTGTACTACCTGACACTCGACGGCATCTTAGAGGGCTGGCCTGACTACTGCAAGCAGCCCAACGGCATCGCCTGGATTCAACGCCGCTTACTGGCTTGGTCGGAACTATGAGTGCTTGGGTCTACGCTTCCCTGTCGCCACTCAAGATTCGCCTTGCCACCATCACATCATGGAGCAAGCCGCATGAGGTGTACTAACTTCGACTGCCCCGACTGCTGGGGTGAATCCTGGCTGGAAGAGGAGGAGATCGACAGCCACCAGGGGCGCTACCTCATTCTCTTGGTAGCGGTTGTGGTTATCATCGTGGTTTTCTTCGCCCAGGGCGGGGCTTGTAGACCAGCATGAGAAAGCGTCTACCAGCTTATTTCGAGCCGGAGGAGCTGGCAGCGGTGCTCCGCGTCTCACCACCCCGCCACCAACTCTATTTCCTGCTCTGCGCTCGCGCCGGACTGCGCTCCTCTGAGGCAGCCCGTGTCCGCCATGAGGACATCGCCTGGCGCAACGGCGAACCCGCGATCCTGCACATCATTGGCAAGGGTAACAAGGAAGCTCTACTACCTCTGGGGCCGTCGCTGCGAGCCTTGATACCGCAGTTCAGCGCTCCCGACAGGAAGGGTTGGCTGTTCCCTGGTTATAGGAACGGGCGGCACCTCACAGATCGCGTTCCCCGCTACTGGTTGGGGGAGGCGTGCTTGAAGGTGGGCATCCCCCGCGAGAAGGCGCACCCCCACGCGCTGAGACATTCCTTCGCCACTCACCTACTCAGGCAGGGGGTGGACTTGATTGAAGTCAGGGATTTGATGAGGCACAGCAGCCTAGCCATCACGTCGATCTACTTGCACTCGAACCCTGAGCGGCTGCAAGAAGCGGTAAACACCATAGACGGCGGTAGCCCCCCGCCAACAACGGTTGAGCCGCAAGAGCCTGTCCTACGGCACACAGAGGCCGCTGTGTTGGATACCATCAGGGTAGCTCCTGGCATCACGGGCAATAAGCTCGCTGTCCGCCTGTCGCGGCCTATGTCCGCAGTCAACGGTGATCTCCGAAAGCTAATCAGCCTGGGGCACGTCATCGCGGACGGACAGCCACGCCGCCTGTATCCCGCGCACGATGATGCCGTTGCCCTTGCGGGCTCCCACGAGGTAGCGCGATTCTCTGTCGGGCCGAAGGCGATGTACGCGACGGTGAAGGCCCGCCGCCTAGAGGCCAGCTTCCACCACTGATAGAGACGAAACGTCCTTCGGGGCGTCCGGCGGGGCTAGCCTCCCGCCGCTGACGAGTCAGGCCGAGAAAGGATGGTGATTCTCTTCGGACTATAGGGGAACAGCCAGGGCGCGGAGAACATTTGAGCAAAGCCCCGCGCCCTGGCCAGCACAGAAACCACAAGGGCCTCTGCATTGGAAAGGATACTCGAAAGCATGAGCAATACGCACCCCGTCACGAAGGTTATCCGGTGGTTCCGGCGGAAGCGGAGCGCCCAACACAGCGAAGGCATCAGGATTCGCAGCCTCAAAGACCTTGATGGTTACTACCCCTGGCCCGATCTCGGTTCGTCGGCTCCCGCCCGCACGCAGATCAAGAATCCGCTGGCGGTCGCCGTCCGAGCCCTCCGCATCGTGGAGTACACCGTGGCGTCGGTTGCAGAGGTCAACCCTGACGACAGAGACGCTGACGGCATGGCCTTCATAGGCTTCTCAGGGGCCTTGCACGACCTGGCGCGTCATGGCGAGTGGGATGGTGTCGGTACGCTCCTGTACGCCCTGGAGAAGCTGATGCCTCCGCTTGACCGCGCCCGCTGGCTCGCTGGTCTTGACCCGTATACAGAGACGCGGCTACCTGAACACGCCTGACATGGAATCGCTTACGATGCCCTACTTTCATCATCTGGTAGCGCGTAACGTCTCGCCCCTCACCGTCCGCAACTACCGCGCCGATTTACGCGGCTTCGGCCACTGGCTAGAGGCAGAGGGCATCAAGCCCTTAGCCCTAGACCGGCAGGCGTTCCGGCGCTACCTCGTGAGCCTGGACAGCATAGCCAGGGCCAGCGTTCGCCGCAAGGTGAGCACTATCCACACCTTCTATCGCTTCCTCGTGCGCGAGGGCACCCTAAAGATTGACCCGCTGACGGGCGTGGGCCTCCCCAAACAGGAGCATCGTCTACCCCTAGTCTTGGAGAAAGACCAGCTCACGGCGATCATCGAAGCGGCGGACTCGGACACCCCCCAGGAGTTACGCGACCGTGCCATGTTGGAGTTGCTATACGCTGGCGGGCTGCGGCTGGCTGAGGTTGTGGGCCTGGACGTGGACGCCCTTGACCTGGACGAACAGCTCGTGCGGGTACGCGGCAAGGGGAACAAGGAACGCATCGTCCTCATCGGGCGACCGGCAACGCTGGCATTTGGGCGTTACCTGCGCGAAGGTCGGCCAACGCTAGCGCGGGCGGAAGAGACGGCGCTGTTCACCAATCGCAACGGCGGCAGGCTGTCGCGCCGATCCGTGCAGAAGGCCGTACACAAGTACGCCCTCCTTGCCGGACTCGATCAGCGCGTGTTCCCCCATCTTCTGCGCCACTCCTTCGCCACCCACATGCTCGATGGCGGCGCTGATCTCCGTATCGTGCAGCACCTAATGGGACACGCCTCGCCATCTACCACCACCATCTACACCCACGTTAGCGATGTCCGGCAGAGGCAGGTCTATAACCAAGCGTTCTATAACCAAGTCCGAAAGAGGGTAGGCGGTGCCTGATTCTGCCCTTGTCACCCGCGAGTCGCAGCGGCTTGCCCTGATCCGGCGAGCGGCGGGTGTAGAGTCTTACATCGGCCAGGGTGCGCCAGGGTTCCACTTCGGGCGCTACATCTGCCTGAGTTGCTCTGATAGCCGTCACGATCCGCCCTACCGCCCCTTCCGGCTCGATACCCACATCCAGCAGCACCTAGCAAGCAACCCCGACCACCGGATACGCTTCTACTGCTGGGATGATGGCGAGCTAGAGGACGAATGGCGACTAGATGGCTCGTCGGGAGGGGGAGAGTTTTTGCCGCCAGCGGCAAACTTCAATCTTGTCCTTCCAGCCGATCCGGTGCCCGTCCACCCCTTCATGGTTTTGGCCGCGTTAAGTGTGTTAAGTCAAGCGGGGCTGAATCCGTCTATTACGTCGTCGCCGGTAGCGCAACGCCTACCGGAGCCGGAGGTAGTCTTGCTGCCCCATAACGAAGCGGAATCGCTTAGAGCGATAAGGGCGGCACCTGGCGTAACCACCCTTATCGTAGCGGGGGAACTCGGCCTATTACGCCAGACGGTTGCCGCAATCGTTAGAAGGCTCAGCATGGGCGGGCACGTCCGGCGAGGCGAGTATGAAAATGCGGAGAAGCTCTACCCCGTAGGCGACCGCCCTATCGGTAAAGTGAGGCCCCGCGAGAAAGCCCGCGTCGTTAGACGACGGCGGGAAGGAGGGCTCCAAAATGACTAGTTTCCCACTCGTACAGGATCGCCAGCTCCCCGAAAACAGCGTCTATCCTGACGATGGGTGTGATCTTCACCCGCGCTGTCTGACTTGCCCGTTCGTCACCTGTCGCTATGATGTGGTGGGGGGGAAGACGGCGCTCTTGAACGTGTATCGAGACCAGCAGATCACTACCCTGCGGCGTAACGGCAAAACGGTGCCTACCGTTGCTAGGCTGCTCAATATTTCGCGCCGGACAGTAGTGAGGGTGAGCGGCCAATGAAGCCCCTGAACGCCTATCTTCGCCAGTTGGAAGCTGCGGGCCTCTCAGCCTACACCCTCCGCAACTACCGCCAGGACATCGGGGACTGTCTATATTGGCTCTCAGGGCGGGGTATAGAGCCCCTGGCCCTCGACCGGCCAAGCCTGCGGGAGTACCTGACTCACCTGAACGGGATGAGCCCCGTCAGCCTACGCCGGAAGCTCAGCACCATCAGGGGGTTCTACCGCTGGCTCGCCGCTGAGGGACATATCGACCCCGACCCGCTGCGCGGCGTCAACGGGCTCCCGAAGGTGGGCCGCAAGCTCCCCAACATCCTCTCCCATGATGAAATAGCGATGCTGCTCAACACCCCTGACACGGAGACCCAGGAGGGAGTACGGGACAAGGCGATACTGGAAATCCTCTACGCCAGCGGTATTAGGTTGGCCGAGATTCACGGCCTTGACCTAGCCGATGTTGATATGGCCACCCGCGTCCTGCGCGTCAGCGGCAAAGGAAACAAGCAGAGGGAGACGCTTTTTGGCCAGCCCGCCAGCGACGCATTGAAAGACTACTATCCCGCCCGCCGCCTGATGATTCACCAAGACGAACCGGCCGTATTCGTCAACCGCGACGGGGCACGGATGGCACGGGCGTCCATCGGCAACATGGTGCGAAAGTACGGCAAGAGGGCGCTGGGCAAGCGTATTCATACTCATACCCTGCGACACACCTTCGCTACGCATCTGATGGATGGCGGGGCCGACATTCGTATCGTGCAGGAACTTCTAGGACACGCATCACCGAGCACGACGGCGATCTACCTGCACGTCACCGATGCCCAGCAGCGCAAGGTGTACGATAGGGCCTGGGAGAAACGCAACGGTGGCGAGGAATCCGAGGCGCAGCGACGGCTACGATATTACTTGGAGGATGTTCTGTGAGCGAATCAACACCCCACGATCAGGAGCTAGGTAATGCTCTGGCCGCACATCTCATCGGCGAAGCCGCTCTCCAGTATCGCCAGCATCTTCTTAGCGCTTGCCAACGAAGCCCTAGCCATCCCCACACACCCATTCTCCTTGCCACTTTTAAGGCTCTAGGCGTAGCGAGTACGTTAGCCCAGCGAGCATTCGACCGGACAGCGAAGCGGGCTCAAGAAAGGGTCTCAACATCGGGCAACGGCCAAGAGGCAGAGGAAGCAACCCGCCAGTTTATGACGGAGCTGACACAGCTAGCTCACCTACACCTTGAGAGTGGCGGGAATTGAGGAGTCGAGGATGAAATACTTTGATCGCAAAGGAAGCCCGATGGCTACAAAAGAATGGGCAGTCGCCTACGGAGACGTTGAGGGCCGAACCATTGGTGACGACATCATTGAGGGCCAACACGTCTCAACCATCTGGCGCGGCCTTGATCGTCAAGCTGGAGAAGGCCCGCCACTCATATTTGAGACCATGATTTTCGGTGGCTCACACAATGGCTATTGCGAGCGCTATCCCACTGAAAGAGAAGCCCTGGCAGGGCATCAGCGGACGGTTCAAGCACTCCAAAGCGGAGAGTCACCCGTTGTCAACCGCGAAGCTGTTGAGTGAGTCACATACCGTCTCTAGGGCTTCGTTCACCACCTTGTTGACCTGACCGGCCCCGATCCCCCACCAGTCCGCTACCTGCTCTTGCCATTCGTCAGGCTTCGCCCCGTTCCGCCAGCTCCCCATGCACACCGTCATAAAGAGTATCTGCACATCACAAAATGGCAGCGCCCGTAGTGCTTGCTCCAAGTCCGAATTGTCCCGCCAGCCACGTTGGCGCTCGGCGAGCAGGCGTTGGACTTGGTTGGGGGTGTAGACCGTATCGGTCATGCGCCTATGTTTTGCTGACGGATGGCTGGGTGTATACTAGGCGGGCACGAAAGGGGGTGCGCCATGCAGGGGAAGTGGTGGCTAGGTATCATTATTCTCGCCATCCTGGGTTCGCAGTTTGGGATCGCCGTCATTGTGTCGGAATGGCGGGAGGACTCGCCCACGGTTGTTACTGAGGCTGCGCCAGAGACCGCTTTTGACGCGGCTTCCTGCAATGCCGCACTCAATCTTTTCAACACGGTTGCTGCCCGTGACACGGTTGCCGACCGTGATCCTCCACTCTTCTCAGCGCTAACCGATACCATTGACTTAGTGTACGAACACTGCGGCGTCGATTTCGTTGGCGATAAGGAGTAGGACTGCCATGCGCCAGAGGGATTCTGATAGCCTTGACGTGCTGGAATCGCTGCGCTACTTCGGACTCTTTATCGGAGCCCTGGCTTTTCAGGCGGCGCTCGCGGCTATAGTAATTGTGGTTATCTTGGAGTTTGGGGACAGCCTCAACACGTTCGGCAGGAGAATGGTAGGGCTCCTTCTTCCCCTTGTTTTCGTCATCGTGATGGGCTCACTCGCCGTTGGCCTTTGGGGGCTTGCCAGTAAGAGAGCAGCTAGGCGCTAGTCTACCTACTCCCCGCTATCACGGCCTCTCGGATTTCTGGCGAGAGCACGGGTAATATCTGCCGCGAACCGTAGAGGTCAGGGAAGAACCGCCCTAACGCCTCAGCGTTAGCCAACAGGAATTGCGTGTACGCCACGTCTCGAAGGCTGATCTCGCTCTGGCTGTTGGGCCGCAGGCCGAAGCCTAGAAACGCGAA